>ENA-OPNW01001447-OPNW01001447.1-human-gut-metagenome-genome-assembly--contig:-NODE-1447-length-11781-cov-1.816903_pt1 | contig 11781 bp, 10 predicted proteins | sample MGYA00241540_ERZ501777 | MGnify/ENA primary metagenome ERZ501777 (study PRJEB25962, sample SAMEA2042615) | human gut metagenome | biome: human gut; feature: human-associated habitat; material: faeces...
CCGCCCCTTCCTGGCACGATATGGTGATTGCTTGTTTCGGTGGCATCGCAGGAATTGTGGCGACAACGCGCGAAGATAAAGTCTCCAATGTATTGCCAGGAGTTGCCATCGCCACCGCTTTAATGCCTCCTATTTGCACGATGGGGTTTTCTCTAGCGAATGGAGAGTGGCGAATGTTAGCGGGTGCTGCTTATTTATTCCTCATTAATTTCTATTTGATTTTCTTTACTTCCGTCGTCGTTTTGACGATTCTTTCGGTTCCGCGCGTCCGCAAACTCAGCGAAGCGCAGTGGGATAATTTGCATCTTAAGATGATCCGCAATGCGATTTTATCCTCCCTTCCCCTCTTTATTTTGATTATCTTGATATCCCTAGACATCCAACCTTATTAATATTTTCTTTCTCTCCCCCGTAGGGGGGGCTAGGCAAAGTTCAAAAAGGGTCTATAATTGCCGAGTATGAGTTACGACCACAAAGCAATCGAAGAAAAATGGCGTCAGGTTTGGGACGCTAAAAATGCGTTCTACTGCGACACACACGATTTTTCCAAACCAAAATATTACGTTCTCGACATGTTCCCTTATCCTTCGGGACAAGGACTTCATGTGGGCCATCCAGAAGGTTATACTGCAACCGATATCGTTGCCCGTATGAAGAGAATGCAGGGCTTTAATGTTCTTCACCCGATGGGTTGGGATGCTTTCGGCTTGCCGGCAGAGCAATTTGCCATCAAGAACAATCAGCATCCTGATGTGTTCACCAAAAAGAACATCGCGAACTTCAAACGTCAAATCAATTCCCTTGGCTTCTCTTATGATTGGAGCAAGGAAATCTCCACCACCGATCCTTCTTATTACAAATGGACGCAGTGGATTTTCGTCCAAATGTTTAAGCATGATTTGGCTTATGTTGCCGATATCCCCGTCAATTATTGCCCTGAACTTGGCACGGTTTTAGCCAACGAAGAAGTCATTGACGGCAAGAGCGAACGTGGGGGATATCCTGTTATTCGAATGCCGATGAGGCAATGGATCCTTCGCATCACGGCCTATGCCGATAAGTTAGAAAAAGACTTGGAAGACTTGGATTGGCCGAAATCGACGCTGGAAATGCAAAGGAATTGGATTGGCAGAAGTTCTGGCGTTTCGATTCGCTTCCCCATTAAAGGAAAGGAAAACGAATTCTTTGATGTCTTCACTACGCGTGTGGATACCCTATTTGGCTGCACCTATTGCTGCTTGGCCCCCGAACATCCACTCGTTCAAAAACTCGTTAGTCCCGAACAAAAAGAGGCCGTGGAAGCCTATGTGAAGGCCAGCGCTTCCAAATCCGATTTGGCTCGCACGGGTACCAATCAAGAAAAAACCGGCGTCTATTTGGGTGTAGAAGCCATTAATCCGATTAACGGAAAGGCCATTCCCGTCTATATTGCCGATTATGTTTTGGGTTCTTATGGATCTGGCGCGGTCATGGCGGTTCCTGCTCACGATACCCGTGACTACGCTTTTGCCAAAAAACATGACCTCCCCATTATTCAAGTTATCGAAGGGGATATTTCCGAATCGGCTTATACCGAAGATGGAAAGCATATGAATTCGTCTTTTGCTGATGGGATGAATATTGCCGATGCCAAAGCGGCGATCACCGCTAAACTGGTGGAGCTTGGCGCGGGCAAAGAAGTGGTTAATTACAAACTTCGCGATTGGATTTTCTCCCGTCAACGTTATTGGGGTGAACCGATTCCCGTTGTCAAATTAGACGATGGAACGGAATTCCCACTTCCCGAAGATCAACTGCCGCTAGTTTTGCCAGAAATGGATCGTTATCAACCTTCTTCCAACGGCAAACCTCCGCTAAGCAATGCTCCAAAATCTTGGTTAGATTACGTGACTCCCGATGGAAGACACGGCGAAAGAGAAACCAACACGATGCCGCAATGGGCGGGATCCTGCTGGTACTATATCCGCTACATCGATCCCCATAATCCCGATGCGCTTTGCGATGAAAAATTGTTGAAGCACTGGCTCCCCGTGGACCTTTATATCGGAGGCGCCGAACACGCGGTTCTCCATTTGCTCTACGCTCGTTTCTGGCATAAATTCCTTTATGATATCGGTGTTGTTGGATGCAAAGAACCGTTCCAAAAACTCTATCACCAAGGGATGATTTTGGGCGAAAATGGCGAGAAGATGTCCAAATCGCGCGGCAACGTGGTAAATCCCGATGCCGTTGTAGAAAGCCATGGTGCGGACTCGCTGCGACTGTTTGAAATGTTTGCTGGCCCGCTAAGCGAAGTGAAGCCCTGGTCCACGAATGGGCTAGATGGGGCAAGACGTTTTATCGAACGCGTCTATCGCTTGGTGGACGAAGAACCTTATTGTTCTTTGCTAAGCGATGAAAACGACGGCTCCCTGGATTACGCCTATAACGCGATGATTCAAAAAGTGACGAAAGATTTTGAGGACCTTTCCTTCAATACCGCGATTTCGGCGATGATGGTTTTTGTCAACGAATGCTATAAAGCCAAGAAATTGTATCGTCCCTATATCGAGGGTTTGGTTCAAGTCTTCAGCTGCGTTTGCCCGTTTGTTGGTGAAGAAATGTGGCAAAAACTCGGCCATGAGGAATTACTCACCTATCATCCTTGGCCCAAGGTGGATGCGACGAAACTCGTCAAAGAAACTGTGAAACTTGCGGTCTCGGTCAACGGAAAAATGAGAGACGTCATGGAACTTCCCCGTGACATCGCCCAAGAAGAAGTGGTGGCCTTAGCCAAAGCCAACCCCAAGATTATTCCCTGGATTGAAGGCAAGACAATTAAGAAAATCATCTTCGTCCCCGGACGCATTCTTAATATCGTCGCTTTGTGAAAATAACGGACCTGGAAACGGGTCCGTTTTTTATCGGTGGTTGCCTTCTTTGCTTTTGTCTTTTTATTTCTATATATAAATAGAAAGGACGATAAACAAGGATTTTGAAAAAGAGGAAACCCGCCGCGAAAAAGAAGTGTTTTTGAAGGAAAACAACCAAAAAGATGCAAGTTTTTTTCAAAAGATGTGATTTTTTGTTTCATTCCAATGAAAAATGCTTACAATAACGAATATAACAAAATCAAAGGGGATTTGTTTATGAAATTAAAGAAGTCGATTTGGTTGCAGACCACGATTGTCGGGGGAATCCTCGTGTTCCTTTCCGCCTTTTGCATTGGTTTGGGCGGCGTTGCCGATTGGATTCCCAGTGGGAAAAATCATGGCGTCCGCTTCGGCTTGAAGGCAGCGATTAGTGAATATGGCGCTGTCTGGGCCGGACGAAACAATGGAAAGTGCGCGCTAATCATGGTTGGCTGCATCATCATGGCCGTCCTGTTTGCCATCCTTTGCTCCGTCTTCCTTGCCAAAAAGAAAAAATACTTTGGCTTTATCGGAATGGTTGTCGATATTTTGGCCATTTTGTTCTTCCCGTTCACGGTGATTCTTGCGAATCAGCTCATCAACGCTGGAGCGATGACTCCCGCTCCGATGTGGATTATTCTCATTGCTGTTTTGGCCTTGTTTGTTGGTCAATTGGAAGCTACGGTTGGTCTTCTCCTTTCTCCGGCCATTGGCGCAGCCGATGCCCAAGAAGAAGCGGAAGAAAAGCCCGTGGAAGAAGAAAAGCCCGTTTTTGACGAAGAAGCTGCTCGTCGTGTTGCCGACGAAGAAATCAAAAAAGCCATCGCGGCTCGTGAAAGCAATGAAGTCAAACCGTTAAGCGAAGAAGAAATCAAGAAGATCGTCGACGAAGCCATCGCGGCTCACGTGGAAGAACTTCACACCGAATACGTGGAAGAAGAAACTCCCGCGGAAGAACCTGTCGCTGAAAAAGAACCGGAAGTGACCGAAGAAGTCCAAGACGAAGCGGAGGCTCCTGCAGAAGAAGAAAGGCCGGAAGAGGCGAAGGAAGAACCCGTTGAAGAAGAAAAAGCGGAAGAGCCGAAACCAGAACCGGTCGTTGAAACTCCCACTGAATCCGAAACGAAAAACAAAGTTGTCGGAAAATACGAAGTCTACCCCGCTGCTGGATTTTTCAAATATCGTTTGAAAGCCAACAATGGACAAATCTTGCTGGTTTCTCGCCCCTATAAGACCCGCGAAGGCGCCATCAATGGCATTGAAACTTTCCGCAAAAACGCTGCAAATGGCTCGCATCGCATTATCACGGATAAAAAAGGGCGTGCTCAATTCCGTATCTTCATGGCCAATGATGCTCGTCTTATCGTAGCCGGGGAAATTTACCCCAATGCTGAAGGAGCTCAAAAAGCCCTCGACAGCACCCTTCGTTTCTATGATACGGACAATATCCAGAACTTAGAGGAAATTCCGGAAAGCGAAATTCGTGAATGGCGTGCAGAACTCAAGGATGTGGAAGCCAAACCCAATGGCAAGATTGAGATGTTTAAGGATGACGACGGCAAATGGGTCGGCGATCTCCGCGCATCCAATAGCGAACTCCTCTTCCTCACGACTGCCTATTCCACAAAGACTGCGCTTCAGAACGCTTTGAGGAGCGTTGCCAATAACGCGATGAAAGGCAACATCTCGATTGTTTGCGATAAGCAAAACCGTTATCAATTCAAAGTCTATAGCGATAACGGAATGGACCTTGTCTTTGGAGAAACCTATGATTCCAAGGAAGCGGCGACTTCTGCTGCCAACAGTGCTCGCAATTTCCTTCACGGCCAACCTAAACTCGTCGATTTGAGCAAAGCTCCTGTAGAAGACAAATAACACAAAAAGAATCGCCTTCGTCGACAAGATGAAGGCGATTTTTGTGGTTATTTTTTTCGGCCCAAGAGATAGAAGTGATCTCGCGAACTAATCTTTCCATCAAGGACGTAGGCACGAACTTGTTCTAAATTGAGGATTTCAAAGTCGCGAAACAAGTCTTCCATTTGTTCCTTCGATGCGTAGAAATGGGGGATTCCCTGCTCAGGACCTGGTTCATCAGAGACCAAGGTATTCTCGTCAATCCGACGACGAGGGTCGGTGGCAAAGCCTTCTCCTTTCGCGCAGAGGTCTACGAAAAATTCTCCTCCTGGAACAAGAAGCCGATGAAGTTCATTCACGACTTCCAAGATTCCCTTCGAATCGGTGTGGGAGATCACATGAAAGGAAACAATCGCATCTGCACACTCATCTCCAAAAGGGGCTTTTTTGATATCACCTAGTTTGAATTCGCCTACCTGTCCCGCCTCTTTCATGCTCTTTTTGGTTTCTTCTACGGCTTCCGGACTCAAATCGAATCCTTTCACATGAAATCCCATTTGAGAGAGGAAGAGGCTATGCCTTCCTAAACCGCAACCATAGTCGATGACTTCTTTGAAACCTTTGCTTTTCCATCGATAGGCGATACCGACCACTTCCTTGGAAGGCTCCCTCCAAGGCGTTTTGTCCGCAATAGACCAATTCCAGGCTTTTGATTCCATTCCTTTGTCTCCTTTTTGGTGCTGATTATATTCGAAAACAAGCGTAAATGCCTTATAATTAAATCCCGGAAGAGAGATTGTAGATATGGCAAGAATGATTCTCGTCGGCGGAGGTTCGAGCTCCGGAAAAAGTTATGTTACCGCGCATGTTATCGCTAGGCTAGGCGAAGAAAATGTGACGAGGATTACGTTAGACGACTATTATAAAGACCAAAAAGATGTCCCCATGGAGCAACGTCTCCAGGTGAATTACGACCACCCCAAAGCTTTTGACTGGCCCCTTTTAAGAAAACAATTAAGTGCACTAAAGGAAGGAAAGGCCATTTGGAAGCCAACCTATGATTTCGTAGCTCATTCCCGTGCGGATAAAGAAGAATACGTGGAACCCAAAAACCTGATTATTGTGGAAGGGATTATGGCGTTGGTGGATAAAAATGTTAGAGAGTTGGCTGATCTCCGCGTCTTTATTGATGCCGGTGCGGAAAGACGTTTCCTCCGCCGCATGATTCGCGACTCCAAAGAAAGAGGAAGAACCTACGAAAGCATTGTGAACCAATATTTCCACACGGTTCAACCAATGTATGATGAAATCGTAAAGCCCTCCTCCATGTATGCGGACTTAATCGTCAATAATGACGGGGTAGAAAACTTGGCCATTGATGTTTTGGCCTGCGTCTTCACTGACCAATTGAACCAAGCAAACGCAGGAAAATCGATTGGCAGAAAACAAAAAGAAGAATTTGGTGAAGAGGCTTTGGCTGCTGTCTTCTCCAAACAATAAGCAAGGAGCATATTTATCAAAAAAGAGGGGGATGCCCCCCCTTCTTTTTGCTGTTATTAGCTTAGGCTTGCTGAACTTGGTTTGGTGTAGAACCACTGTCTGGTTTTTCGTTTTTATAAAGCACACGCAATAAAATCGGAACGATGAAGGAACTAACGATAATGAGTCCAAGCGTGAAGGGAATGATGTTGGAATTCACAAGACCGTTATCCACGCCTTCTTGAGCGGTAACAATCAAGACTTCGGCACGGGCCATCATGCCTAAGCCGATAGCTGCGCTGTCTTTGAGGCGGAACTTGGTAAGCAATCCGCCGCATCCTGCACCCAAGAATTTGCCGGCTAAGCCGACGACGACCCAAACAAATCCGAAGACTAGGAACATCGAATCGAATCCAGAAACCGCAGACCCACTGCCGTCTAACCCAAACGCCTGGTACATTTTCAAAGCGACCGAAGCGAAGAAGACCGGGGTGAAAAGTACGTTCATCGTGGTATTGGTACGGTGGTCAATATAATGAGCGGCGGAAGTATTAGAAAGAATCAAACCAGCAATGTAGGCCCCTGTGATATCCGCGATGTGAAAGACTTCGGCCAAGAACGCCCATAAGAAGCAGAAGGCCAAAGAGAACATCGGAATACGACGGTGGTTGGGCCATTTTTTGCCCATCCAGTCAAAGAGTTTATGTAGTCCAATACCCATACCGATGGAAGTCGCAAAGAACGCGGCCATGATGAGAATGAGCCACAAGACGCTTAAAGAGCCTTCTCCCGTCGGGATAACCCAGAATTCGGACGCTTCGCCTCCGCCCGACAAGGACAAAATCACAGACAAAAGAATGATGCCGATGACGTCGTCGAGAATGGCGGCTGAAACAAGCGCGGTACCTACGTCACCGTTCAATTTGCCGAGTTCCTTTAAGGTGGCAACGGTAATAGAAACACTGGTGGCAGTTAGAATAACGCCGTAATAAATATCGCTATAAATAGGATTAATGCCGCTTTCGTTAAGGGTTTGATAGAACGCTTGGTCCATGTTGCCGTAGACGCGGAACATGAACGCGGTTAGAAAACCTAAGCCTAAAGGGAATAGGACACCAAGACTTGTGATGACAATCGAAGCCAAACCTTGCTTGCGAATGGTTTGAAGATTGGTCTCAACACCGGCGGAGAATAGGATCATGACCACGCCGATTTTGGCCAAATCATTGATTCCACTGGTGGTGGTAGAATTCAAAATGAAGTTCTTGTCGGAGGGGATGAAGTAGAAGAGCCCAACGGCGAGACCACCCAAAAGATAACCCACGACTTTGGGCACTTTGAGTTTGCCCATAATGAGAGAAAACACTTTGCCAAATAGAAGGATTAGACCTAGCGGCAAAAGGATCAAATAGAACTTCCCGGCAAATGGATCAGCGGTTCCGGAAAGAGTTAACGAAAGAAAATTCAGCATAACATGCCTCCGAAACTCGAATTATACGCTTTTCCGCTTCTACGGTTAGTGGCACTATCATGAAAGCCTTTTCAAGGCTATAATCCCGAGGATGAAAATTGCTTTGTGTGCTACCGAATTAGAAACCGATGCCGTTAGTGCTTTTTTAAATATTGCAAGTTACCTACATATGGTGGAGAAGAAGAGTGATGCGGCTATGGTCTTGTTTCCGCTACGCCGCTTTCAGGAAAAGGATTGGAAGGAATCCCTGAAGTCCTTGCGTAAATTATCGGAGAATTCTTCTGTTCCGTTTGGGGTAGGTTTTCAAGAAAAGGGACGAGACGTGTATGCGTTGTTCCTCAAAAACGAGGGGATGAAAGCTTTACGCGAAGACGAGTTTTGCGAAATTTCGCTTTGCGGCCAAGTGTTTGTTTTTGCTATCGGAGATGCCAAAATCCCTGAATCCTTGGCACCTGTTATTCGTCTTGGCACGAAAGGAATCGACCTTCAAAAACCCCCGTTTGGAATCGCATTCCAAAGAGAAACTTATTACTTAGGAATTTCTGGTCCGAAATATTATCAGGCTGCCGTTTATCGCGATGGCGTGCTTAAATGCCATCTACCAGAAGATCATCCTAATTTACTAGTTAAAACCCTTTTCTCTTTTTCTTCGGACGAACCAAGATCTTCTCCATCCAAACATGAGGCCTCCCCTCATCAAAATTGATCAAACCGTCGTTACATACGGCAAATCCCGCCTTTTCGTAAAAGGGGATCTTATCCAATTGGGCGTTTAAAACCATTTTCCTGGCTCCTAACGTCCGAGCTTTGGTGGTAAGGAATTTTAAAATAGCAGTTCCGACTGTTTTCCCACGGAATTCTTTTTTCACCGCGACTCTCCCGATTTGATATGTTTCTGGGTCGATTTCCAAAATTCGCCCCGTGGCTATAGGACGATTATCAAGATAAAGGACGAGACTCCAGCAACGGTCATCTTCGGGCCCAAATTCATTTTGAAAACCCTGTTCCTGAACAAAGACCTCTTCTCGTAGTGCCTTGGCATCCGACGGGAGGCCAAACGTAAATACTGGCTTAACCATGGGGAAATGATATTCCTTTTCTTATGGAGGGGGCATCATTAGAATAATGAGGTATGGAATTTCGTCGGTTTTTTAAATTGTATAAAAACAAAATCTTGGCTATTAGTTTTGCTTCCTTGGCGTTAATCGCCTTCTTTACTTATTACATTATGGGCCTTGTCCAATCTGGAATCGCTTTTTTCACACAAAATGAATTCAGCATTTGGAACATGATCGTTGTTTTCGTTGCTTATGCGACGATCTTCTTTTGCAATATCACCAACGATTCTTACGCCTATCAGGGTATTTTAATGTTCGTTTTCTTGATTGTTGCAGACCAAATCCTTTCCTGCTTTGTTCGAGTGGTTGCCTGCATTGCAAACATCATGACGATGAATCCAGTTGTGATTGCCTTCACCTTTTTGCAGGTTGCCTTTATCGCTGGACAAATTTATGTGGGGGTATGCTTCTACTTGAATTCTCGCCGCTATATGCGTGGACTTACCGACAATTTTAAGAAGCTCCGTATCTATGGCATTCTATTTACATCGATGCTGACGCTGAGTCACGCTTTTTCCATTGCAGTTTTGTCGATAGATATCTTTGGATATGCAACGGTATTCGATTGGATGGTTTTTCTTTCGTTGTTCTTGCTGCCAGGCTCGGAGGTTTTGATGTCCTTGTCCGTGAATTTCACGTTGGAACGTCTTCGTCGGATTTAATTCTGCAAAAGCGCTGCCCTAGGAGAAGGTGTTTCCAATGTGGTAGCATTATATGTCCTCCATTTCTTGTAGCTGGGAAACGGTGGACATTTTATATTATGGGACTTATTTCCGCTTCAAACGTATGAACGGACTTAACAATTGGAATCCGCACAGTTTATTTTGGGGTCTTGAACTACGCGAAGCAAATCGGTATAGTTTTTACCGCGCCGACTTAGCTCAATTGGTAGAGCAACGCATTCGTAATGCGTAGGTTAGAGGTTCGATTCCCCCAGTCGGCACCACTTGAAATTTTGGGCCAATGCACGATGCGTTGGCCTTTTTTCTTGTTTTTCGGGTCTTGAATCAGAAATATAAAAAATAATGTGAAAATCTAAAAATACTTATTGCAAGGCAAGTTGCCCTTCCCTATAATAACGAAGCCGTTTAAAGCGGTACCTTCAAAATCATGGGTGTTTAGCTCAGCTGGGAGAGCACCTGTTTGACGTACAGGAGGTCACAGGTTCGATCCCTGTAGCACCCACCATGATGAAAATGAACCACCTTCAGGTGGTTTTTTTCGTACCGTTGGCCTAGAATGGATTCATTCTATGAAATACCCTTACACTCATCGAAAGGCTATACCGTTTTGCTTCCTTAATTTCATTACCTTCGGCATCTATGGGTGCGTTGTTTTGTCTCGCGTGGATCAAGAGATGAACCACCTTGTCATTGGATACGACGATTATAAGACCACCCCGCGTTATTGGCCTTGGTACGTATTAGGCTGGGCTACCTTTATGATCGCTCCGTTTGTTTGGCAAATTCGCCTTGCCTCTAAATTAGGGAGATTCGCCAAAGAAATGAAAGTGGGTTCTCCGCGTTTATCCGGCCTTTCTTTTGCGATGTGGTCCACGTTTGGCACATTGATTCTTGTTGGTCCTTTTATTGTCTGGCATCGCGTGTTCTCTTTGCTTAATTTCCTAGAAGACGCCGCTAATCACGAATCGGAAGTTCGAGAATTAGCGAAAGTCAAATCGCAAAACGGCGAGCCGAATGTTCTATTTGCTTCCATGGAAGAAGTGAAAAGGGATGAAACACCGAAAAAGGATCCCAACGAGGCCATTATCTCTTTTGCCCACAGCAACGTAAAAGAAGAATCACAGGAAGAATCCTTCACTCCTCTTGAAACTAATTCCGAATCGAAAGTAGCGGAATTGCCACCGTTAACGGAAGAGGAGCAGCTTTTGCATCGCTATTCTTCTTATCCAGAAGGGCCATTCAAGGTTCGCTTTGAATCCGGGCGGCTCTTGCGAGGATTTGCAGCAAAAGAAGTGGCAATCGCCTTTTCAAAAGAATTGGCCGAAATCAAAGATGTTCGAGTCCGATATCGAAAAAAACGTCAGTAGACAAGGGGTGAAAAACGTCTATAATAACAAACGCGCACCCTTAGTTCAGTGGTAGAACATCGGCTTCCCAAGCCGAATATACGGGTTCGATTCCCGCAGGGTGCTCCATCTGCATTCTTCCCGACTATGCGTCGGGATTTTCTTTTTTGTCGGTTTATTAAAGCCAATATGCTTTCATAAAAGGGACAACTTGACAATTTAGATAAAATTTCCCGCAATTCTATGAAAATCTTACTATTTTTTTCGTAATTCTTTGCAGTTTCCATTTTCCTCCACTATCATTGAGTGGGCGCGATTTTTATCGTCGCGCGTTTCGAGGTATTTACATGGCTCCCTTTCTCGACATGGGCAATCCAGTTTCTATCGTCGGACTGATTCTTTGCCTTATCATTCCATCACTCATTGATGTTGCTTTGTTTTATTTTTTGCATCGACTTTTCGTGCGTGTGTACCTTATTGTTACCGAAGTGCTGATTTTCTTTGGCTGGTTCTTCGGCGTTGATCCCTTGCTTTATTTTGCCCTGGCCATGTTTGCCGTTGGGCTTGTCTTCTTCCTTACGATTAACAGTGCTGAAACCCGTGTTTTGGTCGCCAACAATATGAAGGGCCGTTCTATCGTGCCCTTTCGCCACAACGTCTCGAAAAAACAAGGGGAAGCCCTCTTTGACCGAGAAGAAGTCTATGGCAAAGTTCGTGATGCTGTTTTGTGGATGTCCAAACAAAAGATTGGTGCCATCATCACCTTCGAACGTAAGGATTCGTTGGATGAACAAATGAAGTCGGGCACCCTGATCAAGGCGCCAGTTTCTGCTGAATTGCTTCAAACGATCTTCTATCCCGGAACGCGTCTGCACGATGGGGCTGTTGTGATTCGCAACGACCAAATTGTCGCGGCCAGCGTTTATTACACGCCCACCA
>ENA-OPNW01001448-OPNW01001448.1-human-gut-metagenome-genome-assembly--contig:-NODE-1448-length-11780-cov-1.823795_pt1 | contig 11780 bp, 5 predicted proteins | sample MGYA00241540_ERZ501777 | MGnify/ENA primary metagenome ERZ501777 (study PRJEB25962, sample SAMEA2042615) | human gut metagenome | biome: human gut; feature: human-associated habitat; material: faeces...
TATTTGTTTGGTATGCGTGCTTCTCTTTATGCTGAAGGGTTCATGAAAACTATTGATGATTGGGCTGAAGCTCATGGAATTATTTCGACTGGGCATCAGGATCAGGAGGAGGTTGTTAATCCGGTAAGTGTTTCTGGCGATCTTATGCTTGACGGGAAATATATGGGAATGCCTGGTATTGACAAAATTGGGGGAAATCGACCTGCTGAAGATTTTTATAAAGTTGTATCTTCATCAGCAAATAATTGGGATAAGACTTATGTGATGTCGGAAACTTATGGTGATATGGGAAATATATCTATAGAACGTATGTACAATATTGCTATAGAACAATATACAAAAGGAATTAAGCAGCTTATACCTCATGCTGTTTGGTATAATAATGCCGATGTGTGGTTCCTTCCGGAACTCTCTTATCGTAATTCACGATATAATTCTCTGCTTGCTGATTTTAATAGATTCCTTTCACGTCTAAACTATATGTTGGCACGTACAGGACGTCATGTGGCTGATGTCGCAATGATATATCCTATCAATACCTTACAAGCTGGTCATTATTTTGATGGCCCAGAAGGTTTTTACAAAGGTGGAGTGAATATACCAGATGTCGATTATAATATGGTATCACGTATGCTTACTGATAATCTTGGCATTGATTTTACTTATATTCATCCTGAAGTAATGGACGACCGTTGCTCTGTTGATCATCAACGTTTGGTGATGAAGAATAAGATTAATACGGAATCGTTTTCTGTTATTATACTACCCAGTTGTAGAGTGATAACATTAAGTAATATGAAAAAAATAGAAAAGGCATGGGAAAATGGTGTAAAGGTTATTTTTACGACACAATTACCTCAACAGGTTGCCGATGGAGATGGAACAGATGATGATATTACAGCCATTGTCAACCGGATGCTCGTATCGGAGCGAAATAAAGGTTATGCTGTGTTTGTGAAAAATCCAAATGATGAAGCTCTCCGTAATGCTCTTATGACGGTAAACCTTGATGTTCGGTTCAGTGATGCTGAACATCCGTTCAACTATATACATAAAGTCATTTCGGGGAGTAATTTATATTATATTGGGAATATAGACGATATCGTCATAGAAAATAAGATTATACTCAGAGGGAAATTAACTGAATGTACTTTGTTGGATCCACGAACTGGTAAGATTGAACCGGCGGCTGTCAGCTATGATAATGGAAATTCAGTAATAACTCTTAATCTTGCACCCGGACAGTCTGTTTTTTTAGTCGAAAATACTATTTTCGGAGAGGTCTCACAGATATATAATACTATGCCTTTTGCTTTTAATGTTCGCTGCTTACGGTGAATATACTAAGATTGATATCTATTAATTAAATATATTACATGATGAAGATAAAATATCCTTTATTGTTTGGGTTGATTTTATTAAAATCGACTTTTGTTGCTGTCTCTCAGGAGCAATGTGTACCAATAGGGATGCTCTGCGAGTATTTAAACAATCCTTTAGGTATTGATGTATTACATCCACGGTTACAATGGCATTTAGATGATGTAAGGGAGGGAGCAAAGCAGGAAGCTTATAGAGTTTTTGTCAGTACAGACTCTGTAAAGTTGGCTGATAAAAATTATGCTGATTGCTGGGATACTGGTAAAAAGGAAACTGAAGCAATGCAGCTGGTATATGATGGCAAACAATTGATACCGTTCACAAAATACTTTTGGAAAGTTGAAGTGTGGGATAAAGATGGAAATAAAACGACTTCTGATATCGCTAACTTTGAAACGGGCATGATGGAAATGAAGAATTGGAGAGGATCTTGGATTAGCGATGGCCGAGATATGGATTATCAGCCTGCTCCTTATTTCCGGAAAGAGTTTACGGTAGGTAAGCGCATACAATCTGCTAGGGCATACATTGCTGTTGCTGGATTATATGAACTTTATGTGAATGGACAGAGGATTGGGGATCATCGGCTTGATCCAATGTATACACGTTTTGACAGAAGAAATTTGTATGTGACATATGATGTCACGAAGCTTATACAGAGTGGGAAGAATGCCATTGGTGTCTTATTGGGAAACGGATGGTATAATCATCAGTCGATTGCTGTATGGGATTTCCATCATGCTCCTTGGAGAAATCGTCCTACATTTTGTATGGATCTGCATATCGTGTATGCGGATGGAACAAAAGAGGTTATTTGTACGGACCGTGACTGGCGTACCAAGGAAGGAGCTTTATTGTTCAACAGTATTTATACTGGAGAGCATTATGATGCACAAATGGAATTGAAGGGTTGGAACCTTCCGGGATATGACGATTCAGAATGGAGAGAATCATCTTACCGTAGTATACCATCGGCTCATTTAGTTTCACAGCAATTACAACCTATACGTGCTGTTGAAACGTACGCAGCGCATCGAATGACTTGTCTATCTGATTCGATTTATGTATTTGATTTTGGGCAAAATATGTCGGGAGTTACATCACTTCGAGTTTCTGGGCAGAAAGGAACTGTTATTTATTTAAAACATGGTGAAAGACTTTATCCTAATGGAAGGGTAAATACTTCAAACATAGATGTATATCATCGTCCAATAGATAACTCAGATCCTTTTCAGACAGATATCGTAACCTTGAAAGGGGAGGGCCAGGAGGAATTTATGCCGAAGTTTAATTATAAAGGATTTCGTTATGTAGAAGTAACGAGCAGTCGACCGATTAAGTTGAATGAGCAAAGCCTGACAGCCTATTTTATTCATAGCGATGTTCCACAGGTAGGGTTTATACAATCTTCCGATACAATCATTAATCGTTTATGGAGAGCTACAAATAAAGCCTATCTCTCAAATTTAATGGGATATCCTACTGATTGCCCTCAAAGGGAAAAAAATGGTTGGACAGGAGATGCACATTTTGCCATTGAAACTGCTTTATATAACTACGATGGCATAACTGTATATGAGAAATGGCTTGCCGATCATCGGGATGAACAGCAACCTAACGGAGTTCTTCCGGATATCATTCCTACTGGAGGATGGGGATATGGCACCGACAATGGACTTGACTGGACAAGTACTATTGCTATTATTCCTTGGAATTTATATTTATTTTATGGCGACCTTAAGCCTTTGACGGATTGTTACGATGCTATAAAAAAATATGTTGATTATGCAGAGCGAAAAAGTGTTGGCCGGTTAACAGACTGGGGACGAGGTGATTGGGTCCCTGTTAAGTCGCATTCATCGAAGGAGTTAACGTCTTCTACTTATTTTTATGTCGATGTCAAAATATTGTCTGAAACAGCAAAATTGCTAGGTAAGGAAGATGATTATCTTTATTATTCAAAATTGGCTGAGGAAATAAAACAGGCTATTAATGCTAAATATTTAAACTATGAAACAGGTGTTTACGCTAGTGGCACTCAAACGGAACTAAGTGTACCTCTTATGTGGGGAGTGACTCCAGAAAATATGAAACGTAAAGTGGCACATAATTTAGCATGTAAGGTTAAAGAATGTGGATTTCATTTGGATGTAGGTGTACTAGGAGCCAAAGCCTTGCTGAATGCTTTAAGTGAAAATGGGGAGGCTGAAACGGCCTATAGGTTAGCCGTGCAGGATACTTATCCTTCGTGGGGAAACTGGGTTGCTAATGGAGCAACGACTTTGCTTGAAAATTGGGATTTAAATGCTACCCGTGATATTTCGGATAATCATATGATGTTTGGTGAGATTGGAGGATGGCTATATAAAGGCTTAGGAGGTATTTATCCTGATAGTAAATTCCCCGGTTTTAAACATATTATACTAAAGCCATATATTCCAAAAGAATTAAAGCAATTTGAAGCGACCCATAATTCACCTTATGGAAAAATATATTCAGGTTGGAGGCAAGTGGGTAATAAGGTTATATACAAAGTAATTGTCCCTCCTAATTCTACTGCAACCTTGTTCCTGCCCGATAATGTATCTGATAGTAATAAAAGAATGGAATTGAAGTCTGGAACCTATAGTTTTGATTTGAACTTTATCAAGTAGGCGGTTGTAAATAGCCTTCAGAGATAAAATTTAACTTATAGAAGTTTTTCGGGAAAATAATGCGAATTGGTGATCTTTTGGCAACCAATTCGCATTTATATTTTATCCCTCAATAAATGAATGTAATTCTTCTTAGAAAAATTTTATTGTACATTGGTAAATATGAAAAAGGTTATTCCCTACGTTGTACGATGCGTGCTCCGGCCGGTACACTTTCCGTTACCCAGATATTACCACCGATTGTTGCACCTTTCCCGATGGTGATACGTCCTAAAATAGTTGCATTAGAGTATACGATAACGTCATCTTCCAGAATCGGATGACGTGGAATGCCTTTAATAGGTTTGCCGTCAGCATCCAGGGGGAAGCTTCTGGCACCCAATGTCACCCCCTGATAGAGTTTCACATTATTACCGATGATACTTGTCGCACCAATCACTACACCGGTTCCATGGTCGATCGTGAAATGTGTGCCGATTCTTGCTCCCGGATGTATGTCAATACCGGTTTCGCTATGTGCCATTTCGGTGATGATACGGGGGATAAGCGGTACACCCAATTCCAGAAGTTCGTGGGCGATGCGATAGTTGCTGATGGCTTTGATGGCCGGATAGCAGAAGATCACTTCACCAAAACTTTGTGCAGCCGGGTCACCGTTGTAAGCAGCTTCCACATCTGTAGCCAGGACACGGCGCAAGTGCGGTAGTTTGCTGATAAACTTGGCAGCCAGGCGCGCTGCTTCTTCACGTTTGGCCTCGGTACATTCATCGCACCGGTCACCATTACCGAAACATAAACCGGCGAGAATCTGCTCTGTTAGCAGATTGAACAGCTTTTCTACATTGACACCAATGTGGTAATTGATAGTCCGGCTGTTGACTGTTGAGTTTCCGTAATATCCGGGAAAGAGAATGGAACGCGCTAATTCGATAACATCGCACAATACCCGTGGCGAGGGTAATGGCTCACCGTCTTTATGTTGGTGAAACAGTCCTTTGTATGATTCGCTTTCCGATAGCTCATCGACTGCCTGTGTCAGAATGTGGGTGAAGTTCAGTGGACTCATTATGAGACTATTCTAATTATATTGGCTACAAAGATATGAATAATTGCGCATAAAAAGTAGTACGTTTGTTATCGAATTTAAAAAAAGGATGTATTTTTGTTGGGTATTACACGATAAATCAAAACAATGAGGCATAGAGCAAACCTGGCAATTGTATTTTTTTGTTTGTTATTACCGTTAACAGGCTGTAAGCAAAAAATAAACCGTTCTGATTCCGCTTTTGGGGGTATGAGCATAGACTCTGTGGAACGTTGTGCTCAGGATTCATTGTTTAGTAATACCCGATATTCACGTTCTTTGTTGCGACACGCCATGGCGGATGCTCCGGATAGCCTGTCTTATTATTACCTTTTGTCATTTTATTCCAAATCTTATTTTTGTTACGGCAGACTTTGATTCAGTCTTGTATTACAATCGGCTTGTGAAGCGCTTTTGTAATGAAGTGGAGCTTTCCGCGGAAGTGCATGATCTGCTTTCGACTGTTTATAATATGGAAGGCAACGTCTTGATGCAGCGCACTCAGCCCGATTCGGCGATTATCTCCTATAAAAAAGCCTACGAAGAAAGGCTTCAAGGACAACAAACGGACTATCTACCGGACTTGTGCATAAATTTGGCTGATGCCAATGTGCATAAGGGAGATTATGCGTATGCCGCTTATTATTATCGTCGCGCACTGTTCATTTGTGATTCTCTCGGATTGCCCGATCGTAATAAATTTCCGGTTTACTATGGTCTCGGACAGACTTATATGGAATTACGTGATTTTGAGCTTTCCAATCATTATTATGAACTTGCAGGAAACTTTTTTCCTCAGATGAGCGTGTCTGAGAAATGGACTTACCTGAATAACCGGGGAAACCATTTTTATTATAAAAAAGACTATCCGCAGGCTGTTCATTATATTGGGCGTGCATTAGAGGTCGTGAAGTCTTATCCTCAAATGGTTTTTGAACAGAATTTGTGTAAGGCAAATCTTGGAGAACTTTATGTGATTACCAATAAACTGGATTCAGCGCAATTATATCTGGACGAGAGCTATCGCTTCTTTTCCGGAATCGGGAATCAATCGGCGCTTTATTACATAGAGACTCAAATGATCGAGCTTGCACTTAAAAAGGGAAATGTCGCTCTTGCCGGAGATATAATCAGACGATCAGCCGATTACGGGCATATAGATGCCAATATGATCAATATCCGTAATCACTATCTACAGCATTATTACGAGCAGGTGGGAAACTATAAAAAGGCTTATGAATATCAGAAACACGATCTTCAACTTAATGATTCCATCCGTAATGAACGTGTCAGGACGCGTGTAGCCGAACTGGATATGCGTTACCGGCAGGATACGATTGTGATGCGGAAAGAATTGGTGATCGAGAAACAAAAAGGAGAGATGGAGGTGCTGAAACTGACAACCTATATATGGGCTCTGATCGGTATTGTATCTGTTATTGTAGCGGGACTTGTTTATTGGTATATGAAGAAGAAACGCATGTTTCTTCAGGAACGGCATATCAACCAGATCAGCCGTTTCCGTATGGAGAATATCCGGAATCGTCTTTCACCGCATTTCACGTTTAATGTATTGAATCGTGAGATCAGTCGGTTTAGGGATGGGGAAACGTTGTGTGGTGATCTGACAGAATTGGTGAAACTACTTCGTAAGAGCTTGGAATTGACAGAGAAACTCAGTATTTCTCTTTATGATGAACTGGAATTTGTGAAGACTTACATCCATCTTGAGCAAGGACGTCTCGGAAGTGATTTTTCAATGGATGTGAAGATCGAGGAAGACTTGGATATTCAGCAGGTTGTCATTCCTTCAATGGTAGTACAGATACCGGTGGAGAATGCATTGAAACATGGATTGGCCGGAATTGATGGTTTGAAGTTACTTGGTATATCTGTTTGCCGAAAGGGAAGTGGAATCCTTATTGATATTTGCGATAATGGACGTGGATATTCTCCACAAACTTTATCATCTACACGTGGAACAGGAACAGGGTTGAAAGTGCTTTATCAGACTATTCAGCTATTGAATGATAAGAATCGCGAGAAAATACGTTTTGAAATCAAGAATCTGGTGAATAATGGACAGACCGGAACACAAGTTCTAATCTATATACCATTGGATTATTCTTACAATTTATAAAGATAGGAAATTATGTATAAGGTGATCATTATAGATGATGAGAAGGCGGCTATTGAGACCTTACGCCGGGATCTGGAGGTGCAGACTGATCTGGAAATAAAAGGGACTGCCGGCAATGGGGCAAAAGGGAAGAAACTTATTATGGATATACATCCCGATCTTTTGTTCCTGGACATAGAGTTGCCCGATATTCAGGGAATCCGTTTGCTTAGTGAGATTCGTGAACAGGTGTTGTGGGATATGAAAGTCGTTTTCTATACTGCCTATGATAAATATCTGTTGCAGGCCTTGCGCGAATCGGCTTTTGATTATTTACTGAAGCCTTATGATATAGATGAACTGAATTTGATTATTGAACGTTACCGCAAGACGATGGCTTCTGTTCAGCCTCTGCCTTCTTTTGCTTCTGCTGTGGGTACTTTGATGCCCGGTAGAGATTTGTTTATGATTAGTACAGTAACGGGATTTAGATTTCTTCGTCTTGAAGAAATAGGTTATTTTGAATATCTGAAAGATAAGAGGCTGTGGCAAGTGGAACTTTTTAATCAAACGAAACTTTGTCTGAAGAAAAATACGACTGCCGGTGATATAATCGGCTATTCCGACGCATTTGTACAAATCAGTCAGTCGGCTATTATCAACATCAATTATCTGGCAATGATAAAGAGCAAACAGTGCTTACTCTATCCTCCTTTTAGTGATAAAGAAGACTTGATTATTTCACGCGGATTCTTGAAAGAACTACAAGAGCGCTTTTGTATAATTTGAAGTTTTTCTGTCGGATAGACTCTTATTTTACCGCTTATACTCTGACTGTAACCATATAATCGGCTTTCAGATAAAAAAGGGTTGCTATGCTTTTACTTTGATTGTATCTTTGTGAGGTACGATTACTCTTAAAAACAACTGAGATGAACAGTGTTAAACAATTAAACAACTCTCTTGATAGTTAACTGGTTGGGTAAAGCCGGAGCTTTTTGTGAAAAAACTCCGGCTATTTTATGATGTTGTTATCTCAAATAATCTTTTTTATTTCTTCTTTATGTTTCACGTGACACAAAAAAAGACCGAAGCTGTTAGCAACGGTCTTTTTTAGAGTATTTAATGTGTTAGATCTTTAAGAAAGAGTAAAGTGTTTGGAGATTATAGATTAGGGTTATCCATTGTAACGGTCATTTCCGGAGCCAGTATAAATTCACTTTTCCGGTTATTCCATTTATAATAGTTTGTGGTAATGGTTTTGCCTTCGTACGTATAGCGAACCAGCAAATCGTTCTCCCAATTATTTTTATTGCTGTTCCATTTCATAGTCTGACTTTCAATCATGCGTTTATTGTCATCGTATTTATAGTTATATTTCATATAATTGGCTAGGGAAGAGCCTTCTTTCTTATAAACGGTTTGTCCTATTAACATGCCGTTTTCTTCTTCGGAGTTATAAATAAGATTGTTATCATAGTTCCGGGCGGAAACTGCAACGCTGCTTACCAAAAGAACTGCTGACAATGCTACTGTTTTTAAAAATCCTGTTGTTTTCATGATATCTGTTTTTAAGTCTTTAAATTGTCATATTTCTACCATTTGTTGGCTTTAACGGTGGCAAAGTTACATATTAAACGGATATAAATGCATAAAATCGAAAGAATTTTATCATATTGTCAGTATTAGGACCTTTGAGTTACTTTCTTTTTGATAAGTATGCTGACAAAAAGATATCCGGCAGATTGTTTGCCGGATATTTATATAAACAGTAAGCATTTTTAGATGGATCTTTCATAGCTTTCTGTACGAATGGTTAATGATTGTTATCAATGTGCCTCCAGCCAGTTTGTACCCCATCCGCAATCTGCTTTTAAGGGAACATGCATACGATAGGCTTTCTCCATTTCCTCAATAACCACTTGCTCTACTATTTCTTTCTCTTTTGCCGGTACACTGAAATTCAGCTCATCGTGTACTTGCAAAATCATTTTTGCTTTCAGGCCTTCTGCTTTGAAACGTTCATAAATACGTGCCATAGCAACTTTGATTATGTCAGCTGCGCTTCCCTGTATCGGAGCATTGATGGCATTTCGCTCTGCGTATCCGCGTACTACGGCATTACGGGAGTTAATATCCGGTAAAAAGCGTTTGCGATGGAAAATCGTTTCCACATAACCGTGCTCGCGTGCCACCTGGATACTCTTGTCCATATAGGATTTTACTTGCGGATAGGTTTCAAAATAACCGTCTATCAGCTCTTTGGCTTCTTTGCGGTCGACATTCATGCGTTCCGCCAGGCCAAATACGGAGATACCGTAGATAATACCGAAATTGGCAGTCTTGGCCTTACGGCGCATATCGGCGGTAACCTCTTTTATATCTACCTTATAAATCTTGGCAGCTGTAGCCGCATGAATATCATAGCCACTGAGGAAAGCATCGATCATGTTTTTGTCTTCACTCAGGTGTGCCATTATGCGTAGCTCAATCTGTGAATAGTCGGCGGAGAAGAAACTGCAACCATCATCCGGAATAAAAGCTTTGCGTATCTCTTTACCGTCTTCGTCCCGGATCGGGATATTCTGCAGGTTAGGGTTACTTGAACTCAATCTTCCTGTTGCGGTAACGGTCTGGTTAAAGGAGGTGTGTATACGTCCGGTTTTGGGATTGATCAATTGCGGCAGAGCATCGATATAAGTACTTAATAGTTTCTTAAGTCCCCGGTATTCCAAAATCTTACCGATGATATCGTGCTTATTTCGCAAGCTCTCCAATACCTCTTCTGAGGTGACGTACTGTCCGGTTTTTGTTTTTTTAGCTTTCTCTACTATTTTCAATTTATCAAAAAGTATCTCTCCTACCTGTTTGGGAGATGCAATGTTGAATTCTCCTTCGGCGAGAGTATAAATTTCTTTTTCGATACTTTGCAGTCTCGTAGTGAAGTGTTCCGACGATTGTTTCAGAGCCTCCGTATCTAAACGCACTCCGTTGCTCTCGATATTGACAAGAACAGGGACCAGAGGCATTTCGATTTCATAGAATAACTTCTCGGCATCATTTTTCTTTAATTCCTGTTCCAGTATATTTTTAAGTTTTAGTGTAACGTCTGCATCTTCGCAGGCGTACAGATAAACTTCTTGAGGGGAGAGGTCGCGCATATTTTTCTGCCCTTTGCCTTTTGGCCCTATTAACTCTTCAATATGTATGGTTTGATAATGCAGATAGATTTCGGCCAGATAATCCATGTTATGACGGAGTTCGGGTTGGAGGACATAATGTGCTACCATGGTATCGAAGAGTTTACCTCGGACTTCAATCCCATAGTTTTGCAGAACGAGCATGTCGTACTTTATATTCTGACCGACCTTGAGTGACTTCTCGTTTTTGAAGACAGGTTCGAACTCCCGAACGATTTTGATTGCCTCTTCCCGTTCGGCAGGTACCGGAACGTAAAATGCCTGATTTTCGGTAATACTAAAACTCATTCCAACCAATTCTGCATCCATTGGATCCGTTCCGGTGGTTTCCGTATCTAACGCAAGAATTTCGGATGTAAGTAGTTTTTTAATAATTTCGTTTCTTTTCTCCTCTGTATCAATTAATTGGTAGTCGTAGCTTAATGAATTTAAGCTTTCCAGATTTGATTTTTTTTCTTCATTCGTATGATCGGGCGTAAATTCTTCAAAGAGATTGCCTTGAACCGGGCCGTTTTCCTGATTAAATAATGTACCGGCGATAGGGGGGGCGGGTGATGATTCTTTTTTGAATATCCGTTCCATCAGTGTGCGGAATTCCAGCTCTTCAAATATTTTACGCAACGTGTCCTCATCTGCTTGTTCCCGGACGAGTGAGTTCATATCGAGCCGGATAGGTACATCCACTTTGATTGTTGCCAGGAATTTGGAGAAAATAATCATTTCCCGATTCGTCTCGACTTTTGTCTTCAGTGCTCCTTTCAACTGATCGGTATGTTCAAGCAGATTTTCTATACTCCCAAACTCGGCAATTAATTTTTGGGCAGTTTTTTCTCCCACACCCGGACACCCCGGAATATTATCGGAAGAGTCGCCCATCAGTCCGAGCATATCTATCACTTGTGCCGGTGATTGAATATCGAATTTAGCTTTTACTTGTTCTACCCCCATAACTTCAAATTCTTTGTCTCCATATTTGGGGCGATACATAAATACATGATCCGTTACCAACTGACCATAGTCCTTGTCAGGAGTCATCATATAAGTAGTGATACCCTGATTGCCGGCTTCTGTTGCCAGAGTTCCGATTACATCGTCCGCTTCATATCCCGCTACCTCCAGGATGGGGATTCGGTAAGCCTTGATAATATCTTTTATAATAGGTACCGAAAGACGGATTGCTTCCGGAGTTTCTTCTCGTTGAGCTTTGTACTGTTCAAAAGCTTCGTGGCGGAATGTGGGTCCCGGTGGATCGAATGCAACTCCAATGTGGGTGGGGTTCTCTTTCTTCAGCACCTCTTCCAGGGTGTTGACGAATCCTAGTATGGCTGAAGTATTAAAACCCT
>ENA-OPNW01001450-OPNW01001450.1-human-gut-metagenome-genome-assembly--contig:-NODE-1450-length-11763-cov-2.346601_pt1 | contig 11763 bp, 9 predicted proteins | sample MGYA00241540_ERZ501777 | MGnify/ENA primary metagenome ERZ501777 (study PRJEB25962, sample SAMEA2042615) | human gut metagenome | biome: human gut; feature: human-associated habitat; material: faeces...
TTACCGTGTCGGCAATGTTTACCAATGTTCCGATCAGATTTTGGAGCATAATCGGAAATGCTAATGTCGATGCATATTTTAAGAAATCTTTTTTATTTAACATACAGTAGTTCTTCCTTAGTTCTTAGTATTCATATATGTCAATTGACTGACCATACGATTATACTGTCTGCAAATAATATACGCAAGCAGAAGTTATTCGACGCTCTTTAATGATTCCAATGCATCACGATATTCACAATAATAGAAAAACCGATTGTAAGTAAAATACTATAGATATAACTTTTTGTATAAATCTGCCGGCCAAACATCATAATATCAAGTTCTGCTGTTAAGATGACAAACCGGTGCAGCCATATTCCAAAGAAAATACCAAAAATTGTACCGAGCACTGTCAGCATAATATTTTCCCTGAATACATACATTGATATTTCCCCATCATAAAAGCCAAGCACTTTCAGCGTCGCCAGCTCCCTCTGACGCTCACTGATGTTAATGTTATTTAAATTGTATAAAACAATAAATGCAAGCAGTCCTGCAGACACAACAAGTACATAGGTAACAATATTCATACTTGTGATCATTGATTCTATCCGGTCTGATATTGTACGCGTAAATGTGATTCCTGACACTGCATTGTTATCAAGATATTTTGCCGAAAAATCATTTTCATAAGAAATATCTTCCGTGTGCCCTTTCATGCCGGGAACATCAACAATCTGTGTAAACGGAATCTGTTCCTGCGTATGTGCAATCGGAAAACTGTCATCCGTCGTTGCATACAAAATATCAACCGTCAGGATTCCTTCTACCTGTAACCCGTTTTCCACCGGTTCCACATGATCCATCTCTGCATGCCCCTCAAAAGAACACAGCTGTAAGATCCGTTCCTGTTCTTCCGCCAGCTTCATCTGTTCAGAGATCCGCAGTTTTGCTTCATTTTTAATCAGCAGTTTTTTTGCACAGACCATTTCTTTCTGTGGCACAAGATTTGTTTCCAGCGAATAGACATCTGCCAGAAGTTCCACATTCCTTTCTTCCCACAGCTTCATTTCCACATCCATGGAAAGATTCAAGCTCAGCGCCCTCATTTCGCCATCATAATCTTCTGCCGGTTCCACCTCATATTCTTTCGTCTGGCAATGTACCCAGCAGACCGGCTGTGTTCCGGTCATTCCCCCTTCTATTGATTCGGAAAACGGAACCATCGTTTCATACCACTCCATTTTTCCTTCCGGACTGCTGTACAATACATTCACATACGCTTCTCCCTGAATCTGCATCTGCTCCCCGGTGCAGATCACCTGCCGGTTACGCACTTCCACATAATCATAAAGCAGATGTCCGATATTCGGACTGGACTGTGGCAGTGCAATATCACTGTGCACACGCAGGATATCCTTTTTCGCGGATGTCAGTGCCAAAAGCTGCATCGTCCGGCTTTTCTGCTGAATATCCGGATCATTTTCAACACCACTTACAATTTCTTCTTCCACCGGCACCTCACACACGGCATGAATGCCAAGCAGAGCACGCACGGCAAGCTTTCTGGAATTGATGGCACTGATATTCAGATCCTCCAGATCTCCGCTCAGATTGACGGTATCGCGTTCTTCCACCTCATCCATAAAAATTTTTTCTCCGAAATTTATACTGTCCGTAAAAGATTCCAGCCGGTTATCTTCACTGCGGTATAACACGACAAAACGCAACTGTCCGGTAACCCACACCGTCTGGCTGCTCACCTTGACATCCTCAAAAATAACAGAACCCCTGGTATGTATAATGTTCAACAGATCCGGTTTGTTGTCTTTTACAATACAGTCATCATCCAGCGTAATCTGGGTAAACGCCTTGCTCCTTAGTAAATTCTGTCTGAACAGCTGTCTCTTCAATTCCAAAACAAAAAAATCCCCTCTCTTTGAAGTAAGTATACTAATACTTATTCAAAGAAAGGGAATTTTATTCATTCCTAACAAAGTTTCATTCGAATGTCCTTTGTAATAATATCAGTGTAACTGAATGACAATAACTGTGGAGGATTTTCCTCTCGCTCGTCATCTACAAGTACTGTAAAAACGCTTGGATATGCGCCCTGGATAACGCCTTCCTGAATATCTACCTTGTTACGTCCACGGTCTAACTGAATTTTCACTCTGTTACCGCGCTGCCGATGAACGGATGCCCGAACCTTGCTAATCTGTGCCTGTTCCATTGTTGCCTCCTCCATTTGAGTTGAATATTCTAGAAAATACTATATCTAGTAGCTTTAGTATAGCAGAGTGTTAAACTTTTTACAATAGTTCTTAAGTACCCTATTGAAACAGTACCTCTTCCTCCCGCAGTTCCAGCTTCAATACAATAAACGGATAACTAGGTGCTTTTGTCACCTCTTCTCCGTTTTCCGGTCCCTGCAGTCTCGTCTTTACACAGATGGCGGTATCACTCAGATAACAGTCTTCCACGGAGATGCTGTATCCTCCGGTCTCCTGTATTCCATAACCTCTGGCAACGTATAAATATTCATTATCGCTGTATGTAAAACGGAAATCCCCCTCCTTTTTTTCTTCAATCTGTTGTCTTAAGGCTTCCGGAAGTTCTTTCTCCTTTGTCACGGTAAACTCCAGATCCTTTACCTTCTCCTCACATTCTTTTCGCACACACCCGCTCAGCAGCATAAGCACCCCCAGCAAAATGATCATCAGGATATACTTTCTTTTTTTATCTTTCATGGTTGACCACTCTATTTTCGTTCTTATGCTATCCTATGCAGCGGTCGTGCGATCTATTCTTTTGTATTTTTGTGTTCCTGCAGCATTTCATGAATCACATTCTGACAGTATACACCGATATGTTTCTGATCTTCCTTGGAAAGCTCCGAAAGAATAATCGGTTCTCCATACGTCAGTTTTACCTCTGTACTGTGCAGCCACGGAAAATGATTTTCAAAAATATCTGCCGTCCCGGTAAGTGCCATCGGAATAATCGGGCATCCCGTCTTCTGTGCTATTTTAAAAGAACCGTCCTTAAACGGCAAAAGCGTCGTTGCATCCTCCCGGTCACGATTTCTCGTTCCCTCCGGGAAAATACAGATAGAAATGCCGGACTTCACCTGATCGATAGCGGTCAGAATGGTCTTAAGTCCCTGCTTTAAATCCTTGCGGTCAAGAAACAGACAATACAGACGGCGCATCCATATTCCCAGCAGCGGAACCTTATTGACACCATCTTTGGAAATATACCCGGTCAGATTCGGACACTGTGCATAAGTAATGACAATATCAAAAATGCTGCGGTGATTTCCAATATAAAGTACAGCCTGATCCGTTGGTACATGTTCTTTTCCCTCAACAGTCAGATGAACCCCCGCCAAAAAAGATACACAGCGCAGTCCCCACTGCACAATCCGAAGCTGGCTGATATCGGCTGCATGTTTATCAAATTTTGCGATAATCCATTCGATTCCGAGAACCGGCAGTCCAAGAATCAAAAATAAAAAAACATAAATGACTACGATAATTGTCCGCATTTTCTTCCTCCATAAAAAAAGCCTGAAGCATTTCATCTTCAGGCTTTTTCACTTTTTGCTTAAACCTGGAACGTTGACAGTGCATCCAGCAGGCTCTGGGCCTTGGTCGTAAGACTCTGGGATGCTTCATCCAGATTCTTGATTGCATCCAGCTGCGTACCTGCTGCCGAATGTACCGATGAAGAACATTCTGCCGTCTGGGTGGACGCATCGGAAATACTCTCAATTGCACTGAGTGTCTCGTTTCGTGCACCATTCATTTCCTGCACATTATTCGAAATCGTCTGCAGTGCCTGAATCAGCTGCGCTACAAGCTGGTCAATCTGTTTAAAGGAATTTGTGGTATCCTCTACAACGGAAGACTGGGAAGAAACTGCATCTTCCGCCTGTCTTGCGATATTTACCACTTCTCCCGTCTTGGAAACGATTTCATCTACAATGGAAGAAATCTGGGAAGAAGAAGCAAGACACTGATCGGCAAGCTTTCGGATTTCTTCTGCGACCACAGAAAATCCTCTGCCGGCATCTCCCGCACGCGCTGCCTCAATGGACGCATTCAGGGAAAGTAAATTCGTCTGTTCCGCAATATCATTGATCGCAGAAACAATGTTGCTGATGGATTTTGATTTTTCTTCCAGTTCCTGTATTGACTGAATGACATTTCTTGTAATGTTTGCAGTGGTCTCGGATGTCTGCGTAAGTGTCTGTACAGAAGATATACCGGTGGTAATGGTTTCTCCAGTTGCAGAAGTAAGTTTTCCCAATTCATCTGCATTGGAGCTTACATTATTAATCTTTCCCGATAAGGAATCCATCTGACTCATACAGTTATCGGAACCGGTATCCAGTTTGTTCACACCACTCTCAATCTCTTCAACTGCACTCTGAATATTCTTAGAGGTTTCAAGGAATGTTCCGGATGCCTCTGCCACATGAATTGCCGCTTCTCCAACCTGCTGACTTACATCATTGACATCCAGAATCAGCGATTTCATATGCTCTACGGTATCATTGACACCATCACACAGTAAACCAAACTCATCTTTGTGCTTTGCGGAAAGATGAACCGTAAGGTTTCCATTGGAAACTTTGCGCAGCTGACGCAGAATATATTTGATGGTTCCTGTCATCTGACTCGAAAGGAATAATCCAAGTGCAAGTGCGATGATCATACAGACAATCACAAGTACGGTTGTCAGCTGTTTGATTCCGGATGACTGCTCAAGCAGACGGTCAGAAGGAATCAGTGCCGTAACCATAAGATCTCCGGCTGAAAGTTTACTGTATACAAACATGTATGACTTTCCATTAAATGTAATCATCTGGTTTCCGGAATCTTTTTTCCCGTTCAATGCTTTCTTATAAAAACTTGTACCGTAAATCAGTGCTTTTTCCGTCTTGACGGATTCATCGGAATAAAACTCTTTTCCATCCGTATCCGTAATTAATGCTACATAGCCTCCCTTTCCAGGGTCCAGTGACTGCATGGCGGAACGGATAAAGGAATCACTGATGTTTATGATCATCATGGCCGGCTGATTGTTCATTTTTTTGGCAATTCGCAGACAGTAGGAATCAATTCCCAGATCCAGTACTTTATCCGAACTTTCATCTGCCCCGAAGAAAAACCAGTTTGTTGCACTTTCGCTGACCAGTTTTCCCTGATCGCATCCGACATAGTCCGTATAAACATTTCGGTCACGAACAATTCCCTGACAGTCAATCGTACGCTTGTTGTCCGCGATAATATAGGCTCCCTGAATCTTGCTGTCGAGTGCCATCTTATTGCGCAGTCTGCTCTGATAGTCTTTGCGCACGGAGCTCTCATCATACACCTCCATCAGTCCTGCAAAATACTTACGCAGATCCGACTCGGTCAGATAGGTCTTAAATTCGTCCTTCTCACTCGTGATAACCAGATTGATATACTGCTGCATCGTATCAGCAGTCTGCTGTACAGATTCTTTGTATGTATCCACAATGGCATTGGAAGCGTTATTGTAAGAGGTAATACCAAGAACCAGCACACCTATCACCGGGATTAAAAAAGCCCCAACCAGCCGCATCGCAATGCTGCGATAGAATGGGATTTCCGATTTTTCCCTTTTCTGCCCACCGGGTGACGCTTTGATGTTTATCTTTTTTTCCTTCCGGGAAGCATTGTCACGTTTCGGTATTTTCTTTGTTTTCTCTTTTTTGACCTTTTCTTTCTTTAGTTTATTTACTTTCTGCTCATCGTTTTTTTTCATATTGCATACGCCTCCGTTAATTCAGACGATTCCTCCCCGCCTATAATATAGATAATATACTACAATCTGACAAAAAACTCAACTTGAAACTACTATAATTTGTTATACTTTACTATTTTAACACAGCAATACTGCATGCCGGCATCTCCAGTTTCCCATCTTTCAGCTGTACCGTCTCTTCTTTCAGTGTCAGGCTTCCCTCCAGGTTCATATTTTCAAGTGCTGTTTTCTTCAGGTCAACCGTACCGTTTCCTTCCCCAAGATTATACACAATTCCGATGGTACTGTCCTGATACGTTTTCGTGATTGCCGCCTGTGAATCTTTACACAGACTTTCTACTTTTTCTATGGTTCCCCTTGCAATTTCCGGATTCTGATTCCGCAGACGAAGCGCATTTTTATAGTAACTTAAGATAGAATCCTTATCCTTTTCCTGTTCATCTTCTGCCGGAAACGGAGATTCAATTCCAGCATCCATATCTGCCGGTCCCTTTGTCATTCCTGTGGTGTCAGTTTTTGACCACACCATCGGAATACGCTTATTTTCATCCTTTGTTCCGGAACTGTTCATGCCAATTTCTTCCCCATAATAAACAAACGGACTGCCGTTCATTGTCATCAGGAGACCTGCTGCTGTCTTAATCTTATCCGGATCATTCACCAGCGTATTGGCAATCCTTGCCATATCGTGATTGGACAAAAACGGTGCATCAATATAATCCGGATTTTTTTGGGAGAAATCATTCTGATATTTCAGCATGGAATTCACAAGGCTTACCGGATCGCCCTTTCTTACCGCATTGACCAGTGCCCCTTTTGCCGTTCCCGCATCAAAATTGAACATGCTTGGTGTTCCACTCGCATAATAATCCGCAATGACATTCTCACTCGCCCACACTTCGGATACCATATAAAACTGTGGATTTTTTTCTTTACAGTATGTGTACAGTTTATTTAAAATATCACAATTCGCATTGGTTGCATTTTCTTCATAATGCATGGCCGCATCCATCCGGAAACCATCCACACCGAGATCTATCCAGTAATCCGCAACTTCTTCAAATTCCTTCTGTACTGCCGGGCTTTTCAGGTTCAGATCCGGCATTTCCGACCAGAAGGATCCCTCATACCACCAGCTGCTGCTTCCCGGCACTGCATAGTAGGTTGTTCCCTCCTGCTTGTCAGAAAAATGATAGTAATCCACATACGGACACACTGTATCGTCCGGTTTTTCTCCTGCCTTCAGACCGGCAAGATACTCACATGCCTGTGTAAACCATGGATGCTGGGAAGAACTGTGGTTCATTGCCACATCAATGATCAGCCGGATACCTTTTTCATGACACGCACTTGCCAGCTCTTTAAAATCATCCGCCGTACCATATGCCTCGTCCACCGCTTCGTAATCCGTTGTATCATATTTATGATAGGTTGGGGAAGGCATGATCGGCATGAGCCAGATTCCGTTGCATCCCAGATCTGAGATGTAATCCAGCTTTTCTTCCACACCCTTTAAATCCCCCATGCCGTCCCCATCACTGTCATAAAAGGAGCCGACAAAAATTTCATAGTAATTACGGTAATTATCATCCATAATATTTAATTTTGCTTCCTGTGTACCGTGCCCCGAAATACAGCCTGCAAGCACCCCGGCAAAAAGCACCAGCACAACAACTGCCGACAAAATTCTTTTTTTCATAACCTTTCCTTTCTTCATCGGATGAAAAAACCGGCGGTCAAACGACCACCGGCTTTCTATCTTTCATCATTAACCCTTTACAGCGCCTGTCAGACCATCTACATAGAATTTCTGCATAAATACGAAGAGAATAGAGATCGGAATAGACACAATAACTGCGGCTGCAGCCCATCTTGTAAACCATCCGTTTACAAACTCTTTCTCCAGCATATTGTACAGGAGAAGTGATACCGTCCAATACTTATCCTTTGGTCCAACAATGACACGTACAAATACGAAGTCAAGCCATGGAGCAAGGAATGCCGTAAGGATCGTATATACAACGATTGGTTTACTGAGCGGAAGGATGATCTTGTAAAATACCTGGAACTGATTACATCCATCCAGAATCGCTGCCTCTGACAGAGACTTTGGTACCGTATCAAAGAATCCCTTTGCGATATAAAATCCAACACCAGATCCTGCAGAATAAATCAGAATCAGAGCGATACGAAGCCCACTTCCCTCGGTCAGTCCAACTGCTTTTAAAATAAAGTATACTGCAACCATGGACATGAATGCCGGGAATAATCCAAGGATCATTGCCAGATTCATAAATGCTTTACGCATTCTAAAGCGCAGTCTTGACATACAGTAAGATACACTCAGCACAAATACCGTAGAGATCAAACATGAAAAAACGGAAATAATCAGCGTATTTATAAAAGCTCTCGGGAAGTTCAACAATGTTGTCTCCGTAAAGAGTCTCTTATAGTTATTAAATGTCAGTTCTTTTGGGAAGAAATATGCGGTATATGCACCACTTTCCCCTCTCAAACTTGTCATGATAATCCAGAAAATCGGGAATAACCAGATCACTACCAGGATGGCAAGGATTATATGTACCAATGAATTTTTTGCAATTTTCTTTGCCCGGCCAGCGGTCATAGGGCGTTTGCTTACTTTTGCACTGCTCATTACATGAATCCCTCCTCATCTTTGTATGCTTTCGTATTTCTGTAGGTGACTAATGCCACAATAGAAAGAACTACGAATGTTAAGATACCAATCACGGCACCGATGTTGTAATACTGATAATCGACGGTTAACTTGTACAGCCATGTTACCAGCAAGTCTGGCTTACCCGCGGTCTCTCCGACTGGTGTAGGCTTTCCTGCAGATAACAGATAGATAACGTTAAAGTTATTGATGTTACCTGTGAACTGTGTAATGATATAAGGTCCCATAATAAACATAATATATGGCAATGTAATTTTGCGGAAAATCTGTGCGGCATTGGCACCATCAATCTTGGCTGCCTCATACAACTCTGCCGGTACATTCTGCAATACACCGGTAACCTGAAGCATGGTATATGGAATACCAACCCAGCAGTTAATTAAAATAACCGATACACGCGCCCACATCGTATTGGTCCAGAATGGAAGCGGATTCTGGATAAGTCCCCACTCCATCAGCAGGTTGTTGATCGCCCCATGTTCCTGAAGCATCTGTCTCATAACCAGTAAAGATACAAACTGTGGTACTGCAATGGAAATAACAAAACAGGTACGCCAGAATGCTTTGCACTTTGTCTCTTTGCGGTTGATGACAATCGCAAGGATCAGTCCCAGGAAGTTACATAAGAATGTTGCACATACTGCCCAGACAATGGTCCATCCTAAAACCCTCCAGAATGTCTTGCCTATCTTTCCGCCAAGTCCAAGTACCGTCTTAAAGTTCGCCAATCCAACCCAGTCAAATAAGGTCAGATGCTTGTTGATCGTAGAATAATTGGTAAATGCCATTGGAATCATGAATAACAATGGTAAAACTGTAAAAATAAGAATTCCCATCAATGGGAGAAACATTAATGTCTTGTATAAATTTTTATCAAATAAACTTTTGACATCCTTGCCAAAAGAATTGATTTCTTTCCCCTCTTTTGCGAGGCACTCTGCCATATATGCGCTTCTTAAATTTTCAGCCCACATATAAATAAATAAAAGAGTGATCGCAATCGTAGCAACACCGTATAACAACAATAATACGGAATTGTCACCCTGTACATACTCATATATCTGTTTCTGTTCATTAAATACCTCTTCCTGTTTTCTCCATCCTAATGAAGGAAGCATGGAAAGATAATATGCACCTGCATTGACCATAAACATAATATAGCCAATCTCAATTGCCAAAAAAATTAAACCTTTGATAATCTGCTTGTGGGCGATGTTTCCCAATCCCATTATAAGCGCTGATAACTTAACTGCAGCCCCGCCCTTCGTAAGCGCATTGGATACAGTGTACGGTGTAGCGAAGTCCGACTTCTTTTTGTTTGCACCTATCATACTTATCCTCCCGGCACATGTTACTCTATGCCATATTTATAGACTCATGTATTCCAAGATTCCGGGGAATCCCCAGAACCTTGGAATTGTTTCTCTGTCTTTTCCTTTTGGAAAAAGATTACTCTGTAAGTGAGCTGTTTAACTGCTCGTTTAATGCTTCTGTCTTTTCCTTAGCATTGTCTGCTGTGATCTGTCCTTCAGCACCGTGTACAAATGCATCACCGAATGGTGTAGCTGCATCCCAGTAAGCCTGCATTGGGATGATTGGCTGAGCGATAGAGCAATTTGTTGCTACGTTTGCCAAAGCTGATGCAACTGCATCCTTAGCAACTTCTTCGTTAGAAACAAGGTTTGTATTAACAGGAGCCTGCTTTCTTAACTCAAAATGCTTTAACTGTGCGTCTTCGCTTCCTAAGTATGCAGCAAGCTTAACAGCAACTTCCTGATTCTTGCAGTTCGGGTTAACACCAATAGCCTTAGAACCAAGGAATGCCTTCAGCTGGCAGTCTTTTCCGTCAACGTTGATTGTAGGAAGGGCTGCAACACCAACGTTCTCCTCACCAAGGTTCTTAACTACTGCACCATAATTCCAGTTACCATTGAAGTAAGCATTTACAGATCCATCCTTTAATCCGGCAAGACCAAGGGATCCTTCGTTATTGTCCATTACGAAATTCTTGTTGTTGAATAAGTCAACAATGTACTTTGTTACTGCTACAGCGTTGTCTCCGCCGAAGTCATATCCCTTAGATGCATCTGTACCATCTCCGAAGATTGTACATCCGTTTGCTGCATAGAAGGAAGCAAGATACCAGCCATTGTCAAATGGGAAAGAAACTTTTCCTTTCTCAAGCATTGTATCAAGGCTCTTTACATCATCTTCTGAGAAGACTCTCTTATCATAATACATAAACCATGTATTTGGTGTATAAGGAACACCATAAATATCTCCGTTGTATGTAACAGTTGCTGCCATAGCTTCTGGGTTGGAGCTCTTAACATATTCTGCTACATCTCCACCGAGCTTTGTTAATGCTCCGGCATCAACCAGATCAGCAATCTGGTCATTTGCAAACATGTATACATCCGCTGCACTTGCAGGATCCTGTAATACGGTGTCTTTTGCATCAGACTCTGAACATGTTACATATTCATATTTAATGTTCCACTCCGGATGTTCCTCGTTAAATGCCTCACACTCTGTCTTTAACCATGCCCCCTGTGCATCATCCTGATCCTCGGAAGGTCCCATAACAGTAAGTTTTACATCAACCGGTTCTGCTGACTCGGAAGTGCTTCCACTGTTTGCTGCCTGTGTTCCATCATTAGATGCTCCGTTGTCCTTGCTGCCGCATCCAGCGAACATTGTAGCTGTCATTGCTGCGACAAGCATTGCTGCTAATACTTTCTTTTTCATCGTTTTCCTCTCCTTTTTCAAAAATGATAGTTCAAAAGTATCTATATAAAACGCCTCTGCGCTCTATATCGTAATTTCTGCGTCATCTGCGGTATACCGCCGCAAGATTCCGTATCCACGCCCGACGGCTTTCCGCGAGCTGTTCTTTGTTCAATCTCCACCGCCAGTTATAACCCACGGTAGACGGTGCATTCATTCTTGCCTCGTTCCCGAGCTTCAGCAAATCCTGCATCTGTATGACCGCGATGTCTGCAATACTTGCATATGCACACCGGATCAGTGCATCCGGGATTTCTTCCTGACTGCTGATGTTGAGATATTCATACAGATAAGCCAGTTCATATTCTGTCTTGTCCCTGAAATATCCTACAATCGTATCATTGTCATGCGTTCCCGCGTATACCACTGTGTGGCTTCCCGGATAATTATGTGGCAGATGTTCATTGGACGGATCTCCGTCAAATGCAAACATCAGAACTTTTGTGTCCAGCCACCCTGTCTTTGCAAGGAGTTTTTTCACTCCCGGTATCAATGCCTTG
>ENA-OPNW01001459-OPNW01001459.1-human-gut-metagenome-genome-assembly--contig:-NODE-1459-length-11711-cov-1.860673_pt1 | contig 11711 bp, 7 predicted proteins | sample MGYA00241540_ERZ501777 | MGnify/ENA primary metagenome ERZ501777 (study PRJEB25962, sample SAMEA2042615) | human gut metagenome | biome: human gut; feature: human-associated habitat; material: faeces...
ACATCTTGCGCAACCGGGCTTTCCACCACGCATATCCATCACGAGCCATGACCTCCCAATTATACGTTGGAAATCCCCAGTTCTGGCCTTCTATCGAGAAATCGTCGGGTGGCGCCCCTGCCTGACTATCCATGTGAAAGAGTTGCGGATTGACCCACGCATCGACACTGGTACGACTGATTCCTATGGGAATATCGCCTTTCAAAACCACTCCTGCCCGATGGGCATACTCCTTGACTTCGGATAATTGAACATGCAAATGATACTGAATATAATAATACAATGCGACCGATTTATACCACGGACTCCACACGGCACAATAGTCGGCAATGGCCGATTCATCGTAAAACGAATGTTCTTCCCAACAACTAAAATCGGCAGTTCCGAATCGGTCTCTCAAACTGCAAAATGCCGCATAAGGACGCAACCAAAAGCTATTATCCCGAAAAAAGGCTTTGAATCCGGCACTCGATAGCGTAGCCTCGCCCTGCTCCTCGAACAAAAGTCTCAAATATTCCATCTTCGCACGGTTCACCCGCTCGTAATCGACATCGGGCAACCGGTTCAATTCTTCTCGTAACGCATCGAAGCGGGCTTGCTCCACCTCGTCGTTCAAATACCCGACTTCGGGTAACCGAAGGTACTGAGGATGCAGAGCAAAAGTAGAGTTGGCATTATAGGGATAGGAGTCTTGCCATGTACCCGACATCGTCGTATCGTTCACCGGGAGTAACTGTATAAACGACTGCCCTGTTCTTAACGCCCAATCTACCAAATATTTCAAATCGATTAAGAAGGTGTGCACGATTTCGTGATTATTGGAATTGTCTCTCCAAGTGGATTTCGCAAATCCAACGTATTGCAGCACGAGATCATTCAAAAATCCATTTTTCTTGTTCAACTGATATTTCATGTCATATGGAAGAATGAACGCGTTGTATACCTCTTTTGCCCCCGAGATAACGTTCGTCTTAACAAAGTCGCCGTAAGTGATTTGTTTTTGAATCGACGTTGTTTCAGGGAGATCCTCTTCTTCGCCAGTATGACCAAAGCGATAGAATTTCGCATCAAGGACATAGACACTCTTATCTTTAATAAGTATTGTATCAGGCCTGAGTTCAGAACTTCTCCTTTCCTTGTACGAGTTCTTTGCCAATTGCCATTTGCCTACGGGGTTGAATTCGGTTTTGTCCAAAGGCGTGCCGAAAACCGCGTCTATCATTTTTTCGAACACCCCATTATATCTGTCGACTCCGTAAGAAAAAGGCTTGTCCTTTATAGTCGCGTCTAATCCTAGAATCACGTTCATCATATGGGTCAATCTAATCCTCTTGGCATCCTCAAAAGTAGCTATCAGTTCCTTATTTATGACGGAAACGTAAGATTTCTTAATCATTTCATTAAACGCCATCGATTCGATGAATGACGAGCTCATATTGAACAACCACCCGATATAATCGATGCTCTTTTTTAAGCAAAACTTATATATTTTAACGATCGTGTTCTCCTGGGTGTTTTTCACCCTTACCGTAAGATCGTTATATATGACGTTACCATCCGAGACAATCGGATTTGATCTCATGGACCTTTTCCAATCAACTTTGCCAGATTGGTTAGTCTTAAAAGCCGCCTCCCTATTGGTATAAAAGCCATTCGATATGTAGTCATTAATCATCCATAGATAACTGTTAAGTGCGAAATTTGTTTCATTAGCCCTTTGGCTGTTAACCCGTTCCTTGATAGATACTTTTGTCTTTGCAAGCGAAATGGTTTTCAAAAGAGAAATAATATCAGCCCTTGCATCGTTGGAATTTTGATCAAACCGATATGTTTCGGGATAGTAGAAAAGAACCTCGTTGCCAATGATCTTTATGCCGACAAAAGAATCGTCGTCCTTCCCGGAAGAGGGAATGCATTTTAGGTTCTTTATCTTCATGTTTAATATTATTTGTTCTTGTTGAAAATATCTTGAAGCTCGGGCACGAAGACTTTCTCTCCCTCCGCCTCAAAATCTTCTAAAAGTTGGTCAAGTGTCTTGATCTCACTTCGGAAGAGGAAATCGTGTTGCATTCTCGATACATCATCCCAAAGATATTCGAAAAGTTTGAAAGCTACTTCTCTTTTTTGTTCGGTAGTCGGCGCAGTCATCTTGTTTTCGATGAGCTGCCCTTTCTCTAGAAAGTAGATGCCAATTTGTTTGTCTTCATTCATAAACTGTTCGGCGTTAGAGGTCATAAATTCATTTATGGATTTTATGATGTTCTCGTAGGTGTAGTCCGTGCTAAAGCCGGGAACGAAGTAGTTCTTATACAAATGTTCAGGCGTGAAATCATTGGCCAGCTTTTCAAATCTCCACCTACGCTTAAAAGCGGTATCCAAGGTAAAGACATTTTGATCGCTAGTGTTCATCGTAGCAATGATAAAAAGGTTAGAAGGGATGTAGACTTTGTCGAGAGGTTTCCAATCAGGGTTGTCCTCAGCAAGCTCATTGATGTATTCCACAATATTCGAATTGGTTATCGAATATACGGATTTCCCAGTTTCATCTCTATCAAGAAGTTGGAAGATATCCCCAAAGATGCTTGCTGCACTGCCTCTATTTAGTTCTTCAATGATTAGGGCAACCGGCTTTCTTCCATTTTTTGGATCGAAAGCCCTTCTTAGCGCCATGGCGAACGGGCCGGGAACAAAGTCGTAAGTTACAACTTTTTTATCGTCAACTTTTGGAAGAATTTGTCCAACGAAATCAGTGTTTGTATAATCTTGGAAAAACGTAGTTCTAATTCTCATGGACTCAGGGATGCCCAAGCCATCTTTTTCGATGTCGTTTATTGAATATTTGCCAAACCCCAAAAGCTTATTCTCTACAAAATAAGATTTGCCACACCCGGGTGTTCCATAGACAATTAAATTATAACCGCACGGCTCAGACGTTTGGGCCTGTTCCCCCGCCCTATCATTGATTGGTGATCCTTGGTTTGGTGAGGTTCTCCATATCACAGAAGGCGATAGTTTCATGCCTTCTTTGACCCCATTTAAAACGTCAGGCACATTACCATAATCGGAAGCTTTTACAATATCATTCTCCGTGAACTTATCTTTGTTGTTTGTTAGCAAGGGTTCGTATTTAATTCCAAAAACTCTAGCTGATTCCAAATCGGATAAGCCATCGCCTTTGCGATCTTTCATCTCGTCGTTAAATATTTTTACCAAGGATTCTAAATCAACTTTCTTGCCATGCTCTTGCATAATGACATCCCTCCAATTATCACGTAATCTAATTTTAAGAAGATATGGGCGATCGTTGTTTTCATTTTTTTCGATTCTAATCGTTGTAATGTCGCCGACAAACGAATGCCTAAATCGATCGCCATTTTCCAATATCCTTTCCTCGTACATTTGACGATTGATCTTGTAATCTTTTTTATTGTTCAAGATTCTTATGTAACGACTATGCGGGCTGTAATGGAGTATAATTTCTGCATCGTTTTGTTGCATTTCATTAAATCGGGAAACCGTCTCGTCAAAATAATTATTTTGGGGATCGTAATACATGGAACCATACCGTTCCAATATCTCGGCAACCTGTCTTAAATAAATACGATAGGTTTCAAGGTCGATTAAGCATGAATGATTTCCGGTTATAAAATCGCCAATTGCATCTTGTTGATAAGGATCGTCGCCTATGAAAAAACTTGCTTGACCAGCTTTGGACAGCCAGCGAACCTTCAGCTCCTTTTCACAATCACTGAGTTGAATGTCGCCTTCTAAAATCGTACGAGAATCGTTTAAAGTTAGCATTTCCCCTCCAAGCCCTCAAAAACTCTCGTTTTGAGTATGCATTTAACAATCTCCATAAGCACATCCACAACTATTGAATTGCCTGCCTGCTTATATGCTTGCGCACGCGAAACGACAATTTTATAGTCATCGGTGAAGCCCATTAAACGATGGGCTTCTCGTTCAGTTAACATTCTAACCGATCCAAGGTTTTCGGTACCATCAAAAGAAACATAATTGTCTACTCCGGCCCTATGCCTATTGCCCATAGTTTTTAATAACGTTCGAGCTACGTCCAAATTAATCTTAACTTTTTGACTCCAGGTCTTAGTCCCAGTTTTCATAACATAATTGTAAAGTTTTGGTGACAAAATATATTTTTTGTCCGGCATTCCCGGAATATGAGAGAGAAGAATTTCTCCGTCTTTATCAAATGTCATTCCGCCAAATTCGGTACTATTAATAGTGAAATCCTTCATGGTTCTTTTGAGCGCTTTTGGACGCGGGGGAAATTCAAAGTCGACATCATCTTTAAACCCAATAACGAAGAGACGACGCCGCGTTTGTGGTATGCCATAATCGGCTGCGTTTAAAACGGAAAATTTATAATGATATCCTAGCGAGTCAAATATTCCTTTGATCACCTTCCAGGTATTTCCACCATCATGGTTGATTAAATTTCTAACATTTTCGTATATAAATACCTTCGGTTCAATTTCTTTGATCAATCTAGCGTATTCGTAAAACAAAGTACCACGCGCATCTTCCAATCCCGCTTGAAACCCGACGGATGAAAAGCTTTGACAAGGACTACCGCCAACAAGAAGGTCAACCTTACCCCTATAATCTCTTCCATCCAGGAGAATGATGTCTTGATAATATCTATCTTCAGGACATTTGTAGTTCGCGAGATAGCTTTGCTGGACATAGTTTTTTGAATGGGTTAATGAGCCATAAAGCTTATCAACGAATTGCTTCTTTTCGTTAGCGTTTTCAAGAGAAAAGACTCGCTCTCTTGTTTTTTCAATATCGTACTCAACTTCTCTTTCACCGTTATCGCACGCGAAAACTATTTCATGGGGGATGTTCAGCCTTTTAAACGCAAACTCAATTGCTCCAATGCCGCTAAAAACGGTCGCCATTCTAACTTTGTTCATCAAAACTCACCGCCTTCATTACTTCTTTGAAAATACTTTCTAGCACATTTACAACAATTGAGTTTCCAGCTTGCCTATAAGCCGGGACATTTGGGACAACAATTTTGAACGAATCAGGGAAACCCATTAAACGCAAGCATTCTCTATAGGATAATTGTCTAATAACACCAATTCTGCCTTGCCATTGTGAAACGTATGCTCTTTGCATTATGTCGTTGTTGGACCGAACTTTTTCAATGGGCTCAAAAACGAAGTCACCATTCCAATTAAATTGCTGATTCGCTTTTTGCGTTTGAATAATTTTTGAATTCACTCTAGCTCTATTTTTATACCTTGGATTAGTCACGAACTCAAAACCTTTTTTGCCCAAATAGTGCTTGACCGCTACGCGTGGTTCTAAATAGTCTTGCATTACCGTCGTGAGTTTAATTGGCGAGGGGAACGAAAAATCCACAGTGTGATCCGAAAAGCCAACAACAAATAATCTTTTTCTATCTTGTGGAATACCGTAATCGACAGCATTTAAAACACTTGAATAAATTTTGTAGCCCAAAGAATCGAAAACGGATTTAATAACATTCCACGTATTCCCGTGATCGTGGGTTAGCATTCCGGGAACATTTTCATAGATGAAAACCTTTGGTCGACACTGCTTTATCAATCTTGCGTATTCGTAGAAAAGTGTACCTCTTATATCATCCAAACCGGCCCTTTTACCAATAATAGAGAAGCTTTGGCAAGGGGATCCCCCTGTCAAAACGTCAATCTTTCCCTTATACCTTGTCCCATCAAGAAAGCGAATGTCATCAAACCAGTCTTTTTCATCGACTTCATAGTTTGCAACATAGCTTTGCTTGACATAATTTGTCTTACCAGTTTTTTCATAAATTTTTTTGACAAAAACATTAGTCTCGTCTGTCGACATACCGCTTGTTGCGGCCTTGATTTCATCTCCCGTTTCAGGAATCTCTATTTCTCCATTGTCGCACGCAAAAACGATTTGCACATCAAAACCTAATTTTTTTAGAGCCTGTTCAGGCGCTCCGATCCCACTAAAGACCGAACCAAGACGAATGATTCTCTTTTTCATATTTCAAAATCTACGATGTCACCAATATTGCATTTGAGTTCCTTACAAATCTTATATAGAACATCCATGCTTACGGGTTCATTTTTGCTTAGCTTCGCAACGGACGAAGAACTTAGTCTAGTCATCTCACGAAGATCCTTTTTCTTCATGTTCAAATCAATCATCAATTTCCAAAGCTTGGCATATGAAATTTTCATAAAAGCTATTCCCTTTTTAAAGGATATCACTATGAAAAAAAGCAACAAAGAAAAATTCAATCTGCCGAACAAGATATTCGCAAATGCGAACATTTTTACCTAGCGCATTTGAGATCTCCTCGTTTAAATTCCAATTTGCTACACAAAACTTGGTGGGCAAACGTCATTTGAATGTTGCCAATCTTTCCAGATCCACCGCAAATTATGTTTGTTCTTGTTTCAAGAATTGCCAACGGGGTGAACTTCTTCTACGGGCTGTTGTTTTTTACGTTCCTTTTGGAAGCGACCAACAAGCCTTATTAGTTCTTCACTGGACAAGGATTTTTTCTTCTTTAGCAAGGGGTAAATCATCATGCCAAGCGGCTTCAGGTCTTCGATGTATTTCTTTGCCGCCTGGTATTGTTTGGTAAGGACTTCGACGTATTTCCTTCCCCTTAATCCAGGATCATTTTTATTAAGCATGCGGTTAATGGAGAATCCGTTGGAGGATTGACTTTCGACTTCAAAAAACGGCAGATACTCAAATCCGAACACGGCATTCCGGAGGAGCATATCGATCTTGGTGATGGCAGCGGAGATATCGGAACTACTTCCGCAGAACCGCTTGCCGAGGAAGACTTCTTCTCCGGCCATGCCACCTAAATCCACGGATACAGATTCTAGGATATCCTCCGCGGACATATCGTCGTCGTCTTTTCTTCTTAAGGATGAGATCGGACGATAGTCATCCATTTCCATCCTTCCTAGGATTTCCCCATATTTTTCTACCGAGAGGGAACCAATGGTTTGATTGAATCCATATTGAACTAAGAAATGGCCAATCTCATGGAAACAGGTGGAATCTTTGGGTTCTTCCTTTTCTTCCTTTTTAATTTCGCCAAATCGGATGGTTGGAATCACTTCGCTTATGATTCGCATCGATATGTTTTGCTTTTTGCGGACCGAGACGATGATGGATTCATTGATCAAGGACTTGATATCCGCGCCGGAGAAGCCTTTGGTTTTCCGAGCAATATCTAATCCCTTTATTCCTTGGACGTTCGCTTTCTTTAAATATAAATCCGCGATAGCCGCCCGGTCTTCTAGAGACGGGGCGCGGAAGGTGATGCGTTTTTCTAAACGCCCGCTTCGCTTCAAAGCAGGCGGGATGGTGTTTCTACTATTGGTTGTAGCAATGACTAGTACTCCATCAGAGGAGCCAATGCCATCAATTTCAGTGAGCAAGGACTTCAACGTCTTCCTCGAATAATCGGATTGGAAGCCATAGAATCCGCCGGTATCCGTCGAACTAACCAGTTCATCTAGCTCATCGATAAAGATGATAGAGGGAACGGTTTCTTTGGCTTTCTTAAATACTTCTTTGATCGATAGGATGGTTGCTTCTTCGTTTTCTGATTCCCCCGCTTCAAATTCATAGAGGGGGACGCCGGCTTCGGTAGAAATCGCCTTGGCAAACATCGTCTTTCCTACTCCTGGCATGCCACAGAGTAGTAACCCCTTGGGGATTGAAGCTCCTTTGGAACGGTAGAGCTCGTAATTTTTGAGGACGTCAATGAGTTTGACGGCTTCTTCTTTTTCTTCTTGATATCCAGCGATATCAGCAAGATAGACTTTTTCTTGGTTCATATTTTATTTTCCTTTCTAAATTAACGATAACGGACAACATCTTCGTCGTACTGCCTTCTTCGAATTTCATCGATGAGGTAACGTCTGCTGACCTCGGATGGTTTTTTCGCTGGAAACACCGTAATAAGAATTTCGTTGTTTCCCGAAACGATGTATTTATATCCATCGAACAAATAGCAGAGCGTTCCTCTTTGAATACTCTCGTCTACAAGCGGGATTCCCCGTTCTAACGCAAGGGTGAATTTCCGGTACATTTCCTCCTGATTTTTGATTTTTTGGCGCTGCTTAAAACGAGCATGCGCATGCTTGGATAATTTCATAGTTGTCCCCCTTTTAACCTTTATTTGAATTGATCGTAAATTTCTTTGGCGTACAAGTCGCACCACAGAGCACGTAATTGAGCGCTGGCGATGAACGCTTTCTCATTGACTGGATCGTATTTGGCCATGGACCTTATAAAGGAATCGTGGAGTTCAGTTATAACGCCTTTTACTTCTTTTTTCTTGATTCCATAGCCTTTCAATGCGTTTGCCACGTTAACTGTTTGGTTTGACCACGGATTAAACCCGGGTATCAAGAGACAAGTCTGCGCTAGCAACTCAGCAAGATTGTCATATCGACTTCCGATAGCAATTTCCGTGGGTACTATTCCCATTACGGAATCCCCTAGGGCGAAGAACAAACGATTGTTTATTTTGGGGAAAACATAAGTTTTTCCCGTCCCTAAGGCGGATTCGCTAATGGCATCAATCTGCGCTAGGACTTCAAGAGCGTTTAAGAACAACGCGGAATTATCGTTTGGCGACAAAGTTACTGGTTCCCCTTCCGGGCGGCGCAGCCAATCTTCCGTCACGGATTTCTCTTGGTTATATTGTGCCACCCATTCGCAGTGTTTCATCACCTCATAGAATTCATAGAAAGCGGGATTCTTTTGTTTGGGGATCCTTATCTCCCTCCCCATATCCACGGCTCGGTCTTTTCCTACGATTTTGTCGGAAAAGTCTTGGATTTGGCTTTTTAGTTTTAAAGCACTCTTCCTGACGTCTTCAGTCCATTGGTCGAGGCAAGATACGTCGCAGCCAAGGAGAGCGATGGAGCCGAAGACATCTCTACCGTTATAAATGTATCCGTATCTTCCAATCGTATAGCTTTCAAAAGGGAGGGACAAAATGAGAGGCATCACTTGTTCATTTAATTGATAGGCTTTATCGAGAAGTTCGATTTGGATGTCTTCCGATATCTTGGCGGTCGTGGAGAAGACGTATTCAAGCATTAGGTTAAACATCATATTCACAAAGGCCGTATTTCCAAGCGGATTACCGAACTTATCGCGAATGCCAGGATTCGCTTTGGATAAGAGAATCCTCTTGTAGTCACTTAGTTTTTCTCGCACGGCTTTGTGCTCCATTAGAATAGCAAGATGATTCATGATTTCGTTGGTTTCTTCATCTTGTATCGTTCGCGGGTCTATTCCGTTTTCCACGAAATAATAACCATTGAAATATTTCGCAATGGATTCAGGCGAACACAATTTAGTCATCGCTTCAATTAGTTCTTCCGCGCCATGTTGATTCATTTGAAGCCCAGGGCACGAAGGATCAGCGCAGCCATATTCCGTTAATGGCAATTCACCTCTTCTAGCAACAAACTCCAAGCCATTTTTCGAATTGTTTTCTAGAATATAGTCCAGTAACGTCCAACGATATTCATCTTCTTCCAGATATACGTCTTCTTCGATAAGCCGCTTGTAATTGTCTTCGTTATCTGTGGCGGCAGCATACTTGATGCCGGTCGTGGTAATTTTCTGGCATGGGTTCGCCTCGACCCTCTAATAGATAAACCATCGAAGTATCCAGAATTTTTTCTAATGGCAAATAGAAGTCTTGGTTAAAACTACGCCCATTAGCTTGATCGATCATTTGACTAAACGATCCCTTAGTTTTTCTGACAAATTCTTCTGGGTCTTGATAGTCGATCTTTCCTTCAAGACGTAAATCCTTATACATCATACGTAGAAGATCTGAATTCGATTTAATCCCTTTGCTTTTTCTTAGCTTTTCCAATCGTTCTCGAATGCCGCTCATATTGTTTCCCTCGCTTTCCTATTTCCATTAAAGCAAGCAAAAATACGATTTGCAACCTTGGTAGCACGTTTTTAGTTCAAATAAAGTTTCATACGTCGTTTTTACTCCCTGAAAAATGAAGGAAGCCTTGGTTGCACAATCAATAAAGTGCCGATTAATCGCTATTTTTTGAAATTTTGAAATTAATGTTTTTATAGAGCAAACAAGTTGCACGATTATTTGAAAATATTGCAAAAATAATTATTGTTCTTTCTTCTAATATGGCAAATAGTTCAGTAGCCTTTCGTCGCATCAGGTTATTTTTCGCGAAGGAAATCGAAGTTCATTTGATCGTGAGCATATGGTTTCAAGACACCCGTCCAGCATGCAAGGCAGCGACGTGTTTATAACGAATAACGCGAGAGCAAACGATCCCGTCTTTAGGCCGAAAGAGGGCTAACGAAAATAAAAAGCGGGTCTCCCCGCGGCCGGTATCTCTCCGGTCATCTGGCTACAACTATAGGCATTTCGGCGAACGAGTCAATAGGCTTCGCTCTTTTACCACAAAAACGTAAATCCAATCGGCTTGCCTCTTTGTCTACTTGAGCAACTCCGCCAAATTTCTTGCAGCATCGTTTTTTGGTTATAAAAATGGTTTTGCACCCTATTCCATGTATGAAACAATCTATTTTGGAATATTTTATTCCGATATATTTACTTTTACATACACCCGGCTATAATGGAACCTGGGAAATGGGAAAAATATCATGAATGGGAATCGGATTTTGTCTATCGAACTAAAAAACATCAAGACCGTGCAAAACGGCACGGTGGAAAGCTCGCTGAAAAAACCGGTGGAAAGGGGCGAACTAGAAAATCATCTTTGCGATATCGTTGGGATATATGGGCAAAACGGATCGGGCAAAACCACCGTGATTGACGCTTTGGGCTTTTTAAAGAATTTAGCCCAGGGCATACCGCTGAACTTTGTGGATCCTAGAACTGGGCGGCGAGTCGAGGGGGATTATGATTATTTGCTCGACGTAAATAGTGATTCCGGCTCTCTTCTTTTCACATGTTTGATTTATGTCGGAGAGGAGCCCTACGAAATTCATTACTCCATTGAGCTGGGGTGGAATGAAAGCCGAGATCACACCATCCTGCGTTCTGAGGCTTTCGATGTTTTCCCCTCCCATCCGGGTGATAAAACTTTTTTCAAATTGCATTTAGCCCCTTTTTATGTGGATTATGGCAGTGAAACCCTAAAATATCTATATGACGGAACAGCTCATACCTCGAATTATGCTTTGGGGCCGCAAAGCCTAAAACCCGGCGAATTTGAAATCTACACCAAATTAAATGCAAGGAAGGCGGAATGCATCCGGTTAGGTACCAGCTTTTTATTTGACCCCGCTTCCATCGAATTCCTCCGTTCTTCGCCTAACGAAGACGTAGTAAAAATGGGCGAAGTCATCCAGGCGTTCAAATCCCAATGCATCCTGCAGTTATTTGTCTTCAATAAAGCTCTCGACCGATTTAACGGGGATTTCCATCTGGCTTTCTTTGATGATTCCTTCCTGCAGGGCAAAAACAAAAAACGCGGGGTTTTATCCCTTAGTTCCAGACCCTTCACGATTCCTTCCGAATGGCGGGAAACCTACGATCATCTCATGAAGGAAATCAATCTCTTTGTCTCTTCCTTCGTTCCGGGATTTGAACTCTACGTGGATTCCATCTCGCATTCGGTCTCCGAAACGGGAAAGGAAGAGCAAAAAATTGCCATCTATCGAAAAATGGG
>ENA-OPNW01001469-OPNW01001469.1-human-gut-metagenome-genome-assembly--contig:-NODE-1469-length-11633-cov-3.976421_pt1 | contig 11633 bp, 8 predicted proteins | sample MGYA00241540_ERZ501777 | MGnify/ENA primary metagenome ERZ501777 (study PRJEB25962, sample SAMEA2042615) | human gut metagenome | biome: human gut; feature: human-associated habitat; material: faeces...
CGCCGGCGATAATCGGGATCTGTCCGGCGGCATAGATCTGCTGCAGGGCCTCTTTTGCCATCTGCTGAAAACGGACAATATTAAACTCTTCGGACGGCTCTAACACATCGATCAGATAATGGGGTATCCCTTTCATCTCTTCCGGCATGACTTTTGCAGAACCGATATCCATATGTTTATATACCTGCATCGAATCCGCGGAAATGATGGCGCCGTTTATTTTTTTTGCAAGTTTTATTGATAAAGCGGTTTTCCCGACGGCTGTGGGACCAGCAAGAATGACAAGTGGTTTCATGAAACAATCCTCTTAAATTTTTTCTCTATTTCGTATTTTGACATGGAAATGATGGTTGGCCTTCCATGCGGACAGCAAAACGGATTTTCCAGCGTCAGTAATTCCGTCATGAGCGCATCCACTTCCGGCAGGCTCAGTCTATGATTTCCCTTTACCGCTGCCTTGCAGGACATGGTGGCTACTTTTTCCAGTATCAGTTCCGGTGTCTGCCGGCCGGTCAGGTTGGAAAAATCATCAAGCATTTCGATAAACAGATCTTTCATGTCAATATGGTACAGATTATCCGGTACTGCAGAGATCATATATTCTCTGCCCCCGAAATTTTCGATCTCATACCCGAATTTTTTGATTTCCGGCAGATACGTCTCTAACATTTCCTGCTCATGGGCATCCAGACTCAACACAATGGGCGGGCTGACTGCCTGGGATGTAAATTCTTTTTCTTTTAATTTTGCCATAAAGCCTTTTTTCTTTTTGGCAGGTGCTTCGATAGGACCACGCATTCCTTTTACTGCGGTAATGTAAAGCCCGCTGACAGTAGCTTTTACTTCCTTCTTAACCGGAACGGAATCAAAAATCTGTCCGTCACAGATTAAAGTCATAACCTTTGGACCAACCTTTGCTTTGACGATTGGAAGTTTGGAACGGCGGAGCATTTTCGGAGTCTGGGCAATGACATTTGCCGGAAGACCGGAATCTTTAAGCCGCATCTTCTTCTTATCGATAATCAGCATGGAAATGGTCTGTGCTGCTGCTGCAATCTGGGCATCCTGTTCTTCTTTCTTTTTCTGAGCTCGTTTGCCCACAAAATAAAGAACAATCAGGGCAATAATCATAATAATCAGTATTGTTAATAATACAATCGCAAATTTTGGCACGATGAAAACCTCCTTAAGTAAAATCCAAATATGATTGTATCATTGATTGGCAGGATTGACAACCTGCAAATGCGAAAAATTCTATGAAATGCTTTTATTTTCGGTGAAAATGTGGTATCTTTAGAAAGTATGACTGACTGGAAAAATCCAGCCTTTGAATGAAAGACAGAAGGGAAATAAATATGAAGAAGAAAATAGTAGCAGTATTGTTATGCCTGACGCTGGCATTTTCAGTAACTGGCTGTGGAAAAGACAAGAAAAGTGAATCGGTAGAGAATACAGAGAGCACAGAAGTGGTATCCAGTGCGGCAATTGATTTTGACCCGCTTGATTACGTGGAACTGGGCGATTATATGGGATTGTCAGTAGCTTTGACAGACGATTATTCCGTAAGTGATGATGATGTGAAGACTTTTATTGAGAATAGCGTAATTACCAACTATCCATACTATGTAGATACGGATAAAACGGTGGTAGAGGATGGAGATGCTGTCAATATCGATTATGAAGGATTAAAAGATGGTGTGGCATTCAGCGGTGGAACTGCAACAGATACGGTCTTAGAGATTGGAAGCAATACGTTTATTGACGGCTTCGAAGAAGGACTGATTGGTGCAAAAGTAGGGGATAAAGTAACCTTGAATCTTACATTCCCGGAAAGCTATCAAAATACAGACCTGGCAGGACAGGCGGTTGTGTTTAATGTAACCATCAATAAAATTGTTGAGAAACAGGATATTACTTATGACAATATGACAGATGAATATGTGGCATATGTCAATGCTAAGGCCAGCCTTGGCTATGATACGGTAGATGAGATGAAGGCAGATGCACGCAATTATATGGAATCTTCTAAGGAATCCTCCAAGAAATCTGCAATCCATTCTGCAGTAATGGACAAGTTAGGAGAGGTATGTACCGTAAAGGAAATTCCGGATGGACTTCTGGATGCCCGTATGGAAGAGGTAATGGCACAGTATGAATCCTATTACTGCAGCGATGGAAGCAGCCTTAAGGATTATGTGGAAAATACAGCAAATCAGGATTATGATGAATTTGTAAGCAATGTAACTGACGAAGTGACATCAGATCTTAAGACACAGATGATTTTAGAGGCAATTGCAGAAAAGGAAGGCATTGAGTTTGACCAGGATGGCTTTGACAGCTACGTTGGAAATCTTATGAGCAATTACAGCTACAGCGATGAATCCACATTATACAAATCATATGGATTGAACGCAGACAGCGGAAAAGAATATTTAAAGAAAGTATATGTATGCAATCTGGCACTTCAGAAAGTAGTTGACAGTGCAACTGTTGAAGATGAGGCAGGAACAGAAAATGTTACAGATACTGAATTAAATACAGAAAACTAAAAAGGATTAGAAAATTTTTTATCTAAGGGGGATAGAAAAATGGAACTTGTTGACATCAGAGATTTATTTCACCATCAGGAAGATTATGTAGGTAAGAAAATTACCGTCGGAGGCTGGGTAAGAAGTAACCGTAATTCTAAAAACTTCGGATTTATCGTAGTAAATGACGGAACTTTCTTTGAACCACTGCAGGTAGTATATGCAGACGGACTGGAGAATTTTCAGGAGCTTACCAAAATTAATGTTGGCGCAGCTATTGTTGTTACCGGAGTGCTGGAAGCTACACCGGAAGCAAAGCAGCCATTTGAAATTCAGGCAGAGGAAATCATAATTGAAGGCGCATCTGCACCGGATTATCCGTTACAGAAGAAACGCCACAGCTTCGAATATTTAAGAACCATTTCACATTTAAGACCACGTACCAATACCTTTGAGGCAGTATTCCGTGTGCGTTCCCTGATTGCATATGCAATTCATAAGTTCTTCCAGGAGAGGGACTTTGTCTATGTACACACTCCGCTGATTACCGGAAGTGACTGTGAGGGTGCCGGGGAAATGTTCCAGGTTACGACCATGGACTTAAATAACATTCCACACAAGGAAGACGGAAGCATTGATTATACACAGGATTTCTTTGGAAAACCAACCAATCTTACCGTAAGTGGACAGTTAAACGGAGAGACCTTTGCACTGGCGTTCAAAAATATTTATACCTTTGGACCAACCTTCAGGGCGGAGAATTCCAATACTACAAGACATGCTGCAGAGTTCTGGATGATTGAGCCGGAAATCGCATTCGCAGATCTGGAAGATGACATGGTACTGGCGGAGAGTATGCTGAAATATATTATTTCCTATGTTATGGAACATGCACCGGAAGAAATGCAGTTCTTTAATTCCTTCGTAGACAAGGGACTGATTGAACGGCTGAATAATGTATTACATTCCGATTTTGCAAGAGTGACTTATACAGAAGCCATTGAACTTCTGGAGAAGAATAATGATAAATTTGATTACAAGGTATCCTGGGGCTGTGACCTTCAGACCGAGCATGAGCGTTTCTTAACCGAGCAGGTTTTCAAGAGACCGGTATTCGTAACAGATTATCCAAAGGAAATCAAAGCCTTCTATATGAAACTCAATGAAGATGGCAAGACAGTTGCGGCAGTTGACTGTCTGGTGCCAGGAATCGGAGAAATTATCGGAGGAAGCCAGAGAGAGGATGACTACGATAAATTATTAGAAAGAATCCATGAACTTGGATTAAAAGAGGAAGATTACAGCTTCTATCTTGATTTACGTAAATATGGTTCTGCAAGACATGCAGGCTTCGGACTTGGATTTGAAAGATGCGTCATGTATCTTACCGGTATGGCAAACATCCGTGATGTCATTCCGTTCCCAAGAACCGTTAACACCTGTGAATTGTAAGAGCAGCAGGTTATAAAAGAAGTATATAGAAGAAGGGCGTATGAAAAAACTTTCGTTTTTTCATATGCCCTTCTTTTGAATCATGGATTGATTTTATATAAGATAAATAAAGGGGGGTATTTTGCTTAACCCATAATTACTTCAACAGTAACTTCTTTCTTAGACGGATCAAATGGAATCATATTGCCATCAGCAATAACACCATCTACAGTAAGAACCTTGACACCTTTCTGTACGCCATTTGGATTCTTTACCTGAATGTGATAAGTTACACCACGGAAATCACGTTTTGCGGTAAAGCCGGATAAAGTAGATGGAATACATGGGTCAATTACAAGACCATCATAATCCGGACGGATACCTAAGATATACTGGGATACATCAAGGAAGGTCCATGCAGCAGTACCGGTAAGCCAGCTGTTCTTTGCTTCACCGAAGTTTGGAGCATCTTTTCCGGCAATCATCTGAGAGTACACATATGGTTCAGTGCGGTGGATTTCACTGATATCTTCGATATAAGCAGGACAGGTTCTGGTGTATACCTGCCATGCACGGTCGCCACGTCCAACGACTGTTTCTGCAATGGAAATCCATGGATTGTTGTGACAGAAGATACCTGCATTTTCTTTGTATCCAGGTGGATAGGAAGAAATTTCACCGAGCTCTACATGGTATTTGTGATAAGGTGGCTGCAGCAATACAATACCGTATTTAGTATCTAAGTATTTTTCAACAGACTGCATTGCCTGAAGACAATTGCCTTCTTTCAGGCCGATTTCGGCCATAACACAGAATCCCTGCGGCTCGATAAAGATTTTACCGTCGTCACATTCTTTGGAACCGATTTTCTGTTTGTAGTGGTCGTAAGCTCTTAAGAACCATTCGCCATCCCAGCCGGCATCGAGAACGGTTTTTTCCATGGAAGCAATTGCTTCTTCTGCTTCTTTGGCTTCTTCTTCCAGACCTTTGTGTTTGCAGATTGCTACATAATCTTTACCATATTTTACAAACATGCCTGCGATAAATACAGATTCTGCATTTGGCCCCTCAGATGGTCCGAAGGTTTGGAAGGATTCACCCGGCTCTTCTGAGAAGCAGTTTAAGTTCAGACAGTCATTCCAGTCAGCACGTCCAATCAGAGGAAGTCCATGTGGTCCTAAGTGTGTTCTGGTATAGTTGAAGGAACGTCTTAAATGTTCCATAAAATCGGTTGATTTGCTTTCATCATTATCATAAGGAGTGATTTCATCTAAAATGGAGTAATCTCCGGTCTCCTTGATATAAGCAGCAGTACCGGCAATGAGCCATAACGGGTCATCATTGAATCCGCTTCCAATATCAGCATTTCCTTTTTTGGTAAGTGGCTGATACTGATGGTAAGCACTTCCATCCTCAAACTGGGTGGATGCGATATCTAAAATACGCTGTCTTGCACGGTCCGGAATCAGATGAACAAATCCTAAAAGATCCTGACAGGAATCACGGAAGCCCATGCCTCGTCCAATTCCGGATTCGAAATAGGAAGCGGAACGTGACATATTAAAGGTAACCATACACTGATATTGATGCCAGATGTTTACCATGCGGTCTAACTTCTCTTCGGAAGAAGATACGGTAAAGTGGTTTAAAAGGTTATTCCAGTATTCTTTTAATTCTGCTAAAGCAGCGTCAGCTTTTTCTGTGGTATCAAAACGTTTTAATAATTCTTCTGCCGGTTTTCTGTTGATGCATCCGTTTTCAGCAGGACCATCCCATTTCTCGGCAACCGGATTCTCTACATAACCCAGTACAAAAACAAAGGATTTTGATTCGCCCGGTGCAAGAGAAACCTTGATATGGTGGGAACCAATCGGAGACCAGCCGCTTGCTACAGAGTTCTTAGAGGTTCCGTTTATGACAACTTCCGGCGCGGAATTTTCGCCATAAGCACCAAGGAAAGATTCACGGTCGGTATCGAATCCGGCAAGCTGGGTATTTACAGCATATACCGCATAATGATTACGGCGTTCGCGGTATTCTGTCTTATGATAAAGGGCAGAGCCGTGAATTTCCACTTCACCGGTACTGAAGTTACGCTGGAAGTTTGTCATATCATCCATGGCATTCCACAGACAGAATTCTACATAAGAGAATACGGAAATTTCTTTGTGTTCACTGCCGTGGTTGGTCAGTGTCAGTTTGTTAATCTCACAGGTATTTCCCATAGGAACAAACATGGTCAGCTCTGCGGATAACTGATTTTTGCTTCCCTCAAAAACAGAGTAGCCTAATCCATGCCGGCACTGATAGGAATCTAATTCAGTCTTGGCTGGCATCCATCCCGGATTCCAGATGGTGTCACCGTCTTTAATATAGTAATAATGTCCATTGCTGTCATAAGGAATATTGTTGTAACGATATCTTGTAAGACGAAGGAGCTTGGCATCTTTATAGAAACTGTATCCTCCGCAGGTGTTAGAAACCAGTGAAAAGAAATCTTCACATCCTAAATAGTTGATCCATGGAAGCGGAGTCTTTGGGGAAGTGATGACATATTCTTTCGCTGCATCATCGAAATGTCCAAATTTCATAATTAAATAACCTCCTTAAATACAATAAGTCCGAAAACGATTAAGAGAGGTATTTCTTTAGATTGAGTATAATATAAGAATCAGGAAAAAGCAACAGAAATATTGATAAAATGCTTATTTCATTGAGATGAAGGCAAAAAACGGCTTTGTATATCGTCCAGCAGGCAGGTAAAACAATAACGATTAAGTAAAAAGATAGGTTGAAATTCGACTTGATGTAGAAGAAAGAAAACAAGATTAGTAAAAAATGCACAAAACTGACGGATTAAAACTGGATAACTATTACAAATATACAAAAAATGGTTGCATTTCACACTGGATATGTTATGATAAAGCTACGAAAACGATTAAGAAAAGCAACTCGAAACAGTGAGGTGCAGAGGATGGTATCTTTAAAAGACATTGCGAAAGAATGTGGTGTATCAACTGCAACAGTTAGCAAAGCACTGAATGGACAACATGATATTGGAGAAGAAACAAAAGCAAGAGTAAGAGAGACAGCAGAGCGGATGGGATATTTTCCAAATGCAGCTGCCAGAGCATTAAAGACCAACCGATCCTACAACGTAGGAGTCTTGTTTCAGGAAGAAGCAGGAAGTGGTCTGACACATGAATATTTTTCAGGTGTGTTAAATGGAATTAAGGTGCAGGTTGAGAAGATGGGATACGATGTAACATTTATCAACAACAGTTACGGAGTAAAGAAAACCTCATTTTTTGAACATTGCAGATACCGGAACTTTGAAGGAATCGTTATCGTGTGTGCTGATTTTACCAGCCAGGGAGTGATTGAATTAATGAACAGTGCATTCCCGGTAGTGACCATTGATTATACACATTACAATTGCACAGCAGTTTGTTCCAATAATGTAAAAGGAATGGAAGACCTGCTGAAGTATATATATAAGAAGGGTCACCGAAAAATTGCTTACATACACGGACAGAAAAACTCGAATGTAACAAGAGAAAGACTTACCAGTTTTTACCGGACAATGGAAGAACTTCATATTAAGGTAAATGAAGATTACATTCGGGAAGCTGCTTATCTGGAGACAAAGGGAGCGGCGGAGCAGACAGAGATTTTACTTGATATGGATGACCCGCCAACCTGTATTCTTTATCCGGATGACACCTCTTTAATCGGAGGAAAAAACGTGATTATGGAACGTGGGATGCATATCCCGGAAGATGTTTCCATTGCAGGATATGATGGAACAAGAATTTCCCAGTTATCTCATCCGAGAATCACAACGATTCATCAGGATACCGAAGAGATAGGAAGAGAAGCGGCACGGCGTCTTATTGATGCCATCGAGAAACCGAGAACTACTCTCATAGAGAGAGTCGTTATAGAGGGCGCATTGATTACCGGCCAGTCGGTAGGAGAGCTGCCTGAAACAACATCCGAAGAGGATGAAAAATGAGAAGGAGGAGAACTCAATGAAAAAGAAACTTATCAGTACTTTACTATGCGTATCCATGGTAGCAGCTATGGTAGCTGGATGTGGATCAGGAGATGACACAAAGGATGCGAACAATGATGCATCCACCACAGAGAAAACAGCAGATGCAGACACAGACACAGACACCGACAGTGATTCTACAGAAGTAGAGAATACAATCACCGGTGATCCTAGTGCAGATGATGCATTCGTAGTATGGGGCTGGAACGACGATATCAAGAATATCTTAGATGGACCGTTTGCAGAGCAGTACCCAGACCTTGCAAAACGTATCGTATTCGTAAATGCAGGTGGATCTGATTATTATCAGACAAAGATTGATGAAATCTTAGATGATCCTGATAATGAATTGTATCCAGACCTGATGGGACTTGAGGTTGACTACGTTTTGAAATATGTAAACAGTGACTGGCTGACCTCAGTTGGTGACTGTGGAATTACAGCAGATGATTATGCAAATCAGTATCAGTACAATCTGGATCTTGGAACTGTATCCGGCGAAGATTCTTCTGATGCAAACAATGTAAAAGCATTATTCTGGCAGGCTACTCCTGGATGCTTCCAGTTAAGAGCAGACCTTTGTGAGAAATATCTTGGAACAACAGATCCTGCTGAATTAAGCACAATGTTCTCTACATGGGATGGCGTTCTTGATACAGCAAGAAAAGTAAATGATGCATCCAATGGAAAATGTAAACTGTTCTCCGGTTATGATGAGTGCTTCCGTGTACTTTCTAACTCAAGAGCAACCGGCTGGTATGGCGATGACGATGTGATTTCTGTTGATGATAACATGACAGAGTACATGGACCTTGCTAAGACAATGGTAGACGAAGGCTTAACCTATGAAACAGACCAGTGGTCAACTGACTGGTATGCAAACATGGAAGGTGACGGCGAAACATCTAATGCAGCACTTGCTTACTGCGGATGCCCATGGTTCACATACTGGAGCTTAAAAGATACCTGGAAAGGCAACACAATCCTTGTAAACGCACCGGAGCAGTTCTATTGGGGTGGTACAGGACTTGCAGCAACAGCTAACTGTGCAGATAAAGAACTTGCTGGAACAATCATTAAAGCATTTACCTGTGATACAGACTTCATGGTATCTATCAATGCAAAGAACAGTGATTTCGTAAACAACAAAGAAGCTGTTAAGAAGATTTCAGAAGCTGGCGCAACCTGTGACTTCTTATATGCAGATGCTGGTCAGGACATCATGGCATTCTACTTACCAATGGCTGATTCTATCAGTGCTAAGAATGCAACAGCAGAAGATCAGAACATCAATGCTTCCTGGGCTACTCAGGTAAAAGAATATGCAGCAGGTAACAAGGATAAAGATACTGCAATCGCAGATTTCAAATCCGCAGTACATGATACCTATTCTTACTTAAAAGCTGAATAATCAGTAAAAGAACAATAACTATGCTGCCCTTTCCGGCATGGGAAGGGCAGCATTTATAAGCAAAGCAATTGGAGAGTTATTTTTAATATAGGGAAATGGAAGATGGATTGAGAGGAGTTGGCAAAGATGGACAAAAAGAAAAAACGTAAACATATTGAATATGGCAGATATGGATACTTCTTTATCGCCCCATTCTTCATTGCATATTGCCTGTTTCAGTTATGGCCGTTAATCAATACTTTTTACTATAGTACATTAAGCTACTATAAGAGAAACGGTAGAGAATTTATTGAATTTTGTGGATTAGACAATTTCAAAAATATTCTCGGACTGGCAGCAGGAGAAAAAGGATATGCATTGATTTATCTGAAAAATACACTGGCAATGTGGGTATGCAACTTTATTCCACAGATTTTAGTTTCACTGTTACTGGCAGTATGGCTGACCGATAACATTGTAAAATTAAAAGCACAGGGCGCATACAAAATTATCATTTATTTACCAAGTATTATCACAGCAGCGTCTGTATCTGTTTTATTCAATGCAATGTTTTCCCAGTATGGACCAATTACACAGACTTTACGTGATATGGGAATCATTTCACAGAAATTTAACTTTATGACAAGCGTCGGCGGAACGCGGGGGTTAATATCATTTATCCTCTTCTGGATGTGGTATGGAAATACAACCCTGTTGCTGATATCAGGAGTTTTGGGAATTGACCCAAGTCTTTATGAAGCAGCTGATATTGATGGAGCAACCGGATGGAAGAAATTCCGTTATTTAACACTTCCATTATTAAAACCGATTATGTTATACGTATTGATTACTTCTGCAATCGGTGGTTTACAGATGTACGATATCCCGGCATTATTCAATGTCAGTAAGTCAGGACTTATCGGACAGCCGGATGATTCATCCACAACAATGGCAATGTACATCATGAGATTATATCAGAGTGATGTAGGTAAGGCAGCAGCAGTATCTGTATTCCTGTTTATTCTGACCTTGATTATCAGTCTTATCTTCTTCGGAACGATGACGGATCGGAGCGAGAAGAAATATAAGAAAGGAGGGAATCGATAATGGCAAGTTTTGATATGGCAATGAGCGGACAGACATCCCAGCCAAAACAGAAAAGTTATTCGAAAGTATTACATACAAAAAGAGCAATCCGAGGTTTGATTTGTATCCTCTTCTGTCTCCTTAGTTTACTGCCATTCCTTTTAATGGTTATGAATGCGACCAGAACTTCTGGAGATATTCAGGCAGGTGTATCCTTGATTCCTTCCTCCCACCTGATGGAGAACTGGAACATGCTTCTTCAGAAGCAGAATGGTATGAGATTAACATTAGGAAGAGCAATGTTGAACTCCTTATGTATCACAGTACCAGGTACCTTCCTTGCAGTATATTGTTCCTGTATGACAGCTTATGGAATTCATGTATATAACTTCAAAGCAAAGAAGTTTGCATGGGCGTTCATCATGGCAATCATGATGGTGCCGAACCAGATTACAATCATTGGTTTCTACCGTTTTATGTTAAAACTGAATCTGGTAGATACTTATATCCCATTGATTATTCCTTGTATCGCAGCACCGGCAGTTGTATTCTTCATGAAACAGTATATGGAAAGTACCTTATCCATTGAAATGATTGAAGCTGCACGAATTGACGGAGCAGGAGAATTCCGGATTTTCAATACCATTATCATGCCGATTATGAAACCGGCAGTAGCAACACAGGCAATCTTCCAGTTTATTGCACAATGGAATAACCTCTTTACCCCAACCATCATGTTAACAACTGATGAGAAGAAAACACTTCCATTGTTTGTACAGATGCTGACATCTGATCAGTTCCGTGTAGATTACGGTGTTGTATATGTAGGCCTTACCGTAACGGTACTTCCATTAATTATTGCTTACCTCATCCTTTCAAAATACATTGTAGCAGGTGTAGCACTTGGTGGTGTAAAGGGCTAAAAACAAAGATAATTCTTTTTTCCATTTCCTCATACAAAATATAATTAAGCGCGAAGAGAGGTTGCCGAAAGGCAGCCTCTCTTTGTTATGTAAGTCTGACCGGTGCTTTTACATGGTGGCGGTAATGTCCACTTGGTGTGGATACTACACTTTGCTGTTAAGAGGCTCTAAGTATTTTGCAGATATTATGGATATGGCGGCAGACAGCACAAAGTCACATC
>ENA-OPNW01001471-OPNW01001471.1-human-gut-metagenome-genome-assembly--contig:-NODE-1471-length-11622-cov-2.323334_pt1 | contig 11622 bp, 9 predicted proteins | sample MGYA00241540_ERZ501777 | MGnify/ENA primary metagenome ERZ501777 (study PRJEB25962, sample SAMEA2042615) | human gut metagenome | biome: human gut; feature: human-associated habitat; material: faeces...
CCGTCAAGATGCGGAGCGCCACCTACAGTGGTATATGCCTTAATCTGTTCCGGGGTAAATTTCAGGGCAGGTTCTTTAGCCACCTCTTTACGAGCCTGATTTTCGAGCGAGTCTTGCAGCTCCATGAGTCCTTCCATATCGTTAGCCTTACGCATTTTATAGATTTCTTTCATGTGCTTACGAGCCAATGCCTGGAAAACAGTATCAAGGCGTGCCTCGTTCATCTGGTTTTCCATGTTTATCATTTGAGCTTCAGAGAATTTGCGTCCTGTTACTATATAGAACTGACATCCAGACGATTCTTTATTGGGGTTTACATCATCGCCCTGACGTGCAGCAGCCAGCACACCTCTCTTGTGGAAGAATTTAGGATTGAATTCAGCTGGGATAGTATAACCCACGTCGCCCGAGCCTAAAGTATCTGTAGCCGAAGCAGTTTTGCTTGTAGGGTCGCCAGCCTGAATCATAAAGTTCTTGATTACACGGTGAAACAAAGTGCTGTCGTACACCCCTTCTTTTACCAACTTGATAAAGTTTTCTTTGTGCTTAGGTGTTTCATCATACAGTTTTACTGTGATGTCTCCCATAGTGGTTTCTATTTTCACCAAGGTTGCGTTGTCGTTTGCCATATTATTGTTCTTTTTTTGATTCCCGGTGCATGCTGTAATGCAGCACAGTATCAGTGTGAATAAAATAGTTGTTTTTTTCATTTTAGGATTGTTTTAGATATTCTGCAAAAGTAATGAATTTGGTTGAATAAATAAAAGCTATACAGCGTGTTTGCTTCTTAGAATGTATTCAATTAATGAAACTTCTCTGTATTGAGTATGTAAATTGGTGTTTCTTGTTCTGGATAGGGTAGAAGGTTTGCATGCGAGCTTCGAAAAAAAATGCGACATAATAATATGATGCAACTTTCTAAAAATCTTTTATTTATTTTCTACAAACACAGGCTTAAAAGTACGTGTAGAAACAATTGGAGTTGTATTATATGGTGCTTTCGGATAAAAGTTACCGTAACCTCTTTTGTGACAATTATGTGATATTTTTAAAATTTTATATAATTTTCCCCATCAAAGATACAATGTGTTTTAATTTTATATAATTTTGCCTATATAAAAAGGCAATAAAAGCTTAAATACGAAACACATTTTTCTGCTCCATATTTTAACTTTCACTGCTCCTTACTTTAATATTATAACATATAAACTTTATATAATACGATGTTAAATAAACAGGAATGCTTACATGAAATAAAGTCATTCATAACTACATATTTTCCTAATTCGTATGCTGTTATGGTTACAGGCAGTTTTGTTACAGAATACTTTAATGAAACTTCTGATCTAGACATTATTATATTATCAGGTCTATATCGGAACATATTTATCGAATCATATTTATACCATGGATTAAAAATGCAAGTAATAGTAATGCCGGTATTTGATTTGGACTCTATTCTTATAAAGGATTTACAAAATGGAGGTATTTATATAGGTCAACTTAATAAAGGGAAAATACTAAAGGACACAAATGATACTTTAAAAAAGTTACAAGTCAGAGCACAAACTTTATATTATCATGGTCCTGTTCCTATATCAAAATACCAATATGACCAGTTAAGAGCTAGGATTACCACAAAGTTTGAGGATATAAAGGGAAATGATAATTATGAAGAAAATTTGTTCACTGCTATCGATTTATATCCCAGGATTATTGATTTATTTTTCAAAATGAATAATTATTGGTCATATTCAAGTAAATATGCTTGTAGAGAATTATTGCAAAAAAATCCTGGTTTATTTAAAGAATTAATTTCATCTTTAGAAAATTTCATCGCTAAAAAAGATAAAAATGAAGTTTTAGCTTTCACATCAAAGTTTCTTGAAAAAACAGGCGGTGAACTTCATTTTAGCTCAACTCGCGAATATTCCGAAAATAGACAAAAAGATAAATTGATAATTCTCGTCAGTAGTAACAATCCCCATAATCAATTTAGCGAGTACGATAAATTAGCTAAAAAATTTGAAGACTTCATACTAATGCATTGTCCTCAATTACAAGTTTGTTCATACTTCTATCCTTCTAAAAGGATATATAAATCCGGATTATATATTATATGTTATTATCCTAATCAAACTATTGACAATGAAATCATTCCACTTATTGAAATGTTTCATTTTGCTTTATACCAATCACATCTATCCCAATTTGCCAATAATTTTTTCTATCCATACGATATTAATCCTTTTGATATATTTGGTGATACATTTATGCAACGTAAAGTTGCCTCATTATTATCACAACTAAGAAATGCCGCATATACGGATATCGTTTTATATGCCATAGCTATTTTGAAGCAATTTAAAGATATGAAGATTTTCGAAAGTTCTTGTATATGGTATGAGTTTTGGAGATTCTGCTATGATATATTCGATAAATCTGGTAATATAGAATATCTTCCCCAAAATATTATTCAATATTTTTCAAACAATAAAAAAGAGATTAATAAACAAAGATATTCATCACAAAAAGATAAGCTACTAGAAGCACTGAAAAGAGGAATTATCCTAAATATCAGACCTCAATTACAGGAAATAGAGTCCAGTTTTAATGAGAGTACTACACCTCTATTAGGTATATCAAATACAATTCTATCTACTAACAAATATCTAAAGGGAAAAGAAAGTTTTTGTATGTTTCTTGTCAGGCTCATTGAAACTATAATGAATAGGCTTGGAATGCAAGCTAATGATCAGCTTTTTGCAATTTACTTTATACTTCAACAGTGACTATGTTTCATATATACTTCTATAGACAAACCGGCAGTTCGGATTGCGGCCCTACTACTTTGAGGATTCTTTTAGGCTATTGGGGAACCTTTGTACAAAATTGGGAGATAACCCAAAGAGTCCCAACTCAAAACAAGGGTTGGAACTTGCTACAATATTCAAAAGCTGCAATTTCATATGGTTTAAAGCCCAACATAAAATCAATAAAATCAAACGATATAAAGAAACTAGAATTACCCATAGTTTTATTGTCTCACGAACATTACGTCGTACTTTACAAAAGCAAAACAGATAAGTTTTATGTAGCAGATCCTCAGAAAGGGAAAGTTGTATATAAAAAAGATGAATTTTTATCTCAGCTATTTAATACAGAAGGAGAATGTATAGGTATTTCCTTTTCTTTAATGCCAACTTTTGAAAAGACGGGGAAAAGAATTAACAACCTATTAATTCTTAGGAAATTCCTTTCCTATTATAGGACTTATCAGAAACAGATAATAAAAATTTTCACACTTGTATTTATTGTAGGAATATCCCAAGCATTTCTCCCTTTTATTTCACGTGCAATCATCGATACTGGATTAGAAACATCATCGTGGGACTTCATAACTCTTTTATTGATTGGTAACATAATACTAGTGTTGACTAATATATTGGGTTCTTTTGCCCAAGTATTTCTTGCAACACATATTGCAAACAAAATAAAAATATGTATGTTGGATGATTACTTTATAAAGTTACTTTCAATGAAATATGCGACTTTCCTAAGAATAAATGTAGGAGATATATTACAAAGAATCACAGACAATGAACGCATACAAGCATATTTTATAGGACAATTATTTAATTCTATAATATCTACTCTATTTTTAATTGTATTTTCATTTATACTATTATACTTCAACTATAAGTTATTCATTATATACACAGTATTTGCTTTGGCATATATTGGATGGAATAGTATATTCTTAAGTCAAAGGAAAAAACTAGACTTCAAATTTTGGAATATAAAATCAGACAACAATAAATTTTTGATTCAAATGTATAATCACATTGTTGATATTAAAGGATTCAATTATTATGATCAGTTTTTAAATCAATGGCGTAAGAATATATCTGCTTTATATAAACAAAATATTGACTTTTTAAATTTTTCTCAGCTTCAAGATGTAGGTGGAAAAATTTTATTACAGTCAAAAGATTTGCTTCTTACATATTTAAGTTGCAGTTATGTATTAGAAGGACAAATAACATTAGGTACATTATTTGCTATTCAGTATATTTTGGGATTTCTAAATTCACCTTTATATATTTTGGCTGAATTCATGAATCAGACTCAACTAATCATGATTAGTTTTAACCGTCTGTTCGATTTTAATAATCAGCCAGATGATGAAAGTAAAACAGGAAACCAATTCATACCCAAAAGCAGAGATATTATTCTAAGAGATATTTATTACAGATACCCTGACGGAAGTATCGGATTGAACAAGATTTCCGTTAATTTCCAATCAGGTAAAAAATATGGTATAATTGGAGCCAGCGGATGTGGAAAATCTACACTATTAAAGCTATTATGTGGAATTATAGAGCCAAGTATAGGAGAGATGTATCTCGGTAGTACCAATATAAAATCTATTGATTGGAACGAAATGAGAAAGCATATATCCATTGTACTTCAGGAAAATAAACTTGTAGCAGGAAGTATATTGGAAAATATAGTAGGAGATACTAATAATTATAATGAAAACCGGCTGATAAAAGCAGTTGAAACTGCCTGTATAAGAACAGAAATCGAAATACTCCCAGAGGCATATAACACACTTGTTGAAGGAGAAAATAAAAAACTTAGTAAAGGACAAGTGCAACGAATTTTGATAGCAAGAGCATTGTATCGTGAGGCAGATATTTATTTGTTCGATGAAATAGATGATGGTGTCAGCCTGCTTGTAAATAAGCGAATAACAGAAAAGATTGACAAATATCTGCAAGAGAAAACCCGCATATATGTAACTCACAGAACCGAATCACTTGAAGATGCCGATCTTATATATGTCCTCAATAACGGAATGTTAATCGATATAGGCAAATATAATGAACTGAAAGAAAGAAGGAGGATAAGTTGAATGGAAACAGATAATCTAAATACACCGAAGATACCTTCACGTATGACAACTGTCATTCTAATTGTTATTTTAATATTCTTTTCGGCTATTATTCTGGGCTTGCTTTTTATAAAGAAGCCAGATATAGTTCAAGGAAAATTCAATATATATGCAACCCATATGCCATATTTGCTGATGGCAAAATCATCTGGTGAAATATGCTTTTTACAACCAGACAAACAGGTTATTGAGAGTAATACGGATATAGCTTATATTAAAACTTCAGGGGATTATAAACAGATTTGTTCACTCGAAAAAATCTTAGAAACAGGAAAATTAAAAGACTTACAACAGTCTTTAAATAGTGTATTTTACTCATCTTTAGGCGAAGTATCCAATGATTATTTATCCCTATTGCAAGCTTTCAAGGAATTGGATTCGGAAAGGCTAAGTAATATACCTCTACTGGATAGTAAGCAATCAGAACTTAATATCGATGGGTATAACAAATCACTTAAAACTCAACAGATACTATTGAAAATAGAACAGGAAAAGTTGTCTGCAATCTATTTACAGTTTAAAAGTGATTCATCTTTATTTGTAAACAATGCCATCACACGTGTATCATATTTACAGTCCAAACATAACTATTTGGAACAAAAAGAAAATGTGTCGCGCATTGAAAACGAGATAGAGCAACTGCAAAACAGAATCTCAAATGAAAAGAAGAATTATTCAAAAATCAATGTACAACATACTGAAAACATAACCAAAGAAGAAATTTTAGTACGATACCGCATTGATATCCTGAAATCTACCATTCTGGAATGGAAAAATAAATATGTTCTGACATCGCCAATAAAGGGCAAACTGGAATACGCTGCATACATAGAGAATGCTCATGTTATCAATGCTGGTGCAGAAGTGGTAAAAGTATTGCCACTTGACAGAAGTTTGCACGGGCTTATCTATTTTCCTGCAACCAATTCAAGTAACGTGAAAGTTGGATCACAGGTAAAATTATATCTAGACAATTATGAACGTAACGAAAATGGTTTTATCATAGCCTATATTTCTTCTTTATCATCCTCTGTTACAACAAATTCTGATGGTATGACTTATTATTCCGGTAATTTGAAGATAGATTTTAATAACCAAAACAAATTCAAAGGGGATTTCTCCTTTACACATGGGATGTCTGGTACTGCTGAAATAATTACAAAAGAAAAGAACTTATTTACAAAACTATTTATTTTATTAAATAATCACATTTAAATTTCTTAATCATGAAAACAACAGAAGAATTAAGTATCGGAAAAGAAGAACTGTTAAAAATAGTTCTTACAAATGCAAACCAACAAATTATCAAATTAAACCCCATAGGCGGGAGTGACAGGTATTACGAAGACAATGGCGACTGGGGATGGGGAACTGATGAGAATCCATTTGAATTACCTGAAATTACAGTAACACCTGACGGCAATAGTTGGGATGACAATTGGTGGAATCCTAATGATGACGAATGGTGGAATTCCAACGATGATTTCAGCCAAGGAGGTGGAAGTGTACCTAATGATGCTGAAACTATAAGTATTGGTCAATACATAATTGATGCCATTGAAAAGTCTTTTGACACAGGTTCTGCTTTGATTATGAAATTTGAAAACACTGCTACATTCAAAATAATTTCTACAACAGCATTTGTGAGTAATATTCCATCAGCACAGTATGATATAATTTCAAAGGCGAAAGGAAACCCTTCTTTTATAAAGGCTTGCGGAGAGGCTCTTCAAAGATCTAATTGCATAGCTAATGATGTTGTTGCCGCTGTAGGCATTCTTGATGGAGATGTGACAGTTGGAGATGCTATAAATGGAATAGCGGCAGCATGTGGAACTCTCGGACTTTGGATGAGTGGAACTCCACTTGGTTTAACACTTGATGGAATATCATTGGTGTTAACTATAGCGGGTGCAATCGTTTCCGCTAACGAAAATAATTCTTCTAATGGATATTAATTATAATATCCTTAATTAAATAAGTATTAAAGGCAATAAATAGTTAGGTAATTTTATTCTCTTATTGATAAGACTATAAACTGAATTTGAATCTATTTTTTTTTGATTATAAATTAATAATGTTATTTGAAAAATATGAAAAAAATAAAATCATTCTATTATGAGATTGTAATTTCAAAGATTTATATGCTGGAAAAATACAAACGAGAATTTGATGAAGGAAACATATACAACGGAATTTGGGGAACTTTACAAACACTTTTCGTATTTACTGCTTGCATAATTCTTTTTATACTAGTACATATATGCGGAATTCCACAATACAAATTAAGCATAGCTTTAGGTACAATCATCTTATGTATAATAGTTGTCAACGCGATAATTAAAAAGCTAAAACAAGACAGATATGTTCAAATAATCCATGAGGAATATTTAAAAATGACTGAAGAAGAAAGAAAAAAACATTATAAGCGTGGATTATGGAAAGTAACACCTATATTCTTTTATCCTATTATAATTATTGCGTTCTTAAAGCTAATCACATTAATATATTAGTGTCCCGATTTTAACGTGACAGTAGTGACTATAATTCTATAAAAAACGGTGTTGTCCGGTAAAACCTTTTCAATTGTCAAACTCTTGTTGGCATATAGAATTAGTTAATGGCATTAACAGGAAACAATTTAGTTTTCAGTATTCTGAAAGGTTTTACCAGACAGCTGTTATAAAATAAAGTTTGTTTGCCAATTGACAAGTCAGCACCTAATTACAATGTTACAAAATTTTAAATATTTATGTTTCTGCATTATTATAGCAGTATTATCAAATAACATTTGTGCTCAAAATAATGTTATAGGACTAAATGATTTAATATCTTATGCTTATAAATTATCGGCTAATATTGAACTTTACAAAATTCAACAAAAAATGAACTATGAAAATTATCAAATAGCTATGCACAGTACTATGCCGACATTAAAGTTTAGCATATCCCCTCAATATTCTCATGCGATATCACCTATTACTCAACCGGATGGTTCAATGCAAAACAAGGATGTAAATAATTTTAGCCTGGTCCCTACCTTAACATTTTCTACTCCGATACCCTTTACTGGTGGAACACTTTCAATAAGCAGTAACTTCAATTTCTATCAATATAAAAATGCAAATATTACAAATAAGAATTATTCAATGAATATGTATTACATAAATATCTCACAGCCATTAAATTTCTTCAATACACAAGGCTGGAGCCGAAAAACTAACAAAACTAATTTCTCTATGAATAATTATAAATCCATACAAGACTATATAGATATAAAATTGGATATATCCGAACAATACTTTGAAATTATCAAATACAGAGAATTGATTAATACGTATATTAAATTGCAACAAAATTTCTCTAAAATTTTAAAAACCTATCAAGAATTATATAAGGAAGGGAAAATACTTAAACAAAATCTCGATGAAATAAAAATTAGGGAACTAGATTTTGATGAAAAAATTAAATTTAATAGAATATCACTAAAATACGCAACCATAAATCTAAATAACTATCTATGTAATCAGATAAAAATAGATGAAATACAACTAACAACACCTTCAAATCTTGTAGTCTATATTGACTCAACAATGGCTCAAAACATATTAAGTCAAAAACAAAACTTATACATGAATATTTCTAAAATTCCATTTGAAAGATCTTTGGCTGAAGCAAAAAGTAAACAGGGTGTTGATGCCACATTAAATTTGGGTATAGGAAAAAATACACAATCAACAGATATATCCAATCTGTTTGAAAATCAAAGTCCAAGCATAAATATTTCCATCAACCTGAATGTACCCATCACTGATATAAAGACAAGAAGAAAACAATACAAAATTGCCAAATTGCAACTATATGAAAATTCTAAAAAGATGGAAATCAATCAATCTGAGGAACGTAATAATCTAAATTTAAATATAGAGAAACTATCATACCTGAGAGATCACTACTATCATTTAGTAGTAAAAGATAAAAACTTAGAAGATAAGATGAAGCTTCAAGAAACACTTTTAAATGCCAATAAAATTTTATTCGAAGAATATAATAACTCGCTAAATGATTATTTGATGAATAAAATTGAACTTCAATCAGCGTTAAAAGACATATATATCACTTATTATCAAATAGAATCACTCACTATGTATAATTTCATTTCTGGAAGGAATTATCTTCACCTTTTAAATAACTATAACTAATAGGTTTATTATAAAAAAGCCTTTAGGATAACCTGCTTTACGGTAGCATTTCTCTATGTAGCGGATGGACCATATGCGTGAACGCAAAAACTTCAGGAAAAGATAACATCAAGACAAAAAAAGAATGCGAATTGCAGCACTGCAATATGCGAATGGACAAGTGAAGCATTGCGATGATTAGATTGAATCACCGCAATGTTTTTTTAGGTTTTATACGGTAAAATTCTGTTTAATAAGATTACCTTTCAAAATAATCTTGAATATTTATACTGTTTAGCTGTTTTTGACGTGCCGTTTTTTACGCTTCGCCATATTACGCAGGCATTGGTGTTTGCGAGATGTAGAAAAACGATTCGGACGATGCATTAACAAGATATCCTCGTCTTCGTACAGCGGTGCGTCGGGTTCATACAGGCGTATCGCGATGTTTTTCCCTTCGCGCTGACTTCGTATTATCGCCCTGCTGATTACCTGAATACGCAGATCAGTATCTGCCGTTTGAAGCAAATATGCCAGAATCTTGGTTGCCGTATGAAGTTCGGGATTTGGATAACGCCCTGTCAACGTTTTAGAACCTACCGACGTGCAGCGCTGAATGGCGTTGTACGATAGTCCACTGTCTTTAGCTAAAATACGGATAAGTCTCGCCAGTTCTTTTGATGCACTCTTTTTCAAATTTTCCACTCTTTCAAGCTCGGTCTCTTTTTTTTCATAATTTTCAAATTTTAATAGATGATTAGAATATATTAACGTTTCATCCCCCTAGGGGGTCAGTTGCTACCTTTACATGGGGTATCTTTGTATAAAACATAAACGATAAACCAATAGCTACCCTCTATGTATATTATGACGCTAAAAATGAAATTTATCCAAGACCCCCGACTTGAATTTTTTGAAAAAAAATCGAGTCGTTTTATTATTGTTATAATTTATATATATATAATTTATTTAATAGGGCTCAATTTGTGTCCTACTTTGTGTCTGGTTTTGTGTCTGCTTTTTCTATCACTAAAAATATCAAATATCTTACTTATAGAGTTATGCGCTCGCTAAACGCACTATATTTGTGTCTTATTTTGTGTCGCGCTTTGTGTCTCATTTTGTGTCCGAGCCGATATCAAAGAGAAATTTCATCAAAAAAACATTCCCAAATCGCTTCAAAGCCGCTGAGTGACCTGATGGCCGCATAGTATCTTTGTAATACGAAATCGATATCGAACGTATTAATACAAAGAACAATGTTTAATTTTAAAAAGTAACAAAAATGGAAAAATCAGTAGCTTATTCAGTAGTAGCAAGAACAGACTTTAAAGACCCTAACAGAGAAAACAAATTGTATTATGCACAGGCGCAAGCCAGAGGTGAGATGAATATCCGTGAGATAGGACATCGCATACAGCAAATGTGTACCGTGACGTATCCTGATATCATGGCGGTGCTCTGTTCACTGTGCATGGTAATGAAACAGGGACTGATGGCAGGCGAGATAGTAAGATTGGGAGACTTGGGCAGTTTTAGAATTGGCTTGCGAAGTGTGGGCGCAAAGACGGAAAAAGAGTTTACCAGAGCCAATATAATACGTGCTCGTTTCAACTTCCACCCAGGAATAGACATGGCCGATTTATTGAATAGCTTGAATTACGAACGTGTACCAATTCTCGATAGAAAGAAGAAAAAGGAATAAATGAAAGAAGAATCCGCAGTACTTGGTAAAACAAGTGTTGCGGATTTTTTTTGTTTCCTAATGTATTCGCCCACAAAAACAATAAAATATGCAAATTTAAAACATTGTGGAATAGGGGTACGCATTCGAAATAAATGACTATCTTTGCAGCGTTTTTCAAGAAAGGTATAAAAAGGTAATTCAGGAGTTTGGTAAATGATGAGTAAAAAGACTAAAACAACGGTTTTCTTTTTCTCTTTCCTTATGGCGTTGGTTGTAGGGACATGCTTTTTTGTGCAAAAAAGCATAGCTTCTTCTGTATTATCAGCCGAGATATTTCAAGAATCGCAGTTCGAACAGTCTAAGACTCCGTTCGAAGAAACCACAGATTATTTATTGGACGTAGAATGTAAGGACGTGCTTATTAAGCAGTTGATAGTACCAATCGATAACGATAAGCATACCTTGTTGCGCATGAAACCATTTAGCGGAATGCTGTTTCGTGCCAAAGTTGCCGATGGACTCGTTGTGCGCTACCGTTCGTATGTGGATTCATGCCATTCGTCTGAAATGCAATCTCGCTTCATCTATTATTTGTTCGAGAAAATACTGATTTAGTGGTCAGAATATGTGGGTAAGTCTTCTATTGAGAAATAGATAGGCTTATTTTGTTTTATAGACTTATTAGAGAATAAAGAGCGATTTATTCGTTTACACAAGCTAAACAATCAAAATCAATAAACTATATGTTTTTTACATTTTTAATTACTGCGATTCTCACCGCGGCTGCATTGGTAACA
>ENA-OPNW01001477-OPNW01001477.1-human-gut-metagenome-genome-assembly--contig:-NODE-1477-length-11583-cov-4.391221_pt1 | contig 11583 bp, 10 predicted proteins | sample MGYA00241540_ERZ501777 | MGnify/ENA primary metagenome ERZ501777 (study PRJEB25962, sample SAMEA2042615) | human gut metagenome | biome: human gut; feature: human-associated habitat; material: faeces...
GGTGCCGGAGGCGACCTCCTGCCAGCGATCATCCGTGCGAAGCACCCATGCCTTGCCGTCCTCTGCGTAGCGGACATGCAGGAAGCCCGTCCCGACAGACTTTCCCTTAGCGAGTTCAAAAATCTTCACACGCACAGCCAGTCCGTCATTGAATACGCCTTCGATGGTCATGGAGGTGAGGTCCATGAAGAGCCCCGTCTTGCCGTCATTGTAAATGCCGCCCGTATTCTGTATCATGGGCTGCGTCTGATCGCCATTCAGATAAAAGGGTTCGAAAGCGAAGGCCGGCTCTGCCGTGTAAAGGAAGAGGGCTGCGCCCAGAGCCGTCACGATCTTTTCCCATTTTTTCATAGTTTCATCTCCTTTGGTATGATACATTTCCTATGCCTTATTTTACTATAGAGAGAAAGAAGTGGCTAGGGAAACGCTGATTAAATCGCAGAGCCGGATTTCATATGGATTTTTATACATAACTTCGTCATCATCTTCCTTAAATAGCTCGCTATTCGCGTCAGATGATTCCTTGCTCTGTATAAAAATCCAAGAATGAAATCAGACAACGATTGAATCAGTGTTTCCCTTGCTCATTGCCTCAGCGTTTCTCTACATTTTATAAATTACACTTCTACCTATTATAGCAGATGTGAGCAAGTCTGGCATGAGTTTTGAGAAGCATTTGCAACTGATCCGGGCCTCCTCGCGCTTGAAAACAGGGATGAGTGGCTGGTGGCTAGGAGACTAAGAGACTAGGAGACGTCAGACTCTCGTATCGTCATTTCGAGCGCAAGCGAGAAATCTTTCTTGCAGACCGGGAAACGATGTATGTGTGAACGCAGAAATACGCAGCACCAAGGCGTCGTTTCCGTATCAGTGCCCCGTGGACGAACCCTGAACCCGCCAATACACACTAACCATTTTTCCAAAGGAGACATTGATGAAAAAACACGCCATATTTGCTCTGGCAGCGGCCTCTTCCCTCTTGCTTTTTTCCGGATGCGGGGCGGCTCCTTTGAAGAGCGGCAGCCATCCACCCGTGACAAAGTCTGGCTGGGTGGTCTCTTGGGACAGAGAAAAAGGCTGGGAGGTGTATGACAAGACAAAAGAACGATGGGGAAGCATTTCTTACTTTGCGGTGACCTTCGATGAGAAGGGAGCGCTGAAGGTGCCATCTGATCTGCCAAAAACAGCAGGCATTCCTTTCCACCTGACCTTTGTGAATGACGTCATAAGATCAAACGGGCACAGCACCGAGAAGGATACAGAGATACTCCGGCATGTGCTCCGGGATGAGCATGCCTACCGTATGCATGTGAAAGAAATTCTTGCCATAGCAGAGACCTGCGGTGCGGATGGGATCGATATAGACTATGAACGCATCGGTAAGGATCCGAAGCTTGTAGAAGCGTTCGCTCGTTTCACGAAGCTGCTTTACCTGGAGTCTATTCCCACGCATAAAAAGATCCGCATCATCCTGGAGCCTTCGATGCCTATGGATGCGCCCTACAGCGTCGGCCCCGAGTATGTGGTGATGCTGTATAATCTCTATGGCCTTCATAGCGGTCCGGGGCCCAAGGCGGATGGTCCCTTCATCGAAAAGACCATCCGGAGGATGCAGGCACTTCCCGGAAAGAAGGCCGTCGCTTTTTCGAATGGCGGTTGCCTGTGGAAAGATGCCGGACTTTTCGGTCTCCTCAAAGGGACTCCCCGCTTCATCACCACGGCAGAAGCCGTGAAGCTCCGTGATGCACATGGGGCGAAGGAAGAACGCGATGAAGCGAGTGCCGCGCTGCATTTCTCTTATCAGGAAGACGGGCACTCCTATGAAGTCTGGTATGCGGACGAGGAGACCCTTGAGGCGTGGACGACGCTCGCTGCCAATCGCGGTATCCCGTCCGTTTCTCTCTGGCGTTTGGGCGGGTAACTTATGATCGATAAGGGATTAGTCATGAAAACTGGGGATGCTGCGCCTCGCATACGGAAGATGGAAATCCTCGTATGTGAGAAAGCGGAGTATCTGCCATACGAGGATGGAGTCGAAGAAGCTATTATTCCTTAGCGGAGATCTTTTCTCCATTCCAGACCACTGTCATAAAAAAGGAAGATCACATCTATGGTACAGAAGAAATGGAAATCACTCATCGTGCTGATGATCGCGGCCGCTCTCTGGGGATACGCGGGAGAGGCGGCATGCGCGGAGGAGTCGGCAGGGGTGCTGGTGCCTGCCAAGCAGGGGGCAATGGCAGTCCCTCGCAGGGTGACGTACACGGCAGAAGACAAGGCACGCTATGAGGCGCTTCGAGAGAAAAATGAAGGGCGTCTTGCGCCCAAGGAGCGATTCCTTACGACGACGGCACAGAAGGTCGTGCTGACATTTGGCGGTCTCACGAGAAAAGAGTCAGTGGAGGACATACTGGATCATCTGGACAGGATGGGCGTGAAGGCGACCTTCTTTGTGACGGAGCTTGAGCTTAGAAAGTACACGGATACGGTGCGGGAGATCGCAGCGCGTGGTCATGAGCTGGGATTGGGTCTTCGTACGGGGACGGACGGTGATTTCTATGAGACTTGCGCGCAGATCGAGCGTCTGCAGAAAAACATGCAGCGTCTCTTGGGCGTGCGCCCGGTGATCGCCCGCCAGGTCTTCGGCAGGGAGATCCCAACGGTGAATGAAGCGGCGAGTGCGATGGGCATAGAGCTTCTGGGACAGACCGTGAACATGGTACAGACAAAAGACAAAGAAGCAAAGAAGGTCGAGGACATTTCAGACCATCTTTTCGGGAAATTCATCCTTGCAATGGGGCGGGGGCAGATCATCTACGGACGCCTGGATTTCTTGGACGATCCCACGCTTACGGGTGGCCTCTTGGACTGGATCAAAAAGAACAAGGTAGACAGCGCGACATATGCTACGCTCTTGGACAGTCCTGAGACGAATGCAGAGAATGACTCAGCCTATAGCATGGGGGCTGTCCGGGAGGTCCTTGGTGATGAGGCACATCGCTTTACGTATCCTGTGCCGGAGGAGAAGATGCTTAGTTCTCTTAGGGGAGAGAAACGAAGAAAAAACAGGACAGAATCGCTTTTCCGTCATGAATTCGCTAAGCGGTATATCGGCGCTCCGACGGTAACGGACACGGATCGCATCCGCGGTTTCTCAGAGGCAGAAATGGAGCAGATGGATCATACAGGCATCGTCAAGGACGTTAGGGACAATACTATTTTCCTCACGTTTGATGACTGGGGGACGGATGCTTCAATCAATCATCTGCTCTATGTCCTTCGCAAGCATCATGTGAAGGGGACCTTTTTCATCATCACCTGGAATGTGAAGAACAATCCGAATCTTCTGCGAGCCATCGCAGAAGATGGGCATGATATCGCTTCTCATACGAATCGCCACCGTCCGATGGTGTGGCAGACGGCAAATTATGGCGGCAACATGACGCCGATGACGGAGGAGGAGTATGCGGAGGATGTGAGACTGTCTTATGAAGAGCTCCAAAAAACGGTAGGAGATGTCATGGTCGATGGGAAACCGGCACTGACACATTATTTTCGTCCCCCGACGCTCGCCATCAGCAAAAGCGGTATCAGATCTATCATGGATGCGGGATTCAGCTATATCGTTTCGGGCTATGAGAGTACGGATGACTATGCTATCCCATCGCTGCAGGCGATGATCGGGGCAATCTCTCATGGGATTTATGATGAGAAAGGGAATGTGCGTAAGGGATCCATCCTCATCATGCACATGACAGATAAGGCTCAGTATACGGCTGAGGCGCTGGACTACATTCTTACCGTGAATGACGCAAGGGATGATAATGACCCGAAGAAATTCAAGACGGGCCGCCTCTCGGATCACCTGAAGGAAGGCTATGACCAATCGAGAGAGATGACAGGAGATCTCGAGAAGCATCTGTCGTATAAGGGAAGCTGCGGACACTGACTGGTGACTGGCGGCTAGTGACTAGTGGCTAGTGACTCGTGATTAAGAGACTAAGAGACGTCAGATATCAGAGGTCAGAAGTCAGAGATCTGAAATCTGAAGTCTGACCTCTGATGTCTAATCCCTAATCCCTAATCCCTAGTTATCAGTCACTTTTTTTCAAATTCCCTCTTGACAACTCATGAAGCAGGAAGTAAAATAATCACAATCTAAAACCCAATACCCCCAAAGAAAGCTATGAACGAGACAAAAAGTACTTGATCTCTTCTAAAGAGAGCCGATGGATGGTGAGAATCGGCGAAGAGCCTTGTATAATATCCCTCGAGAGCCCTTGTCGTGAACTGAGTAATGACAGGCGTTTCATTCACGTTACGAATAAGACTGCTAAGTACAATGTAGGGTGGTACCGCGAGACTTCGCCCCTATCTTCGAAAGAAGATAGGGGCTTTTTTTACCCGCATTGGCTTGGCATAGAGTGAAATATCGGAGTGGTACCGCGTTCGCGCCTCCGCTGGCAGAAAAGCCGGCGGAGTTTTTTATTTCTTCATACGATCTTTTGGGGCGGAGTAGCTGATTATTGAAAGAGGTAGAAAATTATGCAGAAAAAATGGCTCAAAGGAATGGCAGCAGTTATGGCAGCAGCAGCACTGGCAGGTGCATTCGCAGGCTGCGGCGGAGATAAGAAAGCAGCTTCCGGCAGCGCAGATGCCGGCAAAACCGTAAAACTCGGTTTCATCACCGCTTATACCGGCCCTGGTGCGGCTTACGGCGTCGCTATGAAGGAAGGCACGGAACTCGCAGTCGAGGAAATCAACAAGGATCCGAACACCAAGGTCAAGATCGATCTTAAGGTGTATGATACCAAGCTCGTCAAGAATGAAGCCATCAACGCTATGAAGAAGTGCATCGAACAGGATAAAGTCCTTGCTATCGAAGGCCCGATGACCACCGGTGAAGCGATGGCTGCCGACCCGATCGCCCAGCAGTCCAAAGTGGCTGTCTTCGGCACCGGCACCACAGGCCCGAAAGTCACTGAAATCGGCGACTATGTATTCCGTAATGCAATCCCGGGCAAAATGAACATCCCGCAGGTGGTAGAAAAAGCACAGAAAAAATTGGGCTTCAAGAAGATTGCTATCATGTACTCCAATAACAATGACCAGATGGTCGGTGAACACCAGTTCTATCTGGATGCCTGCAAGAAGCTCGGTCTCGAAGTCGTTGCAGATGAAACCTTCGCAGATAAAGATACCGACTTCTCCGCTCAGCTGACCAAGATTCAGGCAGCAAACCCGGATGTCATCGCTGTCGCAGGTCTCTATCAGGAAGGCGCTCTCATCGTGAAGAAAGCGCGTGAAATGGGCATGAACCAGTATGTCCTCGCAGGCAACGGCTTCAACAGCCCGGAATACATCAAACAGGCTGGTGAAGCAGCTGACCGCACCGTCGTAGCTACTCCTTGGAACCCGGAAAGAAAGACCGACAAGGCGCAGAACTTCCGTAAAGCGTATGTGGCTAAATACGGACATGAACCGGATCAGTTCGCCGCTCAGGCATATGATGCGATGTATGTCCTCCATCAGGCAGTCGAACAGTCCGGCACCACCACCGATCGCAAGAAATTCCGCGATACCCTGGCTAAGATCAGCGACTTCGAAGGCGCTACCGGCAAATTTGCATTCGATGAAAACCGTGATCCGAAGATGGACCTCGCAGTCCTCGAAGTCAAGGGCGGCAAGTGGGTACCGCTCGGAGAATAATGGGAGACTCTTCCGTTATCCTCTGATGCGCTTTCATCTTGGATGAATGGACAAACAGGTTCAGCGCCTCCAAGGGGGGCTGACGGTTCAACGAATCCATAGAACCTGTGTATACATTGATGGTCAGCCATAAGGCATTCCATATCCGTGCGTTTTAGGACATAGAGACTTAGGCTGGCCATTTTTCATTAGCGGGAAGCAGAAGGGAATAAAAGCGGCGGACACGGATCATAGGGGGCTAAATGACTTGCACGATGTCATCAGCGTATGGCCCGCCATCCCGCTTGCGCTTCAGAAGTCGCAGAATCTCTTGGATCTGATTCCTGATCACCATTCACAAAAAATCTCAATACTCTACAGGAGGGCAATCATATGACAAATCAAAATGGGAATAGCCGCAGTACCTTTTCCGGCAAAATGGGATATGTGCTGGCTGTCGCAGGTAGCGCTGTCGGCCTCGGGAATATTTGGAGATTCCCGTACCTTGCTGCAGAGTATGGCGGAGGCATCTTCCTCCTGACCTACCTTCTGCTGGCCGTCACCTTCGGCTATACGATGATCGTTTCTGAGACCGCGCTCGGACGCGGTACGAGAAAGAGTCCGGTCGGAGCTTTCCATCATTTCGGGAAGAACGGTTTCTTTACCGCAGGGGGCTGGATCAATGCCGTCATTCCGATGCTGATCCTGCCGTACTACAGCGTCATCGGCGGCTGGGTCACCCGTTACCTCTTCGAATACCTCGCCGGTGATACGAAACTGCTTGCGACGGATACCTTTTTCGGCGCCTTCGTTTCTGACGGCATGGCGGCTGAATTCTGGTTCATCGTTTTCACCGCCGGCGTCCTTGCCATCATTCTCGCCGGCGTCAAGAATGGTATTGAACGCGTATCCAAGATCATGATGCCGGTACTCATTGTGCTCGCGATCATGGTGGCCGGCTACTCCGTCACGCTGCCCGGTGCGTGGGAAGGCGTCACCTACTTCATGGTGCCCAATCTGGAACATTTTTCCTGGATGACGGTCGTTTCTGCGATGGGGCAGATGTTCTACTCTCTTTCTGTCGCGATGGGGATCCTCTATACATATGGCTCTTACATGAAGAAGGAATTTGATCTGGAGCATGCGACCTTTCAGGTCATCGCTTTCGACTCAGGGATCTCGGTCCTCGCCAGTCTTATGATCATCCCAGCCGTCTTTGCCTTCTCCGGCGGCGATCCGTCAATGCTGAATGCGGGCCCATCTCTCATGTTCATCACCATCCCGAAAGTCTTTGCCAGCATGGGGTTTGGTACCCTCGTGGGTGTCGTATTCTTTACACTCGTCCTCTTTGCTGCTCTTACCTCAGCGATTTCTCTGGCAGAAACCAGCGTCTCCACCTTCCAGGATGAATGCGGTTGGAGCCGTAATTTCTCGACCTTTGCGGTCTTCATCCTGATGATCGTGCTGGGCTCTCTCTCTTCGCTCGGATTCGGCCCGCTTGCCTCCTGCACCATCTTTGGCATGGATATTCTCAGCTTCTTTGATTTCCTGACGAATTCCATCATGATGCCGGTCTCGGCCTTTGCGACCTGCGTCCTCATCGTGGTGACTGTCGGCATCAAGTGGATCGAGAACGAAGTGAAGCAGTCTTCGAAATTCCGCTATGAATGTGTCTATGGTCTTTTCGTCCGCTTCCTTGCGCCGATCTGTCTGGCTGTTATTTTTATCTCCTCCCTTGCCAATGTACTGGGATTCATTCATATGTAGCAGATGAAAAGTGATCCAAAGGCCTTCCTCGCTTCTGTGTAAAACGACTATTAACAAATCTCTCATGTGGTGCTATAATACATAGTATCACATGGGGCTATAGCTCAGTTGGTCAGAGCGCTTCGCTCACATCGAAGAGGTCTCCGGTTCGAACCCAGATAGTCCCACCAAACTACAATTCTACGAATACCCCGCCTTACAGGATCCTGCAAGGCGGGGTATTCGTTTGTATAATGAGTTCTGATTTCTGAGATATCCCCACGTACAAACAACTTGGGATGAGTGCAGAAAAGCATCCTACTGCACTTGGGAAACGCTGATTAAATCGCAGAGTCCGACTTGGCATGTATTTTCGTCCAATGCTTCGTCATAACCCACCTTAAATAGCTCGCTATTCGCGGCGGCTTATTCCTCGCCTTGTATGAAAACACAAGAGCCAAGTCAGACAACGATTTAATCAGTGTTTCCCTTGTTCGTCCTGATAGATGGATTTGAAGAAGATCCGTATCTCTTGTCCACCGTAAGCTCGCCCTGCCGGGAACGATGCTCCGGTCATCTTACGGCATGGAGAGCTTCTTATCCTGTAAATAAAGCAGATAGGATCGGCGGTGTCGTTGGGCGAAACTGCGATCCATATAAACAAGATGGAGGGTTGCAGCGTGGAGATACTGCATCTGTAACTAGCTATATGCAAGAAATTGCAAAAAGCATCTTGCATATTTTTCTCATGTCGTGTATAATACATTCATCTGACATGGGGTTATAGCTCAGCTGGTTAGAGCGCTTCGTTGACATCGAAGAGGTCTTTGGTTCGAATCCAAATAGTCCCACCAAAATTACCATTTTGCGAACCGGAAAGGTCGCCTTCATAATTGTACTGGACTTCGATGATATCATTATCGGCCAGTACTTTTTTGATGAAGCATTTAAATAAGATAGTTTTAAATCGTGCAGACGTAGTAGCTTTCATATTGATTGAGTCAAAGAAGAACCTGATTTTTTCTTCTGTAATTTTCCCGCTTTCTGTACGAATCTTTGCCTTTGCAAACTGGACTTCTAAATCTTTTAATAAAGTTTCGTTACTTGACGGTGTATTTGCAAGTGTTTCTGAAACAATCCTGTTCTCAATCGCTTTAATGCAATTTTGCACTTTTTTCTTTGCATCTGCTATGCGATTTTTGATAGACGATAACTCAATATCTTCGGCTGTATCTTGCTGTAGTAACATCGCTTGTTTGGTGATGTTTGCTACAGTTTTTTGTTGGACAAAAACTTATGGGTAAACGAAGAGATGCTGAATGCTGAGGCCGACAGATTTTTCCATCATTCCGATTACAGATCAGTCCCGTATGACTGGTTAGGCCCGCAATTCTTTGAGGATGCGGAAAAACTAAAGGCAAGAAATGAAAGGGCGTATCATCATGAATATCTGGGCGAAGTGACCAGGACAGGCGGCACAGTCTTTGAAAATGTGGTACAGCAGGCATTCATGAAGGATGATTTACAATAATTCGATCGCAGGCGCTACGGTCTAGATTTTGGCTTTGCGCTGGATCCGCTGGCCTTTGAGTGTATGCATTACGACGCAAAGCACGAACGGCTATACATCTTTGATGAGATATACCAGACGCACCTGACGAACCCTGCAGCGGTTAGGTTGATACAAAGCAAAATGGTCAGCAAGGCTGTCATCCGCGCCGATTCTGCAGAGCCTAAGAGCATCAAAGAAATGCAAGATGCGGGTCTGTGCGTATACGGTGCTAAGAAATACCCCGATAGCGTGGACTATGGAATCAAATGGCTGCAGAGCCTGGAGGCCATCGTTATAGATAAAGCACGCTGTCCGAACATCTGTAAAGAATTCGTGAATTATGAATACGCCCGCACGAAGGATGGAGAATTCATTTCTGCCTATTCAGACAAGAACAACCACGCTATTGATGCCGTGCGGTACGGATGCGAGGATCTGATGCCGGCATTCACCGCGGCACAATGCTACATGGATATCGATGGCAAGAGAATTGTATGATGGCTACAATAGCTGGAAGGCTGTAACTATGCAGCAGACACTGCCAAAGTACCTGCAGGCCGTGAGAAACGCCTACGGTACCCCTAGAATCGTCGCTGAGAGCCGCAAGGCTTTGAGAAATATAAGAAAAAAGACTATCCCAAAACGGAGCGCCTACAAAGGCGCTTAAGGTAGCGTATAAGCAGCGTATAGAAACAGCGCAAACAGGGACAGAAGAAGCCCTGAATAAAGCTTGCTAGGTGGCCATGCAAGAGAAAAGCCGTTATACCGCGGACCGCATTGCCCGGACAGAGATGGCAAGGGCATGGGCCGATGGTTTTTTAGCTGATATCATGCAGGATGATGACGTGGTGGCCGTGAAATGGAAATTATCCAGCCGCCACCCCGTTTTTGATGTTTGTGATATGTACAGCAAGGCCAATATGTACAACCTTGGATCCGGTATCTATCCGAAATCTAAAATACCGCCGCTTCCTGCGCATCCTCACTGCCTGTGCAGCTGCATAACTGTCTATGCTGGGGAAGTCGACCTGAAGAAGCAAAAGGACTGTATCAAGGCGGAAGGCGAGAAATGGCTTGCTAATCTATCGGATGACCATAGACGGAAAGTGCTGGGAATTCAGGGAAACAAGGCATTTAAGCGTGGTGCAGACTGGCGCGAGTATATGAGGAATTGGGCAGCGCCCCAGAGCATGGAAAGCAGGATTTCTGGGCTTCTGGAGAAAAACCTATTCCTTCCTACCGATACATTCATCGCATCGATTGCCCAGAAGTATGGGATGCCTTATACTGAGGGTAAGAAAGTCGAAGATAGATTTTATTCTGATGATGGACGTCCAATTTACCCATTAAATGATGGCTTTGTTGGAGAACCTGAGAAAATCACATTAAAAGCAGGAGAAATGCTGGTGGATAGATATGGTCCAGTGTACGGCGGTTATGTAAGTCCTAAAAATGTTAGCTTTGAAGCAAGGGCACTGCCTAGAACTACAAAAATAGAGGAATATAGTGTTTTTGTTATAAAAAAGGATATAAAGGACGTCTTGAGCGGGGGAGCAGCTGCTTGGTTTGGTGAGCCAGGTGGCGGGACTCAATACAAGCTCCCGTTAGGGACTAAACAACTTCTAAAAGAAGGGTATTTGGAGGTTATGGAACAATGACATTTGCTGAAGTAAAAGAAATACTGGAAAAAGCAAAATTCAATATGTGCCATTGCGGAATACCAGAAGAAAATCCATGGAAAGTTAGTGATGGGGTTGTGGCAACCTTAAAGAATGGTATTTATGAGGTTTATTTTGTAGATAGATATGAGCCATTTGAAGTTAAGCGGTATACAAACGAGGATGACGCAAGCAGGGATTTTTTGACAAGAATATATGAGGATTTCGATGGGATGTATGATTTTCCCAAGAATGTTCAATAATTTAAGCTATTAAGGCACTTACATTTTGTGAGTGCTTTTTTATTGCCTGGGAGAGGGTACAATATAGGGCGGAGGCCCATTATACGGAGGTATAAAAACATGGATATGAAAGATGTTTACGCTGCACTCGAGAAGCTGGATAACGGCGCAGATTTGATTACAGCCATTAAGGGCGAAATCAACACACTGAACAACGAGGCAAAGAAGAACCGCATTGCAGGAGAGCATACTGCGGAAAAGCTCAAGAATGTACTCGCAGGACTGGATCTCGAGGATGCAGACGATGTGGCCGACAAGGCAAAGAACCTGAAGGCTGCACTTGATACGTTCGCACAGGGCGGAAAGAAACCGACCGAAGTAGCCAAGCAGATCACCGACCTGACCGCACAGGTCAACAAGGTGACCAAGCAGCTTGATGCTATGACCAAAACAGCCCAGGCAGAAAAGACCAAGCGTCTTGACGGCATGAAGATGGCCAAGGCAGTGGAGCTGCTCAGTAAAGGTCATGCGGCGAGCCCGGAAAACATGGCTAAACTGCTGGAGGGCAGCATCATCGTTAAGGACGATGAAAGCCTCGCCTATAATGGCAAGAATGGAGAAATCAGCCTTGAAGATGGTGTGGCCGACTGGCTGAAGGAAAATAGCTGGGCGGTCAAGGTTAACGGCGGCGGAAGCG
>ENA-OPNW01001482-OPNW01001482.1-human-gut-metagenome-genome-assembly--contig:-NODE-1482-length-11564-cov-4.298288_pt1 | contig 11564 bp, 10 predicted proteins | sample MGYA00241540_ERZ501777 | MGnify/ENA primary metagenome ERZ501777 (study PRJEB25962, sample SAMEA2042615) | human gut metagenome | biome: human gut; feature: human-associated habitat; material: faeces...
TGCTCTGTATAAAAATCCAAGAATGAAATCTGACAACGATTGAATCAGTGTTTCCTAAAGTAAAAACAGGGAAACAAGGATTCCTGAAGGAAGGAACTATAAAACTATGACATACCGGAAAACATGCTTTGGAGCAGCACTCGCGCTTTTGGCGCTGGCAGTCTCTGCCTGCGGGGGAAGCACGGGAAAGGGAGGCTCTTCCCCTTCTTCTTCGGTGATTCAGACGATGCAGCCGCAGGCTTTGCGCCAGATCGTGGCAGCGGATAATACCAAAGAGCGCACGATCATGTGGCAGCTCAAGACAGAGAAAGACTGCACGCTGGAGTATCGCATGAAAGGGAGCGATAGGATCTCCTCTGAGAAAGCCACGTCGAAATCATACAAAGGGAATAACGGTGTCGCTGATAGCTATCTCTACACGGTGCGTCTCACGAATCTGACCAAGGGCACAGACTACGAATATCGCACGCGCACAGGGGACACAGTCAGCGAGTGGTATCCGCTGAAGACCGATGACGGCAAATCTTTCAAAGCGGTCGTTGTCTCTGATTCACAGAGCTCGGACTATGCGGACTGGGAGAAGTTATTCAAAAGCGCGATGGCACGGAACAAGGACGCGGATTTCTTCGTCGATCTTGGGGACATTGTAGACAATGGCGAGGATGAGTACCAGTGGCAGACCTGGCTGAAATCGGTTGAGCCCACCATTTCGGATATTCCGCTCGTGCCGGCGCTTGGAAATCACGAGGCGTATACGCTCGACTGGAAGATGATGCTCCCGGAGCGCTATACATCACATTTCAACGTGCCTCAGAATGGAGACAGCGCGCTTCCGAATCACTACTACTCTTTCGACTGGGGTGATGTTCATTTCACGGTACTCGATACATCGCTCTATGAAGAAAAGGAATGGATACCGGATCTCTACGAAAAAGAAAAGGTCTGGGCGAAAAAGGATATCCTGCAATCTAAAAAGAAATGGAAAGTGGTCCTGATGCACAAGGATCCTTTCCAGTACAGCTTCGCTGATCCCTCGCGGCCGGCACGTCAGGAGGGCTTCTCTGAAGAAGGGAAGACCTTCATGCCGATCTTCGATGAGACAGGCGTGGATCTGGTACTCTCCGCACATCTTCATACCTATCGTGATCGCGGTCACGTATATGATTTTAAGAGAAATCCGAAGGGGCCGGCGTATGTGATCCTTGGACTTTCCGGCAATGTTCGTTATCCGGGACTTTGGAAAGAGCATGTTCTCGATGAATACACGGCGCCGCAGCCGGAAACAGACAATTATGTGGTACTTGAGGCCAGCGAGGATGCGCTCATACTGACGGGCTATCTCCCTGACGGCAGTGAGCTCCATCGGACGGAAGTCAGAAAAAGTGAATAAAGAAACGCGGATGACATAGGAAAAGGATGTCATCCGCGTTTCTTTATGGCGGTCAAAGGGGAGATCCCTGTCGTTAGTCCATCGCTCCTCCGATATGTTACAATAGAGAAAATCATTCGCAGGGAGGAAGAGAACGATGCAGGATGTACTGGCAGGGCTCAATGAGCGGCAGAAAGAAGCTGTGATGACGACAGAGGGCGTGGTGCGTGTGATCGCAGGTGCAGGGAGCGGAAAGACGCGCGCTTTGACGCATCGATTCGCATACCTTGTGAATGAACTCGGCATACTTCCCGGTCATATTCTCTGCGCGACATTTACGAATAAAGCCGCGCGGGAAATGGCGATGCGTATCCATCAGATGACGGGAGATGAAGATACAGGCTATATTTCCACCTTCCACTCCTTCTGCGTGTCAGTCCTGCAGGAGGACAGCTATGCTGTGTCGTATCCGAAAAGCTTTCTGGTGATCGACAATGCAGACATTGATGATATGCTCTCGATGGTGTATGAGGAAATGGAGCTGACACTGCGTGATATGCCTTTTTCCAAAGCACGTGACATGATCGAGATGAAGAAGTGCGTCTTTGAGCCGGAGTACTATCGGGATATGATCGCGATGCCGATCTCCACACTCTACGAAAAATACCACAAGGCGAGCAATGTGGAGGACATCATTTTCTACGGATACCTTTATCAGGAGAAAAAATGCTTTGCCCTCGACTACAATGACCTCATCAAGTTCACGCTTTATATTTTTGAAGAGAATGAAGACATATGTCGGAAGTGGCAGTCACGTCTCGAGTACATCATGGTGGACGAGTTTCAGGATATCGACCCGCTCCAGTACGAGCTGATGCGTGTGCTGGCTGACTATCATAAGAATCTTTTCGTCGTGGGTGATCCGGACCAGACGATTTACACCTGGCGCGGGGCGAATATCTGCTTCCTCTTGGACTTTGACAAGCATTTCCCCGATGTGAAGACGATCATGATGAATGACAACTACCGATCGACGCCGGAAATCCTTGCAGCGGCCAATTCACTGATTTCAAAGAATCAGAATCGCATGAGGAAGGATCTCATCGCTCATCAGCCGAGCGGGCAGAAGGTGACCTGCTTCCATCTGAAAACAGCAGAGGATGAAGCCCGAAGGATCTGCGAAGAAATACACATGCTTCATGACCATCACATTCCCTACAAGGACATGACGCTTCTTTATCGGGCTCACTACGTGACAAGGAATCTTGAGGAAGCACTCCTCAAAGAAAATATCCCCTATACCATGTACAGCGGGACGCAGTTTTTCTCGCGGATGGAGATCAAGGATGCCCTCTGCTATCTTCGTATGCTTGCATACAAGGATGATATGGCTTTCAGGCGCATCGTGAATGTCCCGAAACGAAACATGGGCCCTAAGCGCATGCAGTTTTTGGAAACGATTGCCCGGGAGCAGGGGATCACTCTCTATGAAGCACTCACATCGCGCATGGACGATCCGATCTTCAAAGGGACAAGGGCTTCTGATTTCGTTGAACTCATCGAAACCTTTTCCAAAGATAGGGAAGGGAAGTCCGTTTCGGAGATCCTTTCTGCTTTACTGGATGAGAGCGGTTATGAGGAAATGATGCGTACCGTGGGGAGCCAGGAGCGTCTGGATAATCTTGCGGAACTCAAGCAGTCCGTCTTCGAGTATGAAATGACCGCCGGCGAAGAGACGGGCATCGCTGACTATCTCGCACATGCAGCCCTTTTCTCCAATCTGGACACATCGCCGTCGGAGGACAAGGTGAAGCTCATGACCATTCATACGTCGAAAGGGCTGGAATTTCCCTACGTCTTTCTCTGCGGTATGAATGAAGGCATTTTTCCATCAAGGAAGACGCGCACCCGTCAGGCGATGGAAGAAGAGCGCCGGCTCGCTTTTGTTGCTCTGACTCGCGCTGAGAAAGGGCTCTACCTCTCTGAAGCGGGCGGATGGGGGATCGATGGTGCGCCCCGCTATCCGTCCCGATTCGTTTTCGATATCGAACCGGACACTCTTTTTTATGATCCGCCGCTGACAGACGAATACAAAGCAGAAAGTCTCTCCTATATCGAGCGCATGGAAGAAGGCCTGCGTGAGGATGCGTCTTCCGGGATTCGATTCAAAGCAGGCGATCGCATCCGCCATCGCGTCTTTGGCGAAGGCACTGTGGAAGAGGTACAGGAAGCCGAGCAGTCCTATACCATTCACTTTGATGGAATGATGACCGCAAGAAAGATCGCCTTTCGCGTGAAGATGGAAAAAATGAGGTAAGGCCTCTCGTTCTCCGTTTGCAGAGAGCGTGATATGCCGTATACAGGTGACCGGGGAGCCTTTTAAAGAAGGCCGATGCAGGCATGGAAACAGTGTTGCATAAGGGCTTTTATACAAGGCACTGTCATAGATTTTTCTGCTGAATTAAAAATACTTTGAAATTTGAAAAAAGAGGAGACAATCGTGGTATAATAAAACATAGTGAGTCTTATCATATAGTTCTATGAGGAGGAAGGATGAGTAAAAAAGGCGAATATGAGACAGGAAAGAGCAAGGCGCTGCGTGTAGCGATCATTGGCTGCTTTGCCGTATTCACTGTCTTTGCCATGATCGCAAGTCTTCTTTTCGGATCGGCAGATATTTCCTTTGAGGTGATCCTGCATACGCTCATGGGAAATGTCCAGACGACAGATGAGATGGTCATCTGGAATATCCGATTCCCGCGAAATATCGTAGGGGCGCTGGTCGGGGCCAATCTCGCTGTATCGGGAGCGATCCTGCAGGCGGTGATGAAGAACCCGCTGGCGGATCCAGGCATTGTGGGTGTTTCTTCCGGCGCAGGTCTTGCCGGGGTCATTATGCTGATTTTCATGCCGGAGGCATCGCTTCTGCTGACGCCAGTGGCTTTCATCGGTGCGATGCTTTCCGCAGCGGCGGTGTATGCTCTTGCGTGGAAGAATGGTATCCGGCCTAGCCGTATCATTCTGGCAGGTGTTGCCGTCAGTGCATTTCTGGGGAGTGGGATTTCAGCGCTGCTCGTCTTCTACTCGGATAAAGTACAGGGGGCGCTTCTCTGGATGGTCGGTGGTCTTTCCGCACGCAGCTGGCCGCAGGTTGAGTCTCTTTTCCCGTACACGATCTTAGGGCTTGTCTTTGCCATCTGCGGATGCAAGGCACTTACCATCCTCTCTCTTGGCGATGAGACGGCGCGCGGGCTTGGCCTTCCTGTCGAGAAAGTCCGCTTCACCATGACAGCCGTAGCAGCGCTTCTTGCCGCCGGTGCGGTCAGCATCGCGGGACTTATCGGTTTTGTCGGTCTTGTTGTGCCGCATATTGTCCGCCTGATCGTCGGGACGGACTACAAGTATGTCGTACCGGGCTCTGCTATCCTGGGGGCGGGGGTACTCGTTTTCTGTGATACGCTCGGACGTGTCCTCTTCTCACCGATAGAGATCCCTGCGGGCATCATCATGGCCTTTCTTGGTGCTCCATTTTTCCTGTATCTGTTAAGGAGGAGCGCATGATGGGTGATATTGCAATTCGAATTTCTGACATTCATGTGACCTTCGGCGATCATAAGGTACTGAAAGGGGCAAGCGGCCTCATCAGAAAGGGCAGCATCGTCACCTTCCTTGGACGGAATGGCTGCGGGAAATCGACGCTTCTGAAAGCAGTGACGGGAAATCTCAAGCCGGATAAAGGGAGCGTGGAAATCGCGGGCAAACCCCTGGGTGCCTACAAAGCGGATGAACTCTCACGCGTCGTTGCCTTCCTGCCGCAGTTTCACGAGATCCCGAAAGATATGACAGCGGAGGAGCTTGTTTCCTGCGGACGTTATCCGTACCAGCACTGGTGGTCGGGAGTCTCCACGCATGACAGAGAAGTCGTGGAAGAGGTCATGAGAAAGACGAATACGCTTCATCTGAAAGATCGCCTGGCAGCGAGCCTTTCCGGCGGTGAACGACAGCGCGTGTGGATCGCGATGGCACTTGCACAGGAGCCGAAGATCCTCATCCTGGATGAACCGACTACATATCTGGATATCTGTCACCAGCTTGAAGTCATGGAGCTTGTTTCAAAGCTGAACCATGAAGAGAATTTGACCGTCGTCATGGTCTTACATGAAATCAATCAGGCTATCCGCTATTCGACAGACCTTCTCGTCCTTGAGAATGGCGTCATCGAACGCTCGGGACCACCGATGGAGGTCATGACTCATGAAGCTATCGCGGAAGTCTTCGATGTCGATGCGGACATAGAGATGAGAAAAGGCCGTCCGAGTATCGCCATCAACGGACTGCTTCAGAAATAAGGAATACGAAAGCCGCAGCAAGACTGCGGTTTTTTGCTTGGCTTGGGGTTGACCCGTTGTGCGGGCAGCGCCTCCTGGATTCCCTTCGCATCTTATCCCTGCAGGCCGTTCATCCTGCGTTCCTGCTTCCGGGTTCATCGTGTTTTGCAGCGCACCACTTTTACAGGACCCGCAGAACCCGTGGTCCCTCTTAAAAAAATTTGCATGCCTTGCCCAAGTCAAGTATAATGTAGAAATACTTTAAGAATCACTAAGGGGGTTTATCATGAAAGGCAATGACATTCGCGAAAATTATCTTTCGTTTTTTGAAAATAAAAAAGACCATCTGAGACTGAAGAGTTTCTCCTTGATTCCAAAGGATGACCCCAGCCTTCTCTTGATCGGTGCCGGCATGGCGCCACTGAAGCCGTACTTCACCGGCAAGGTAGAACCACCGAAACACAGAGTGACGACCAGCCAGAAATGTATCCGTACCGGAGATATTGAAAACGTAGGCCGTACCGCACGCCATCATACTTTCTTCGAAATGCTGGGGAATTTCTCCTTTGGCGATTATTTCAAGAAGGAAGCGATTTCCTGGGCATGGGAATTCCTGACCGAAGTCCTGAAGCTCGATCAGTCCCGCCTCTACGTCACCATTTATCCCGATGACAATGAAGCGCATGACTACTGGCACAAAATGATCGGTCTGCCGGAAAACCATATCTATCCGCTTTCCGATAACTTCTGGGAAATCGGGGAAGGCCCATGCGGCCCAGACTCTGAAATTTTCTTTGATCAGGGCGAAGAATTCGGCACGGATCCGGAAAACCAGATGGGGGGAGACGGAGATCGTTTCCTTGAGATCTGGAACCTTGTATTCTCCCAGTACGACCGCCAGAAGGATGGCTCCTACCTGCCGCTTGCCAAGAAGAACATCGATACCGGTGCAGGTCTGGAACGTCTGGCTGCCGTTCTTCAGAAGAAAAAGAATAACTTTGAAACTGACCTGTTTTTCCCGATCATTGAAGAAGCTTCGAAGCTCTCCGGCGTATCCTATGGACAGAGTGCCGAGGGTGATGTGGCACTGAAGGTCATTTCTGACCATGCGCGTGCTATCACGAATATGATCGCTGACGGCATCCTTCCGTCGAATGAAGGCAGAGGCTATGTCCTCCGCCGCGTACTGCGCCGTGCCGTTCGTTTTGGCAAGCTTCTGGGCATTCAGGATGCCTTCATGGGTCAGATGATCGATGTCGTCATTCAGATGATGAAGCCGGCCTATCCGGAACTTGTTGATAAGCAGGCTTTCATTAAGAAAGTCGCCGGCGTCGAAGAAGAACGCTTCCATACCACGTTGAATGCAGGCTGCGACCTGCTTTCTGAAATGCTGGAAGATACGAAGAAAAAGCAGCAGACCATTCTTTCCGGTGATCAGGTTTTCAAACTTTATGATACCTATGGCTTCCCATGGGAACTGACCGATGAGATCGCCAAGGAACAGGGTCTCACCATCGATGAGAAAGGCTTCGAAGCGGCCATGGCTGAGCAGAAGGAAAGAGCAAGAGCTGCGCGTGCGAAAGTCTCTGCGAAAGTCGCTACACCGGATACCACAAAACTCGATACAAAAGAGCTCACCACGGAAGACAAAGATGGCGAAACGAAGCTGCTCCTTCTTGGTCAGGATGGCAAAGAGATCGTCTCTGCAGCAGACGGCACCGAAGTCACTGTAGTCCTCAAGAACAACCCGTTCCATGCAGAAGGCGGCGGACAGATCGGTGATTCCGGCATCATCGTTGGCGAAGAGGGTACCATTCAGGTCGAAGACACGAAGAAGTTGCCAGATGGTATCGTCTATGTCATCGGTACTGTTTCTGAAGGCATCATCCGTGAAGGGGAAACGGTCACTGTCACAGTTGACCGCGTCAGAAGAGAAGACATTGCGAGAAACCATACGGGCACACATATGCTGCAGGCAGCACTTCGCCGCGTACTTGGCGATCAGGTGAATCAGGCCGGCTCTCTCGTTCTTCCTGACCGTCTGCGCTTCGACTTCACATGGCCGGAACCGCTTTCTGAGAAGCAGCTCGCTGCCGTTGAACAGATCGTTAATGAGGAAATCCTGAAAGCGACACCTGTCGATATCCGTGAAATGCCGATCGAAGAAGCGAAGAAATCCGGTGCTATGGCACTCTTTGGTGAAAAATATGGTGATGTTGTCCGTGTTGTCAGCATTCCCGGCTACAGCAAGGAGCTCTGCGGCGGCAGTCATGTAAAGAATGTCGGAGAGATCGGTTCCTTCCGTCTGCTTTCCGAAGGCGGCATCGGCTCAGGTATTCGACGTATCGAAGCTGTCACGGGGAAAGCCTCCTATGAAGACATGAAGAAGGACAGAGCACTTCTCCGCGAGGCAGCGGCTCTCTTGAAGGGTAAACCGGAACAGCTTGCAGAAAAGATCGAAAAGACGCTGGCACAGATGAAAGATCTGGAGCGTGAACTCGACAGCCTGAAACAGCAGCAGGCCAAGAATGAACTGGGCGATCTGATGAAAGATGTGCAGGAAAAGAATGGCGTACCGTTCTTTGGCGCTATCGTTCATGCAGGTAATATGGATGAGCTCAGAAAAGCAGCTGACGTAGCGAAAGCTAAGCTCTCTGGCGGCTGCTTCCTGCTCGGTGCAGTTTGCGGTGACAAAGTGAACCTCGTCGGTATGGCTTCTCCGGAAGCCATCAAGGCAGGTGTCCATATGGGCAAAGTCATTTCCAAAGCTGCTAAAATCTGCTGTGGTGGTGGCGGCGGCAAGCCGGCTGTCGCACAGGCAGGCGGCAAGGATCCGTCCAAGATCAATGAATCTATCGCTGAAGGCGTGAAAGCTATCGCAGAAATGATCCAATAAAGGAATCAGACTTGAAGGAGCTCCTTTGGGTCTTATAGCCAAAGTGGATTTATCAGGTCCAAAAGGCTCACCGGATTCGATGAGAGGCACTACGCAAAAATAAGGAGGGTGTCGTAGAACTGCAAGAGCGAGGATACGGCATCCGCCCAAGGTTGGAGAACACTGCATCCCATTGAATCTTGAGAACCATTGAAACCTGCTGCACCTGTTTTTACTTTCCCTTTTCTCGTGGACTGAACTGTCAAAGGAGGTATACCCATGTCAGTTTCTGATGAAACGATTTTATTCAATACGAATGTCGATGAAGGCGAGAATCGCCAGGCTGCCATGATCCTGCAGGAGGTGTACAGTGCTTTGAAAGAAGCTGGACACAATCCGACCGTGCAGCTGGTGGGATACCTGGTTTCCGGCGAACCGACCTATATCACCAGCCGTCATGATGCAAGACGTCTGATCTCCGGCATCGAAAGAGATGAACTGGTGGAAGAACTGGTTCGTTTCTATGTCAAGCACAAAGGACTTTGATATGCGGATCATGAGTCTTGATGTAGGATCCCAGACCATCGGCGTCGCGGTGAGTGATCTTTTCGGCTGGACGGCGCAGGGACTGGAAACCATCCGTCATACGACGAGGGAAAAAGATTTTGAACGGCTTCGTCAGCTGACGGATGAATACAAGGTCGAAGAATTCGTCCTTGGCATGCCGCTTAATATGAATGGTACGAAAGGCATGCGTGCTGAGCGGACGGAGGAATTCGCTGCTGAGCTTGCGGCTGCGTTCCCCGATATTCCTTATCACTTCTGGGATGAACGTCTGACGACGGTGATGGCGCAGAAACAGCTCATCGCCGCAGATGTCAGTCGCAAGAAGCGTAAAAAAGTCATCGATAAAATGGCCGCCGTGGTGATCCTGGAGGGCTATCTCCAGCACCTGGCTTTTAAAAACAGAGGATAAGCCCATGGCAGAGAAAAAAGAAGAAGCAATTATTATCACCATTACCGGTCCGGATGGTGATGAAAGAGATTATGCACAGGACGTGGTCATTCCTTTTCAGGGAAAAGAATTCGCCGTCCTGGTCTCCATTCCGACATCAGAAGATGATGAAGAAGAGCCGGATATCATTCTGGCACGCATCGATACCGATGAAAATGGAGAAGCAGAATACGTCCCTCCGACGGATGATGAATATGATGCAGTCGCAGATATCTATGATGCGATGTGAGAAACACTACAAAAGAGCAGCTGATGTGTCAGCTGCTCTTTTTATTAAGATGTGCTAAGGAAACGCTGATTAAATCGCAGAGTCGAATTTCATATGGATTTTTATACATAGCTTCGTCATCATCCTCCTTAAATAGCTCGCTATTCGCGTCAGATGATTCCTTGCTCTGTATAAAAATCCAAGAATAAAATCTGACAACGATTGAATCAGTGTTTCCTTACGCCGGAGGAAGGGCTTGATAGGTCTTTTCTATGACCTCTTGACAATGTCCATCCCTCTGCCCTATAATAATCCCCATAAAGACATGCGAGGATCAGGAGTAAGCTGGACTTGGATATCACAGAGAGCCGGACATGGTGGGAACCGGTATGGAAAAGCAGCGTGTCACCTGAGAGCACTTCGTTGAAATCAGTAAGCGAAGCGTTGGTCCGCGTTAAGGATAAGCCTAAGTATAATGCAAGGTGGTACCGCGTATGACGCCCTTGTCCGTAAGGACAGGGGCTTTTCTTTTTGCGATACCTGCATGATGGACGGCAAAGTGAGAAACAGGAGTGGTACCGCGCTGATGCGCCTCCCTGACCGAAGGGTCGGGGAGGCTTTTTTAGATGCGGAATGAGACATGAAAAAACCGGAGCGAGAGGCGGCCCCTGTTTCCCTGCTGACAATTCATTTACGATCATCGATCATCCCAAGGAGGAAGCCATTATGAAAATCATGAAAACTGCCACTGAAAAACGTATCGCTTTCCGTGAAAACCTGAGATCCGGACACATTATGATCGCCCCGGGCGTCGGGGATGCGTTGGGGGCCAAGATCGCAGAGATGGCGGGCATCCCGGCTCTTGCCATGGGCGGATACTCCGTCTCCGCGTCCCGTCTCGGACAGCCGGATGTCGGCCTTCTTTCCTGTACGGAAATGGCAGAGCAGCTGACCGGCATCTGCCATGCGGTCAATATCCCGATCATCGCTGACGGGGATACCGGCTACGGCAATGCGCTCAATATCATCCGCACAGAGCAGATGTTCGAACAGGCAGGCGCTGCCTGCATCTTCTTCGAAGACCAGGCATGGCCGAAACGCTGCGGCCACATGGAAGGCAAGCAGGTCATCGCTGCGGAAGAACATGCACAGAAGATCCGCGCCGCCGTCGATGCCCGCTTCGATAAGGAGACGATGATCATGTCCCGCACGGACAGCCGCGCTGTCTACGGCATCGATGATGCCATCGAAAGGAGCAAGCGCTATGCGGATGCGGGCGCAGAGATCTGCTTCGCTGATGGCATCGGCAGCCGCGAAGAGCTGGAAAAATTTGCCAGAGGCCTTGAAGGAAGCGGCGCATACCTCGTAGCGAATATGATCGAAGGCGGCAAGACACCGCTCATCCCCGCCAAAGAGCTTGAGGAAATGGGATACTCCGTCGTTTTCTGGGCTTGCAGTGCAGTCTATGCGATCTCCAAGACCCTGTATGATCTCTTCACCGACCTGAAAGAAAAAGGAACGACCGAAGATCACCTGAAGAATATGATCGAATTCGGACACTTCAACAGTATCATCGGTCTCGATACGTACAAGGAACTCGAACGTAAGTACAAAGTCGACAGAGACGACTGAGAAGGCGCCGAGTGAAGTCACTCACCTCTGGTTCAGGGGGGTAGTGGCGGTATCGCCGCAATTATATATGGGGCGATGCCCGATTAAGAATCATTCTCGCCCCTTCCTCTGGAAGGGGCAGACGAGCGAAGCGAGGC
>ENA-OPNW01001485-OPNW01001485.1-human-gut-metagenome-genome-assembly--contig:-NODE-1485-length-11541-cov-2.552063_pt1 | contig 11541 bp, 9 predicted proteins | sample MGYA00241540_ERZ501777 | MGnify/ENA primary metagenome ERZ501777 (study PRJEB25962, sample SAMEA2042615) | human gut metagenome | biome: human gut; feature: human-associated habitat; material: faeces...
CAGGATTCAGAGAAGCTATTTCACCACGTACACCATCAATGATGTAAAGCGGATCAGAACCACTCACGGTGCCCATACCACGGATGTTTACCTTCAAACCGGAACCCGGCTGACCGGATGTAGAAATGATGCTCATACCAGGAGTCTGTCCCTGGAGCGCCTGAAGCGGATTGGAAGTGTTCAACTTGGCGATGTCATCACCCTTCACGTTGATATTGGCACCCGTCACCAGCTTTTTCTTCTGAACACCATAACCCACGACGACGACCTCATCAAGAGATTGCTTATCCTCATTCAAGGTTACGTTGATTACAGAACCTGTGACCTTCACCTTTTGGGTGATAAAGCCCAGGTAAGAAACTTCGAGTGTTTGTCCATTCTTTGCTTCAATGGTAAAGTTACCATCCAGGTCAGTAACGACACCCGTCTTTGTACCCTGCACCATGACACTTGCACCAATCAATGGTTCATTGTCACTGCCAGAGATAACAGATCCCTTCACCGTCTGAGCATTGAGGACACCCGCTCCGATTCCTAACAGTGCCTGGAAAGCCAACATGATGGCTACCAGAGCAACTTTACAGAGCACTGGACTCTGCGAGAAATGTTGAGATGTTTTTCTCATAATTACTTAGGTTTTAAATTTAAATAAGTATAGGTTTATACCATGTTCTAATGTGATGATTTTTAGGATCATTAGGTCACTATAAAACACAGATGATTCCTTGTGATTATAATATATCGGTGGCAAAAGTACATAAAAAAGAAGCACACATTTGTATCTTTTGGTTAATAAATAGTGTATAAAATGTAATAAACTAACAAATAAACATGTATTTTTCATTTAAAAGAAACAAATAAACATGAGAAGGAAATGAAAACGTACTCATCCAGAAAACAAAAAATAACATTAGATATAATTATTTTTGCGTGTGCACGCAGAAATTCTTGCTTGCCCACGCAAAAATAAAAGCCCTAGGCCATCCTGAAAATCAAGCAACTATTGAGTGATCAACTTTTTGGGGAATTAGACGAATGATAGCGAATCAAACCTTCCATAGGAGACCTCATAATTACTCCCATTTTCATTCCAGTTTCTTCCATTGCAGCCAAGATAAACTTCTGAAAATAGAAAGCAATACTGCCTACAAATCCAACAGCATCTTCTGCCAAGGAATAAGAACATAAAATATGAGAAACAAAATCACGATACACCTGAACCAACATCTCTTTCAAGAGTTTATACTCCTCATCCGTTAATCCAACCTTAGCATCAGCCTTACCTTGAAGTAATTCACCGACAAACGTAGAGATGGAAGCCAGGAAACGATTAGCTAAAGGTTGTCGATAAACCCTATCAATAATATCAGCATAGTCCATACCTGCCCACGCAAAGAATCTTTCCCTTACAGCAGCCATGACAGGTTCACGCAAAATCAATCTGAGGAAAGCCTTTCCTATTGCAGTACCACTACCCTCATCACCCAGGATATAACCCAACGGAGGAACTCCCCGAACAATATTTACTCCATCATAGAAACAGCTGTTGGAACCCGTTCCCAAGATGACTGCCACACCTTGTTCTCTTCCCAATAAAGCACGGGCTGCACCCAGCATATCACTCTCCGCTATACAAGTTGCTCCAGGAAAAGAAGTATGAAGCAAAGCCTCCATCTTCGGTTTCATGGCATCAGTAATTCCGCTACCATAGAAAAAGACCATCAGCTGACCTGCCAATGCTTCACCTATTTTATTTGAAAGAGGAACTTTCACATCCTCATCCAAAATTCGGAGAATCTCATCCTCATGAAGATGATAAGGATTCAATCCCTGCGACTGGCAGGTTATCAGAACACGACCATCAGTTTCCACCAAGTTCCAATCAGTTTTTGTACTGCCACTATCAGCTATCAAATACAACATACTTATATGATTAATTTGAATATTTCACTTACTACAATAATACGACAAGCACCCATATTCTAAATTCATCAGGCACTTTCTCTATGCAAAATTAAGAAAAGAAACAAATATTACCAAACAAAAGACGAAAAAGTTTATCGATTATTTTGCATTATCTCTGATTTTGAGTAACTTTGCACTCAAATATGAAATTTGTTATGAAAAAGAAAATTCTGTTTATCCTTTTATTGTTGGTTGTGTGTTTATTGCCAACTCATGCCGTGCTGAAGGAAGCTAACCTTGACACGACACTCTTCATGCTTCGTACTGAATTGACACAATACCATATAGACCTGGAAAAACAGAACAGAATGGCGAAGGCTCAGCAGCAAGCTGTCATCAAAGAGCTTATTCATATCATGATGCAAGCAGACCAGAACTCCATTATGCTCTATTCACAAAGAAATGGTTATATATTTGACTTGACCTATGCCTGCAACGAAGCTACAGAACAGTTCAGAAAATTTAAGTCTAAAGCTGCCCCATTCCGCAATATGATCAACCAAAATAATATTGAGGTGGCACGGTTTGACTCGCTCATCAACTATCTCTACGGCATGAACACCATCTTCATGACCAAGGAAGCCCAAGTGAATCGCAATGTGGATCTGACCCTTGCTGTTAATATCAGAAGGCAACTGATAGAAAAGCAACAGCAACTCAACGAATACATCAAGGCATACGATGTAACCGACAAAAAGCTGAAAGCTCTCAACGACTATGCCAATATCAGATATTCCGAAATACAAACCAGCATCTTCAAGAATGGAGGAGAAAACTATTTCAAGATATTAGGCAACTTAGGCAACAACTATAGAGAAGCAAAAAGTTCAGTCACCGAGAAATACAAGCCTGCACCAGGTATGATGTCACAATGGGATGTACGCATCATCTTCATTCTTTTCGGCATCATCATTTTCTATGGACTCATTTCCGTCTTCCTCAACTTGCTGACCATTCGTTGTCTGATGACTTTCCTCATCAAGAAAGGATGGTTTGAAAGCATCAAGGAGAGTTTCATGGCCAAGCGTCCATGTATCATCATGGCAATGACCGTTGTTACCTTTGCAGCAATTTTAGGGATTATCAGAATGATTACCAAGCAGAATTTCATCATCATGGCAAGCGATTTGCTGGTAGAATTCTCCTGGTTGGTAGGCGTGATTCTCATCTCCCTCCTACTCCGTGTAGGCAATGACCAGATCAAGAGTGCTTTCCGCATCTATTCTCCATTGATGCTGATAGGCTTCTTCGTCATTACGTTCCGTATTATCCTGATTCCAAACGATTTGGTCAACTTCATATTTCCACCTATTCTGTTGCTTTGCACTTTATGGCAGTGGAATGTCATCCTAAGACACAACAAGAAAGTACCACGTCTGGACATGATTTACACATGGATATCACTGGCAGTATTCACCGTCAGTACATTCTGTTCGTGGATTGGTTTTACCCTGCTTGCCGTACAGATCATCATCTGGTGGATGATGCAGCTTACCTGTATTCTGAGTATCACCTGTATAAAAGACTGGCTGGGGGTATATGCAGAGCGCAAGAATTTAAAGCACAAACCTATTACAGACAAGTGGTTCTTCCGCTTTATCAATAAGGTGGCTTTACCTGTAGCCGGTGTATTCTCATTTATTATTGCCATCTACTGGGCGGCAGCGGTATTCAACATGAGCGACACTCCCTGGATGATTTTCAACAAGCATTATATCGACAGTGAGAATTTCTCGGCATCTCTATACAGTTTAAGTCTTGTAGCATGCCTCTACTTCCTGTTCAACTATCTGAATATCACAACCACCGATATCATGCGCCATCATTTCGAGAAGTCAGATCCGACATCTGCAGCTTCCAAGATTATGATGTTCAAGAATGTGCTGCAGGTAGTGGTCTGGGGCATCTGGCTGATGATAGCTCTCACGATATTCCACGTAGGCAAATCCTGGTTATTGGCCATCTTCGCAGGTTTATCAACGGGTCTGGGGTTTGCATCGAAAGACATCTTGGAGAACATCTACTATGGCGTTTCCCTCATGATGGGTCGCGTGAAAGTTGGCGACTACATCATTTGTGAAGGAACCCGTGGACGCGTAAGCAGTATCAGCTATACTTCCACGATGCTGGAGGCTACAGACGGCTCCGTCATAGCATTCCAGAACTCTCAACTCTTTGCCAAGAACTACAAAAATATGACCCGAAATCATGGTTATGAGTTGGACATATTAGAAGTAGGTGTGGCATACGGTACCAACGTAAAAGAAGTTAAGAAAATACTCATTGAGGCACTCAACAAACTCGATTGCATCTATCATGAAAAAGGTGTACGCATCGTTTTGAAGAGTTTTGATGACAACTGTATCACGCTTAAGATATTGGTATGGGTCAACGTACTCACACAGTATACAGACGATGGTATCATCATGGAATGCATTTACGATACGCTCAACGAGCACAATATTGAGATTCCTTTCCCACAACGTGAAATAACAATCAAGAACGTAACGACAGAGGAATTAGGAGTCAAGAAACAAGAGTTAGGAGATAAAAATTAGATACTTAAAAAATAATAAGATATGGCAACAACATTTATAGCAGGTCCATGCGTCATTGAATCCATGGAGTTACTGGAAACAGTAGCCCAGGAGTTGGTACGCATCAACCAGGAGTTGGGAACAGACATCATATTTAAGTCATCATTTGACAAGGCTAACCGCACATCTATCCACTCTTTCCGTGGACCAGGCATAGAAAAAGGCTTGCAGATGCTCAGCGATATCAAGGAGAAGTACGGCTTACGTGTACTCACTGATATTCACGAGAGCTATCAAGCAGAAGCTGCAGGTGAAGTATGTGATGTACTTCAGATTCCAGCTTTCCTCTGCCGCCAGACCGATCTATTAGTGGCTGCAGCAAAGACCGGTAAAATTGTAAACATCAAGAAAGCTCAGTTCTTGAGCGGTAGAGATATGCGCTATCCTGTGGAGAAAGCACTGGATAGCGGTGCCAAGGAAGTATGGCTTACAGAACGCGGCAACTGTTTCGGATACAACAATCTGGTTGTTGATTTCCGTAACATTCCAGATATGAAGGAGATTGTACCTAATGTCATCATGGATTGTACCCATAGCGTACAACGTCCAAGTGCTGGTGACGGAAAAACCGTTGGAGACCGTAAGTTTGTACCAGCCATGGCTAAAGCAGCTAAAGCTTTCGGTGCTACAGGCTATTTCTTTGAAGTACACCCAGACCCAGACCATGGAAAAAGCGATGCTGCTAACATGTTGGAATTGGACAAGCTTGAAGCATTAATCGCCGATCTATTGGCTTAGCACATAACATTTCAGTTTAAGAATCATCAATCATGACAGAAAAGAACAACCATATAGAGGACAAAACCGTCCGTGCCTATGGTGAACAGGCACTTCGAGAAGAGGCACAGGCTATTCTTGACCAAATCCCTTTCCTGGACGAGAACTTCGAAAAAGCAGTTGACATGATGTACAACTGCCAGGGAAAAATCATCGTAACCGGTGTAGGTAAAAGTGGACATGTAGGAGCTAAAATAGCAGCTACACTTGCATCAACCGGAACACCAGCTTTCTATATCAACCCACTCGATGTGTATCATGGCGATTTGGGTGTCATGACAGATAAGGATGTGGTATTAGCTTTGAGCAATAGCGGTCAGACTGACGAATTGCTCCGATTCATTCCTATGGTACTTCACATGAACATCCCTATCATTTCCATAACTGGTAATCCGAAGTCACTGTTGGCAAAATACTCCAACTTTCATATCACAGTAAAGGTAAAGAAGGAAGCCTGCCCATTAAATCTCGCCCCAACAAGTAGCACAACAGCAGCACTTGCCATGGGTGATGCCTTGGCTATTGCGCTGATGCAGGTGCGCCATTTCCAACCTCGTGATTTTGCTCAATTCCATCCAGGCGGTGAGTTAGGAAAGCGATTGCTGACAACTGCAGAGGATGTCATGCGAAGCGACGATTTGCCTATCATTCCTAAGGAAATGCATCTCGGTGAAGCTATCATCCATGTAAGTAAGGGCAAATTAGGATTAGGAATATCGCTCGATGAGGACAAAAAGGTCATCGGATTGATTACCGATGGTGACATCCGTCGTGCTATGGAAAAATGGCAGGCAGAATTCTTCAACAAGACTGTGAGCGACATCATGACAACTACTCCGAAGATGGTAAATCCAAACACCAAAATCTCCGAGATACAACGCACCATGCACAAATACAAGGTTCACACTGTACTCGTAGTAGATCAGGAAAGCCATCTCATGGGAATCGTCGATCATTATGCATGTATGGTATAGGAGGTTTTGACACAGATTACACGTTTTTTACGCGGGGATTCCCTTTGTGAGGGATTCTTTCATGGGTTATTGATTTTAGAGGTTATTGATTAATAAGATGAGATATTTATTATTCTTTGCGACATTGTGGCTGTCTTGTTCGCTGTGCAGCGCACAGACAAGCGATTCATTGATCGTAAATCAGCTTCGCGGGAAAGGCATCCGCTTTTCTCACGATAATTCTGTTACACTTCTGATGAGCGGTCAGGAGAAATTTGATGATATGTTCCAGGCTATCCGACAGGCCAAACATAGCGTACACTTGGAATACTTCAACTTCAGAAACGATAGTATTGCTGGACTTCTTTTTGATCTGCTTGGCGAGAAAGTCAAGGAAGGTGTCAAGGTAAGGGCACTCTATGATGGTTTCGGAAATGCTTCCAACAATCAACCGCTCAGAAAGAAGCACCTCAAAAAGATACGCAATATGGGCATCGAGATTTATGAATATAAACCGATGAAATTCCCATGGGTACATGGAGTGTTCAACCGTGATCACCGAAAGATTGTAGTCATCGACGGACAAATCGCCTATACAGGTGGCATGAACGTTGCCGACTATTATATAAAAGGTACAAAGGTAGTGGGTGAATGGCACGACATGCATTGCCGCATTGATGGTAGTGAAGTGAATACCCTGCAGAAAATCTTCCTCAAGATGTGGAACAAAGTAAGTGGACAAAACATACATGGTGCAGAATACTATCGGGCAGCCAAAAAGGAATATCTGGTAGAGAATCTGAAACCAGACACTACCGCAACAGCCTATCATAAGATGGTGGGCATCATCAACCGTGAACCACACATTTCCAAGGACATCATCCGATACTTCTACGTGAATGCCATCAATGATGCCCAAGACAGTATCAAAATCATCAGTCCCTACTTCACTTTAAGCCGCAAATTGAAGAAAGCATTAAAGAATGCAGTAAAACGAGGAGTGAAGGTTGAGATTATGCTCAGTACAAGGAGTGATATACCGCTGACACCCGACTGTGGATTTTATAATGCCCATAAGTTGATGAAAGAAGGTTGCAATATCTGGATGTACACCCCGGGCTTCCATCATACCAAGATTATCATGGTAGATGGCAGATTCTGTACAGTGGGCAGCGCCAACCTCAATGCGAGAAGTCTTCGTTGGGATTATGAGGAAAATGCAGTTATCATCGACCCACATACAACCCGCCAGCTTGTAGATCTCTTCGATGGCGAGAAGAAAGACAGTTTCCTGCTCAATGAGAAAAATTGGCGGGAATGGAGAACAGGCTGGCAAAGATTCAAAGGATGGTTTGCAGCCAAACTGCTGACACCTTTTTTATAAATTCCTAACAAGGAGAAAAACAGAGATATAGAATGAAAGAAGAAATGAAGAAACAACAAATTGGCAGACAAATACCAGCGTTTGCTATAGTAGAAAGCAACACGCTGGCAGTAATGGGACTCAGGCAATTGCTCGAGACTGCCATCCCCTCTGCACAAATTCAGGCATTTGGTACATTTGGTGAATTGCAGGCTTCCAATCCAGAGCATTTCATCCACTTCTTTGTATCCATGCAAATTGTACTTGCCAATCGGAATTTCTTTTTAGATTACAAACACAAGACCATCGTCCTCACTCCCAGCAATGATCCTATGTCACAACTGAATGATTTCCATTGTCTATGCGTCAATGTATCAGAAGGGTTACTCATCAAGGAGCTCATCAGTTTACAAAAAAAAGGACATCCTCATGGAGAGTATTTGCCAGAAACATTGGAGCATACACAGGAAAAAACACTCACCGACCGGGAAATTGAGGTACTTTCATTGGTGGCAAAAGGAAAAATTAACAAAGAAATTGCCGACCTCCTATGTATCGGATTGACAACTGTGATAACACATCGAAAGAATATTCAAGAAAAATTAGGTATCAAATCGGTATCTGCTCTTACCATTTATGCTGTCATGCACGGTTTTGTGGATATCAATCATATATAAGCCTCATCACAAATAGGTATAAACTGCGATAAAAAACAATAAAGCCTCCCATCATTTTTTTGATAGGAGGCTTTATTGTATATCTTCAATACCTAAAAAATAGGGATAGTAAGAATCTATCCAAGAGCTTTCTATTGAAAGAATTATAGTTTGACCGTTGAAATATCTACGAGATTATTCACTATCGCATAGATGGTAAGACCTGCAGGTGAGTGAATCTGAAGCTTTCGTGCTATATTTCTTCGATGCGTAATCACCGTATTGATAGAGATAAATAGATGGTCAGCTATCTCCTTATTGGTCATACCTTGAACCAAAGCAACAATAACATCCTTCTCACGATCACTCAGTTGTTCATCGTTCTGTGGGGTCTGGGATATCATATTAGAGATCTTCGCGCTGACATCATTCAGTTTCAACTTCCGTTCTGCATTTCTTACGGCAGGAATAAAGATTTCTTCCTCCACTTCAGAGTGGTGCCTGAGCCATTCCTCATTATTGTATATATCATAAAGTGTAGCACTTAGCTGATTATTATGCAAGCCATCAGAAGGAAGGTACTTGATGATGATGTTTTTTAACTCCCTGAGTTTCTGATTCACTTGAACATGATGCTTAGAGAACGTCTCTATATTGAAATCTGCAAGTGGATTACCTTCTATAAGTGACTGTACATAAGGGAATACCGACTTTTCCTCATACTTCATGTGATTGATGATACTATGAGCATATTCATCATAAAGTTTGAGGATGAGACGCGCTAAATTGTCATTTTCATCCAAAGCCTCAACCAATTCCTTACGGATGAAAGGTAATTGAAAATCAATGTAATAAGCATGAGAAGCCTTGAGATAATGCAACAAAGTTGATAAGGACAAACGTTCAGCATTATCATATTCCTTATACCCATTCATAGCGTAGTTAACTACAGCCAAGAAGGTATAAGTATCCACTCCTTGTTCCGCGCATACCTCTTCTACCGTCTTGTCGCCGAATCCCAGATTGATGCCGAAGCTACCAAGACTCTGCAAGATGTTATAATTGTCTCTAATGATGCTGATCATCTTATCATCAGCTTCATACATCTTTTGATTTTTCATCTTTGTCACCTATTTTGAAAACATTCATAATGTCAAGTTTCCCAACAGCAAAACTCTCATTCTGCTATTCGGCGGCAAAGATACAAAAAAACTCTGAAACATGCAATACCTAAAAATGGGGATGCTAAAGTTTACCGATTTTTAGGTATTGCAAGTTTTTTTTAAACTCCGTACCTTTGCACCCGAAATCAGAAAAGTGCGGTGATGCTTGCCACTCCCGAGTGGATAGTGCTGTATTCCTATTATATATAAGGATAACCCACTTGAAGTCGAGACCGCAAGCAGACAACCGCACTTTTCCTTTTTTGTCCGTTCCAGTTCTATCATGTGTACCTTATACAGATACCTGGCTGTTAAAAAAATATGATCCAAAAACATTTGGATAAGTTTGCTTATCTCAGAATTATATAGTAATTTTGCAGAAAGATTACACTAAAAAGATTTCGATACGAACAATGATAAAAAAGATATTATTCATCCTCTACATACTTATACTCGTATGCATGGCAGCCGCCAGCATCGTAGAGAAAATAGAAGGCACAGATTATGTACATGCCCACTATTATGGAACCTGGTGGTTTATCCTGATTTGGGCTTTACTTGCCGCTCTGGGCATTTTCTATATCATTCAGCGCAAAGTGAAGCCAGTTTCTACCTGGGCGCTCCATCTTTCTTTTGTCATCATCCTGATAGGAGCCTTCATCACGCATATCAATGGTAAACAGGGAATGATGCATCTACGCATCGGAGAACCTTCGGATATTTATTTTACCAACGACCCAACAGAGGGAATCCAGCAGAGGAAACTACCTTTTACCCTAAGTCTTCAGAAGTTCGACATACATCTGTATGAAGGCACGAACTATATCAAAGATTATTCTTCGCAATTTCTGGTAACAGATGGCTATGAGATGGAGGAAGCAAAAGTATCGCTCAACAAGATTTATACTCATGGTTTCTATCGGCTATATCAGGCATCCTACGATGAGGATGAGATGGGAAGCGTTCTTGCTATCAATTCCGACCCGATTGGTATTCCCATAACCTATTGTGGTTATTTCCTGCTTTTCATATCGCTGATATGGATTCTTATCGATAAGAAGGGCGGATACAGAAAGTTGCTCAAGCGTTCCTGGCAACAGTTTAGAAATCTGTTGATTGTTGTATTCAGTCTCGTAGGCATAGGTTTTATTTATCTTATTTATCATTTTAGCCATATCGACTTTTCGGATGGCGAGCATGCTCCGATATTAAACAGTCCTTATTTCTGCGTTCACGTCAGTGTCATCATGATGAGTTATGTTCTTCTGATGCTTACCTGCATCTCAGGCATTATGGGTATCTGCTGGCGTTCTCGCCGCGAAAGGATGCAGGATTTAAGCCGGCTCTTCCTCTACCCTGCCCTTACTACGATGGGATTGGGAATCTTCATCGGTGCCATCTGGGCGAATGTCAGTTGGGGAACATACTGGAGCTGGGATAGCAAGGAGACGTGGGCACTCATTACCTTCATGATTTATGCCGTGGTGGTACATACGCAAAGTCTGCCTGTCTTCCGCAAACCACTCATCTATCACATCTATATATCTCTGGCATTCCTGAGCATTGCTATGACGTACTTCGGTGTCAACTTTTTCCTTACAGGCATGCACTCGTATGCATAAAAAATGAAACAGACTTCATTTGCCAACGAAGCCTGTTTCATTGTCCAACGAAAGTAGTTTCATGTCAACATGAAAGTACTTTCGTTTTTTCAGCAATTCTACTATATTTTATTCACAAAAACAGAGCGCCAAAGACTGTAGCGGGCTTCGGGGTTCATCTGCTCCAACTGCTGGAAAATAGCCTGCATATCAGCACGACGAGTAGCCTCTTCGTAAGGACACAATGTTTTCTGCTTGCTGAAATGTAATTCCTCGGCAACCAGCCTGATATCAGCTTCATGAACCAGACAGAGAGGACGGATAATAGTTAGCGGATAATGCTTTAAAGAAAGACTGGGTTGCATCGTAGAATGTGAACCCTCAAAGGTAATATTCATCAGAAGCGTTACAAGAATATCATCCATATGATGCCCTAAAGCTATCTTGTTGAAGCCATGATTTACCG
>ENA-OPNW01001486-OPNW01001486.1-human-gut-metagenome-genome-assembly--contig:-NODE-1486-length-11538-cov-6.761473_pt1 | contig 11538 bp, 9 predicted proteins | sample MGYA00241540_ERZ501777 | MGnify/ENA primary metagenome ERZ501777 (study PRJEB25962, sample SAMEA2042615) | human gut metagenome | biome: human gut; feature: human-associated habitat; material: faeces...
TAGAGCAAAGGACTGAAAATCCTTGTGTCCCCGGTTCGATTCCTGGTGGCACCACGCAAAAGAGAGTATCACGAAAGTGATGCTCTCTTTTTTTGACACATCCACGGTGGCGCGGCGATAGCGCGGCATACGGGTCAGTAGGAATTTAGTGGGGATAAATTTCTACTGACCCGAAGTGTAGCTGTCAGGGGCGGGCTTGAAAAACCCTGCTCCAAGAGCGAGAAAACGGTCTTGAAACCGACTATCGTTGATGCATTCTTTTCTTATAAAGTCGCTCAACTTTCCTTTGTCCAGTTTTGACAAAAGAATTTCTACATTATTCATTTTCTTGTTTGTCATCGTTCGATTTATTATTTATGACAATCCATCTGCCCCTCTTTGTCGAGCCTTCACGAATAAGATTAGGAAAATGCTGTATCTTCATAGTGCTAAAACACAAAGAGATACAGACAATAATCGCTATAATCACCGAAAGCAAAGTTATAGAAATATTTTGTATGGCAGATGATTTCTGCAAGTTTTTTTGATGCAATAATGGCAATAACCGAACAATTTACACCTTAAACCAAGGGTCGAGTCGATTACAGATGACATTGTGGAGTCAAATTGCTCCATGATCCGAAAATATTCCTCAAAAGGAGTGTGCTTCTCAGGTTTAATTTGTATTTTTGCTATGTCTATCGTTGGATTTTCTTGTTTTCTTTTCGCAACACTAAGACAAATTAATCCTTCGACATGGCAAAATCCTGGGCCGCTTGGCCAGCCTAAGAACTTTTTGTTACTCAGGCGTTTAAAAATTTAATTTATAATAGTGTTGCAGAATTAAGGACTTACACATTATCATGAGACATATCATAACATCTTGCTTGATTGCAGTGTGTGCTATGACAGCCATTGCTCAGCACACTCCCGTTTATCTTGACGAGACACAGCCTATAGAGCGGCGCATTGACGATGCTCTCTCACGCATGACTCTTCAGGAAAAGATACGCGTCATACATGCGCAGAGCAAATTCTCGTCTGCCGGAATACCGCGTTTGGGGTTTCCCGACTTCTGGACAGACGACGGTCCTCACGGTGTACGCCCTGACGTACTGTGGGACGAATGGGAACAGGCAAGACAGACCAACGACTCATGCGTGGCGTTTCCTGCGCTGACATGCCTTGCCGCCACATGGAATCCAGACCTTGCCGCACTCTATGGCAAGAGTCTCGGCGAGGAAGCTCTCTATCGTGGCAAGGACATGATTCTCGGACCGGGCGTCAACATCTATCGCACTCCGCTCGGAGGACGCAACTTCGAGTATATGGGCGAAGACCCTTATCTGGCTTCCACGATGGTGGTGCCTTACATACAAGGGCTACAGTCGATGGGAGTTTCGGCATGCGTCAAGCATTACTGCCTGAACAATGACGAGGAATATCGTAATCAGGTGAACGTCATTGTAAGCGACCGCGCTCTGCATGAGATTTATCTGCCTACATTCAAGGCTGCCGTAGAACAAGGAAAGGCTTGGGCAATTATGGGCGCATACAACCTCTACAAGAACGAGCATAACTGCCATAACCAGTATACGCTAAACCGCATTCTGAAGGGCGACTGGGCATTTGACGGCGTGGTGGTAAGCGACTGGGGCGGATGTCACGACACTGACCAGGCTGTAAAGAACGGACTGGACATGGAGTTCGGATCCTGGACCAATGGTCTGTCTGCAAGCACAAGCAACGCTTACGAGAACTATTATCTTGCCACACCATATCTTAAAGATATCAAGAGCGGCAAGTACACCACACGGGAACTTGACGACAAGGTGCGCCGTGTGCTGCGATTGTTCTTCCGCACGACTATGAACAGACAGCGTCCTCACGGCTTCCTCTGCTCTGAATCGCACTACGAAGCAGCCCGTCAGATAGCTGACGAGGGAATCGTGCTCCTACAGAACCGCAACAACGTGCTGCCCATCGACCGCACCAAGGCGAAGCGCATACTCGTAGTGGGCGAAAATGCCATCAAGATGATGACCGTCGGCGGTGGTTCGTCATCGTTGAAGGTGCAGCGTGAGACGCTTCCTCTTGACGGACTGAGAGCGAAACTCGGAGGTTCGGCAGAGATTGATTATGCACGAGGCTACGTGGGAGACGTGACGGGCGAATATAATGGAGTGGAGACTGGTCAGAATCTGAAGGATAACCGCTCCGCTGACCAGCTCATTGCCGAGGCTGTGGAGAAGGCAAAGAACGCCGACTATGTCATTATGGTGGGCGGACTGAACAAATCGGACTATCAGGACTGCGAAGGACACGACCGCAAGCAGTATAATCTGCCATACGAGCAAAACCGTTTAATCGAGGCTCTCGCCAAGGTTACTGACCGCCTCGTTTACGTAAACGTCTCTGGCAACGCCGTGGCAATGCCTTGGAAAGACAAAGTGCAGGCCATCGTGCAGAGCTGGTTTATAGGCTCAGAGGCAGGCAACGCCATCGCCGATGTGCTGACGGGCGACGCCAATCCGAGCGGCAAGCTGCCATTCACATGGTACGGAAGCCTCAACGACTGTGGCGCACATGCTCTGAAAACCTATCCTGGCACGTGGCGCGAGACAGACGACACGGCTGCTGGTTTTGACAAGATAATAGACGAGGAATATAAGGAAGGCATATACGTGGGTTACCGATGGACGGAGAAAAACCGCATCAAGCCGACATTTGCTTTCGGACACGGACTGAGTTACACATCTTTCAGCATCAGCAACCTGCGCCAGTCTGCCAAAGAGATGACGCGCGACGGCAAGCTGACATTCACCGTGACCGTCAAGAACACCGGCACGAAGCGCGGCGCAGAGATCGTACAGCTCTACGTAAAGGACGTGGAAGCATCGGTGGACCGTCCCGTAAAGGAACTCAAAGGATTCAAAAAGGTATGGCTCAATCCCAGCGAACAGCAGGACGTGGACATTACCATAGACAATACAGCCCTCGCTTTCTACGACGAAACGTCAAGCTCATGGAAGTCGGAGAACGGCGTATTTGAAGCTCTCATCGGCAACGCCTCGGACCATATAACACAGAAGGCTCGCTTCACACTAAAATAGAAGACCGCCCTTTTTGAAAATACTCATTTAACCCAAATCGGTCATTTGGGTTTGCTATGGATTTTGTTCTTTTAGAAGAGTTGATTTTGTTTGGCTTTTAATGAGTAATATTAAAAACACACTAAAGACGCCTTATAAAAGACAAAAGACTGCAAGCTGTTATATTAACGACATAATGACCGTTTTGGGTTTAACATAAATATTGTATTCATCAAATCAACCACTTCCTCGATACAAGGATGGAGAACTTATAACAGAAGCAACCAACAAGAATTTCTTGTTAGTTCGTCAGGAGGGTAATCATCAGGAAAAACGTAGTATTGACCACTATAATCTTGATATGATAATTGCCCTTGGTTATCGTGTACAGTCCCAAGTTGCAACCCGTTTTCGGGTCAGTAGATAAAGTAATCACTTGGTAAAATTAGAAATAATCTGGATACTCATGACGGTAGGGAGTATCCAGATTATTTTGTATGGTAGAATATTCTATTTGAATAGATTTAGATGGCATTCGGGAAATGTGAGAATAATGTTACTTTATATCTGGCAAATCAAAATAACTTCGCATAAAATCGTAGGCTTCCTTATTGTAGGGCTGCGCCGGATCATTTGGGCGAGTTAAATAGGCTTGAATATTTTGCTCTAGTATGGGTTTTATAAGGGCATAATAATTTATCACTTGAAATCTTCCATTTATATTTTGAGCATAAATAACGCCTAAGGCGGAAGAAGCTATTATATAACCAAAAATATACATCTCATAATCTTGATTTGATGGAGGAAAGATATCAGAAGCATTAAATGGTTTGTTTGTGTCATGAGAATATATGCACGCCAATAATGCAAGATTACCAATAAAGGATCCGGCATTAACAAAATTAAAGGCAACTCTATCAATCGTATCTTGAGAAGCTTTATTTATTTTTTCTTCTATATCCTCATCATTGTGTTCAGCAGTCTCTGGCTTTTCGCTATTTCCATTATCAGTAGTTGTTGATGATTGTGGAAGATTCTGTGTGATGTTTGATTGTGAATCCTTCTGATTTCTAAACTCATCACTATTCATTCTGCTAACTTGTTCTCGCGTCTCGATTGAAATACTCCTAACTTCAGATAGGCGATCTAAAACATCTGACATCCCTTGTGTCAATTCTTCTGATTTTTTTGAAAATTCAGAAAGGGAGTCGGTTATTTTTGAAGATGCGTTGTCAATCTTGCCATATTGTACTTCACCTTTATTGTTAGACACGATTGCATAAATTATTGCAACCACGGAAAGGATTAATGACGAAAGAGTTGAAGCAAAGGAAATGTATGATACAATCTCTGCCGAGTGATCACTTTGTATGCAGATATACGTTGTAAGCTCTACAATAAGAAATATGCAAATGCCGCATATATAACCTAAATGCAACCGTTTATCTTTAAGCGATGTTCCATATTTCAATCCGATAAATACAATCGCAACGATTGTAACTAATATCGAAAGCAAATTAAATGTTGGTGAGGTCCAAAAACTGTTCATGATGCAATTTATTCATTAATACCTATTCCTTGATTATCGATTGCGTGAATGATTTCGAGTTTAAGGTCTTCGGGGTAGTCCTTGTTCGTCATGTAACAGGAGATGATGCGTTGGAGAAGGTCTTTGTCTATACGCCCGGCGGCGACGTGGTATATAATCGCCTCCATACACTGCATGAAGTTGTAGGCGTGCCAATAATATCCGTTATGAACGAGAAACCACATACCGATTGTCAAGGCAACACGCTTGTTGGAATCCTCGAAATAATGGCCGGTGCATAAGCCGAAGACCAGATATGTCAGCTTTTCTACGAATGTCGGATAATACAGGTCATTCTGCACGAAGTCAAGAACCTTGCGGATACCTCCTTCGTCCTTCACACCTTGCAGACCTCCACCGCTGGCAGCCACGGTCTTGCTGTAGACCACCAACGCCTCGTCGTAGTCAATGTATTTCAGTTCCTCACTCATCTTCGGCTTGCTTTAGACGTTTGAGCACTTCGCGGTTTTCAGGCAGTTCCATAATTTCATCGAAGTCTATAGATTTATCTCCAATGAAACGGTCGAACTCTTCTGGAGTCACTGCACGAAGATAGCCTGCAATGTTATTATGGAATACATCGCGGAAAGCCACATCACGAGAGGCCATCTTGGTACGGGCATCATAGATGAACGGTTGCATGGCCGGTAATTGTTCCTGTTCAGTAATGAGTTCTTTCACTCGGTCGAGAGATAGTTGTTCACCTCCATTTGCTTTGTATTCCGCCTCGATCGCAAAACCTATACCATTCTCAAAAGATGATATGCAACGCAAAACCTCGACATAGAGAGTCCGGCGCACATTGTCATCCTTATTAAGACGTAACAGTGCACGGTATTCTTTCGCTTTTTCCTTGAAAACAGCCTGATAGATTAAATCTGTTATTTGAGCATATTTGAAGGTCTTATGGCCTTGTACGCATTTACCTATGGCACTTGTAAAGGTCTTACGGTAATTGTCTTCTTCAATGGCAACTGGAAGGAAATCTACATCGCGAGTGTTGATATACTTTGTTCCACCACCGGCCCTATTGTTTATTGTAGAGATTACTATATCAAGTATTCTAGCACGAACCAATTTGGCTTTCTCGCTTTCTGTGAGCAGCATACCCACGTTAAGAACGGCTCTGAAATTGAATAGACCCAGCTGAGTTGTTTTGCTCCCGACATTTATGACGGGAGCAAATTGTAACTTAAATTCTTTCAGCTGCTTACCTTTACTTAAAACATAACCGTTATGCTTTAGCTCATCGCCGTATTCTTCTAAAAGACGTTCTATTGTGCGTTCTTCAACCTCATAGAAATCCGCCACCATTTTCTTGGTAAAACGATATTCACCTTCAAAAAGCATCCCAGTAAAACCAAGATTTTCCTGAAGAGCATCCACGGCGTAGCGGTTATTCAACACGTTCTGCCGCTCGATATTTGATACTGTAAGGTCGTTCATATAGCAAAATTACAAATTTATTTTTGATAGGAGGCTATCTATGAAGAGATAATCGCTAAAAGACATCCGTTTTTGTCGGTAGAATTATTGAAATGAGCCGCAAACACAGGGAGAACGCTATGTAAAGAGCTTTGATGGGTGGCATCATCTGCTAACAATGCTCTATGCTGTGATTATGCGGTTCGACTCACTGCGTGAGATAGAAGCATCTATGCTTGTGGAAGTTCGCAAACTGGCCCATGTAAGCACAGAATGCGCACTTACCCCACATTTTCCATCTGTAACATTCTAGGACTCAGAAATAAGTCTGTCGTGATCAAGCAGCGTTTGCGTCTTCACGGCATCTTCCCTTGTGGTGTAGTGCGCCCATTCATAGAGCAACAAGGCAAGCGTAATGGTTGACGAGTCCAATCGTTTGACTGGCATCTTGAAACGGAACTTGGCACGTTGCCATGCCGCCTGCTGTCCGAAATGAACGACCAAGGCATAAAATATGCGCCAGAACACAGCACTGCTCCTGTTGGCATTCCGGTATGCCACTGTCGATTTTGAGGGGTGCGACAGATTCCGAGGTGGTTCAAGTTGCCCGTTGGCTGAATTCACCCGTTGGAGATCACGCACCGAGTCACATACTAAGAACCGGCAGAACACCAAGCTTGAGACCAGACTCCAAGTGTCGAAGCTCTTACAGTGCTTGTCCGTTTTCTTTTCACGAATAATTTCCCTTATGTTTTTTTGGAGCAGTTTGCCGATTGCTTGAGCGAAAAGTGTTATATTTGCCAGAGAAAGAGGGAAAAGAGAAGAATCTCTTTGCTAAGGTAGTGAATTCTGCCTTAGCTTTACTTCCTTTTTCGTTTTTTCTTGAAAACATTTAGGACAATATTGGCTCAACGGAATTTGCTCTGTAAGGAATGGATATTTCAATTGATAATAAATCGTATTCTTATAGCTTCATTGGCGAAACATTACACCGCCCATTGATTGATACTTTTGGTATTAATCAGAATGACATATCAAAATACAAGGAACACGAGGAAGAAACAGATGAATACAAAAAGAGATTAGACAACATGACATTTTACATTTCTATGATACCAGGCGTCATTGCGTATATCGCGGAACTAATCTATATTTTCAATAATCCCAAAGTTTCCTTTCCGCACAATTGGTTTTTATCTGCAGTCATGGCTATATTCCCTTTCCTGCTAGCTCCTTTGGCAGTTGCTTGGCAAGCATGTCTTTTGAGTCTTTTTATTCCAAAAAAAGCATTCAAAAAGATTGCCCTTAAAATTGTTGGCATTGCCCCTGCTCTTCCCCCGAAATGGGAAAAGGTCAATGACTATAAGATGAAATGTGAGCAGTTTAAGGAAAAAGAAATAGACTATCTTTTTGAATTTCCTGGTATTCACAAGACTGATTATGACTTGTCTGCTTTTGGGGCAAAATGTATTGAATCTTTTCTCAAAGAAGTTATATCCTTTACAAATATCCAAAATGGCATTATCTACAAGGAGAATCTAAGACAAGAACAGAGATATTGGTTTGATTTGAATCCTTTTGAATTTGAAAAAGAAGTAGCCTATTGGTTTGAGCAACAAGGGTACAACTCCATTGTTACAAAAAAAACAGGCGATGGAGGTGTGGATATTATTATTTCAAAAGGCAAATATAAGGCATATGTGCAATGTAAGCGTTATAAAACATCAAAAGTTGATAGGCCTACGCTTAATGCCTTGTATGGTGTCGTTTGTGCCGACAATGTAGATCAAGGGATTGTCGTATGCCTTTTAGGTATAACCGATGAAGCCAACGAATTTGCAAAGAAAGTAGGTATAAAAATAATAACAGTAGACGAACTCGCTCCTAAGGATGATTTATTTCAACATAAAATTAAAAAGGAGACATTATGTGCATATCCTGTCCAAAATAACAAATATTGGGTGGAAGTAGGCAACTTCAAATTAAACACAAATGCATATAGACGAAGAGAAAATGTCTTGGAAAAATCATCAAAATGGAATAATTCCGAACTTTATCATCCTGTAGAATATAAGGGCATTTACCTATGCCTTTATTGTCACCAAGATGATTTTGTAAAGTTTTCAGAATGGTACAAATTAAAAGAAAAGGCTTCTTATACAAGAAAATACAAAAAGAAGTTGTATCGAAGGAACAGATATTGGAGGTACTAAACCTCACAAGCTTATTGAAAAAGCCTCTTCTCTTTTAGCGCATAACTATTTGTAAGGGCGTCCATTCCAGTATCAATCTTATACAACTCATTTATTGAACAAATGGATTACGTCAATCACAATTCGTTGGGCAGCAATGCGTCTGCCCAATAGAATTGTTTCATTGTCGTTGCCATAAGACCGATTGGCACCTGTGACTTCAAAATATTTCCCCAAGACATCTTTCATAAAAAAATAGCCATTGTAGAAGTTAGGGAACAAGCAAATTTAATGTAAGTGAGCATATTAATCATATTTTTGAAGATGGAGAGCTGGTAAGGGAGGCAACTGTTCGGAAATTCCGAACAGTTCAGATAGAAGGTTCTCGCAAGGTTGAACGGTAAGTGGAGCGCTACAACCTTGACATGGTCATCGCTTTGGGCTATCGTGTCCAGTCCCATATGGCGACTCGCTTTCGCCGTTGGGCAACCCAACGGCTTCATGAGTATATCCAGAAAGGGTTTGCTATGGATGATGAACGATTAAAGCAAGGCATTTCTTGACATCTTGAAAAAATCTCTTAAACATCTGTCAATCTTTCGTTTAAGCATCGTCTTGTCGTTTTTCCAAGATTTTTCCTAATATTTGAAGCTGCTGCCGCCAAGGAACTCGCGCAAAAGGCTTGTGGCTGGGATTTGACGGTTGGGGATGGCGTTGAAGTAGCTGAGGAAACTGAGCAGACGGTATGCCTCGGCATATTCCGGCACGTTGTGCGGCACCTGCTTCAATATCGGCTCGGCAAAGTCCTTCATGACACCAAGCTCGAATATCAGCGATGAGTTAAACATTGCGTCGGCGTTCTCCTGATACGGAAATATCCATTTTCCTTCGCCACGGCGCACGCTCGGCCAACGGCGGATGGTGTCGAGCGCCGACGTGCCGCGATACTTGAAGTCGCGCACAATGCGGCGCAGCAGTCGGTTGTCGGTTGTCGGCACCCAGTTATGGTTGTCGATGTTGAGCGTTGTGAGCGCAGACACATATACCTTGTACTTCATCTCGTCGGGGATGCTTGCCGTCAGCTCTGGATTAAGTCCGTGGATGCCTTCCATCAGCAGTATCGAGTTGTCGTCGAGACGGAGCTTGTTGCCTTTGTATGTGCGTTTGCCTGTGGTGAAGTCATACGACGGCATCGCCACCTCCTTTCCGGCGATAAGGTCGGTCAGGTCTTTGTTGAACTGCTCGATGTCGAGAGCGTAGAGCGACTCATAGTCATAGTCGCCGGTCTCGCCGCGCGGCGTGTGCTCACGGTCTACGAAATAATTGTCGAGTGAAATCATCTGCGGGCGCACCAGATTGGCAAGCAGATGGATGGACAGGCGTTTGGTTGTGGTCGTTTTGCCCGACGACGACGGTCCTGCCACCAGCACCACGCGCGCGCCTCCCTGTCGGAAACGTTCGGTGATCTGGTCGGCTATGGCTCCGATTTTCTTGTCGTGGATGGTCTCTGCCACGGCAATCAGCATGCCCACGTTGCTCTTGTCGGCGACGGCCTTGTTGAGCATGCCCACGCTGCCCACTCCTACCGTCTTGTTGAGCTTTATATAGTCGGTAAACGCCTTGAACAGTTTTGGCTGCGGATTAATCCCCGCAGGCTTAGTGCGGTCGCCGTCAAAGTCGGGCGGCAGCAGGAGCAGTCCGCTCTCGTAGGGCACAAGGTCGAACACCCCGACATAGGATGTCGACGGCACAAGGTCGCCATAGTAACTGTCTACAAACCCTTCAAGGCTGTAATATGTGGTATAGAGGTCGGCGGCAGTTTCAAGCAGCGTCACCTTGTCAGCCATCCCGGCGTTGCGAAACAGCTTGATGACATCTGTCGTAAGCTTAGTGCTTCTGACAAACGGAATGTCGGCGGCAATGATTTCCTCCATGCGACGCTTCACGGCTGCGACAGTAGCGGCGTCGGCAGTCTGCCGGTCGATTGTGGCATAGTATCCGCTGGCGATGGAATGCTCTATGCACAGACTGGCGGCAGGATACAGGTCGTGGACTGCCTTGGCGAGCACCATGCAAAGCGAACGCACATACATACGCTGTCCCGACGGATTTCCCTCATCGATGAAGTCCACCATCTTCGGCATAAAAAGCGGATAGTTGAGACCCTCGGTCTTGTGGTTGACGTGGGCACAAATAGGCTTCACGCTGATTTCATCCTTTATGTGGTTGTACACGTCGAGCAGCGTCTCTCCGCCTTTGACATCCATATATTTGCCTGTGTTCTCACAGAAAATCTGTATCTTGTCGTTCATAGTCGATTCGCGTTTTAAAGTTCAGCGTAAAGTTACGCTTTCTGACGCGATTATCCAATAACAACCCTGTCACAATTTGTTTTTGAGCGACAAATGCACTAAGTTTGCAGACAGTATGGCTAACATCTATGACAACAGACGGATCTGGAAGACGGTGTTTCTGGCGGTGTCGCTGGTGCTTGTGGCTTTCTTCCTCCACATTTCCAACAACTTGGTCGACGACCTTGCCGACCAGGAACGCGAGCGTATGGAGATTTGGGCCAACGCCACAAAGGCGCTGACATCGGCACAGTCGTCCGACATCGACTTCTATCTGAGCATCATAAAAAACAACAACAACATCCCGGTGCTGCTTGTCGACGACAACGACAACATCCTGATGTCGCGCAACTTCAAGATGCCCGAACCCGTCGACTCGCTGACGCCCGACCTGCTGTCGGACGCCAACCGCGCGTTTCTCGCCAAACGGCTCAAGGCTCTGAAAAAAACAAACAACCATATCCCAATCAAAATCGACGGCGCCACAACGCAACACATCTACTATGAGGACTCCACGCTGCTCACAAGCATGTCCTACCTGCCGCGCATCCAGATTGCCGTGATGATAATCTTCGTGATTATCGTATACCTTGCCGTGATGTCGACAAAAAAGGCTGAGCAGAACAAAGTGTGGGTCGGGCTGTCGAAAGAAACCGCCCACCAGCTCGGCACGCCGATTTCATCGCTAATGGCATGGGTGCAGATGCTCGAGGCGTCGGGCGTTGACAAAGAGATTGTCGAGGATATGGACAAAGACGTGAACCGGCTGTCGATGATTGCCGACCGATTCTCGAAAATCGGCTCCAAGCCGGAAATGAAGCTGGAGCCCGTGTGCGAGTCGGTAAGGCAAGGACTTGACTATATGCGCGCACGCATCTCCACGAGTGTGGCACTGTCGGTCAACCTCCCCG
>ENA-OPNW01001491-OPNW01001491.1-human-gut-metagenome-genome-assembly--contig:-NODE-1491-length-11505-cov-1.778253_pt1 | contig 11505 bp, 6 predicted proteins | sample MGYA00241540_ERZ501777 | MGnify/ENA primary metagenome ERZ501777 (study PRJEB25962, sample SAMEA2042615) | human gut metagenome | biome: human gut; feature: human-associated habitat; material: faeces...
GTATCAGGTAAAGTAGAAGTGGATACATATAAATATCCTAAAAAAGTTCTGAAGCCCAATGATATGTTGACTTATGACGGACAAGACGACGGGCTACGGGTAAATACAGTAGATGTGTCTGAATATATAAGTTGGGTGGATGGTTATTATTGTTTCAACCATGAGAAGATTGAAATCATAACCGAAAAGCTATCTCGATATTATGGAAAGCGTGTCATACCTGATTCCGGATTGATAGGATTGACTTGTAGTGGTAAGCTCGATTTACGAGACGATTTACGGGATGTTCTGGAAGTATTAAGTAAAACTATACCTGCACAAATAGAGACCAGAGATAATTATTTTTTATTAACCAAGTGATTTTTAATACTATGAAACAAGGACCTTAAATTTTAAAAGAAAGGGTTGGATAATACCCTCATATCATCCAACCCCTGATTAGATTAAACTACGTAAAAACAAATTTGTTAATCAAATCGTACAAATGTATGAATAATCATGGAATTTTTAGTCCCGATAGGACTAAAGTAAGAACTTTATTATCAATAAAAAGTATTTTTTTGTTTTTGTTATTCACTTTTGCATTCGAAATGGCTTATGCTTCAAGTGTTTACTCTCAAACCAAAGTCTTTACTATGCAATCTGCCGAGAAAACCGTATTACAGGTTTTTAAAGAAATAGAGAAGAATAGTGAGTTTATAATCTTTTATAGAGACGGTGTTATTGACTTAAACCGGAAGGTTAGTGTAAATGTGGTTAACCAGTCTGTTGATAAAATACTGGAGCAGTTACTGGCACATACCGATAATGGTTTCACCATTAAAGACCGTCAAATAATCATTTATAAAAAAGAGACTTCTGCGACACCTTCGGTTTCACAGCAAAAAAACAAAATTAAAGTAACCGGGGTTGTTACTGATGCAAAAGGTGAGTCTATCATCGGTGCTAACGTTGTCGTAAAAGGGAATCCTACCATAGGTGCGATTACCAATATGGAAGGACGTTATGAAGTGATGCTTCCCTCGGACGATGTCATTTTATTGGTTTCATATTTGGGATATAATACCGAAGAAATCAAAGTAAAGGGACGTCGTAATATCAACGTTGTTTTGCATGAGGACTCAAAAGCACTCGATGAAGTAGTGATAGTTGGTTACGGTAAGCAGAAGAAGGAAAGTGTGGTGGTCTCCATGAGTTCTATCAAGCCCAAAGATATTGTTGTTCCTTCCCGCAGCCTTAATAATAGTCTTGCCGGTCAGGTAGCAGGTCTGATCGCCGTACAACGTTCTGGAGAACCCGGTTATGACAATGCTGAATTCTGGATTCGTGGAGTCAGTACTTTTGCCGGGGGAACTTCTCCGCTCGTACTTGTCGACGGAGTGCCGAGAAATATGAGCGATATTGAACCGGATGAAATAGAAACATTTTCTGTTCTGAAAGATGCAGCTGCTACTGCTATTTACGGCGCAGAAGGAGCTAACGGTGTAGTATTGGTGACTACTAAACGTGGCCGTGTTGAAAAAGCTAAAATATCTTTTAAGACCGAACACACCATTTCATCACCTACCCGCCTTCCTGAGTTTGTAGGTTCTGCCGATTATCTTAGTTTATATAATGAGGCATTGCGTAATGATGGTGAAGGACCGCAGTTTTCAGATGAACTGATAGCCCATTACCGTAACAACGACGATCCGGATTTGTATCCCAATACCAATTGGATTGACGAACTTCTCCGGAAGAACACCTTTAGTCATCGCTATACACTCAATGTACGCGGCGGTACTGAGAAAGCCAAGTATTTTGTGTCGGGAGCCTATTATAACGAAAGCGGATTATTCAAGAACAGGCCGAATGGGATTTATGATACCAATATTGGTATAGACCGTTTTAACTTGCGTTCGAATATCGATATGGCTGTATCTTCCACCACTACTGTAGGGGTAGATCTCGCTATGCAATACCTTATTAATAATTATCCGGGAACGGGTACTTCCACCATTTTCCGTTCTATGTTAATCACGCCTCCTTATGCTTTCCCCGCAGTGTACAGTGATGGTACCGTAGCCACGTATGCCCAGGAAAGAGATGCGAACATGCGTAACCCTTATAACTTATTAATGAATTCCGGGTATGCCAAAGAATATAGGACAGGTATACAATCGAAAGTAAATGTCAACCAGAAACTTGATTTTATTACTAAAGGTTTGTCTGCAAACTTAAATGTAAGTTATGACTACGATAGTGAGATGATTATTCGTCGCGAGTATAATCCGACACGATATCATGCCACAGGCCGTGATGAATTAGGGCAGCTGATTTTTTCCACAGTAGTATCGGGTAATCCGGATATTCAAGATCCAAAAAACAGTGCGACATCTGCTACCAAGAAAATTTATATCGATGCATCTATCAACTATAAGCGTACATTTGGAAAGCATGATGTGGGAGCAATGTTACTATATATGCAAAAAGAAACGCAACAGCATAATGTTCCCCTTCCATTCCGTAAGCAAGGATTCGTAGGACGTGCTACATATGGCTATGATGGGCGTTACTTTATTGAAGGTAATTTTGGTTATACCGGTTCTGAGGCATTTGCTGAAGGCAATCGTTTTGGCTTTTTTCCGGCAATAGGTGCTGCTTATTACCTTTCCAATGAATCATTTTATCCGGAAGCAATAAAAAAAGTGGTAAATAAACTAAAGCTAAGAGCGTCTGTCGGGCGGACTGGTAACGATAAAACCGGACAGGAACGTTTTTTGTATCGTCCCACTTTTACTACCAATGCCGGCGGATTTACGCAGGGTATCGGTGATACGGGCGGAACTAACGGAATTGGTAACGGAATTGTTGAAGGACGTTTCGCCGCTCCTTATCTGGCTTGGGAAATTGAGGACAAGCAGAATTATGGTTTCGATCTGGGACTGTTTGATAACCGCATCGATATTATCTTCGATTATTTCCGTTCTGAGCGTAGGGATATTTTGTTACAGCGTCGTACTGTTCCACAATTGGGCGGGCTTCGTCAAGACCCGTGGCAGAATTTTGGTAAAGTACGTAATCAGGGTATAGATATGTCGATGAATCTCAATCAACAGATAGGTAAACTGAAACTTAGTGCTCGGGGAACCTTTACTTTTACCCGGAATAAAATTCTTGAATATGATGAACTACCTCAGAAGTATGGATATCAAGCTGTTACCGGTACAAGAGTTAGTGAGAATACTCTTTATATAGCCGACCGCCTTTATACAGAAGACGATTTTATAGTCAGTACCAATGCTAACGGATTGAAAACCTATAAACTCCGTTCGGAACTTCCACGTCCTACTTTAGGAGGACTGATTGGCCCGGGTGATATCAAATATGTCGATGTAAATGGTGATGGCGTGATTGACTCTTATGATCAGGTAAGAGGAGTGGGTAATCCGAGTACTCCTGAAATTATTTATGGATTTGGTCTTAACGCTGAGTACAAAGGCTTCTATGCGAGTATCTTTTTTCAAGGAGCAGGCAATACATCTGTTCTTCTGGGAGGAGCCACTTCCGAAGGGTGGTATCCGTTCTCTTGGGGCGTCGACCAGTCCAATTATCGCACGTTTGCTTTAGACCGCTGGACTGAAAACAATCCCAGTCAGGATGTTATTATTCCGCGTTTGCATAAGAACAATGCCAATAATGCCAATAATCGGGTGGCAAGCACTTGGTGGTTGCGTAATGGTTCCTTCTTACGACTGAAAAATATAGAGTTCGGTTATCAGCTTCCTAAGAAATTTATGGATAAGATTGGTTTTGAGGCTGCCCGTATTTATATTATGGGATATAACCTTGCTGTGTGGGATGACATTAAATATTTCGATCCGGAAGCCGGTAATGCCAATGCGGGTTTGAATTATCCTTTGCCCCGTACTTTCACTCTCGGTTTAGACTTTACATTCTAAAAAGACAAAATTGATTAATAAATAGAAAGATGAAAAAGCAAAATTCTATATACACTTTGTTGATAGCGCTATTGTGCTTTGTTAGTTCTTGCGACTATTTGGGAGTTTCCGATCAACTTGCAGGAGGTTTGCAGAATACCGAACAGGTGTTTGATAATGTATCGTATACAAAGAGATGGTATGCCAATGTTTTTGCCGGTATCCCCGATTATTCAGGGATTAACAGCGTGAATGTGGGAGCTTTCAAAAATCCCTGGACGGGTATGTGTGATGAGCTGGTCGTTGGGTATGGAAACTCTTCCAAATACAATAATTCGGATAGAAATGCTGCCAACATGGGTTTTCATCGTTATGGTGACTGTTACAAATACATTCGTCAGGCTAATATTTTTTTGCAGAAAGCACATCCGATAATGACTACGGGAACCCAAGGAGACCAGTTGTTGGAAGACGAGCTGACACAGATGAAAGCCAATGTGCGTTTTATGCGGGCATTTTATCACTATTTGTTGTTTGAACAATACGGTCCGATCATCTTGGTAAAGGACAAAATATACAATGCGACTGAGGATCAGGATGTACCCCGGAATACAGTAGATGAAGTAATAGAGTATATTGATTCCGAGCTCACAGCTGTTGCTTCTGAATTGACTCAGGAGCCTATTTTTGAAGATAAGGACTATCGTGCCTGGCCGACTAAAGGAGTTGCTTTGGCTGTTCGGGCAAAATTGTGGTTGTATGCTGCAAGTCCTCTTTTAAACGGTGGATACCGCGAAGCTCTGTCGGTGACAAATCCGGATGGTACCCGTCTGTTTCCTGATTATGACGCCGGTAAGTGGGAGAAAGCTCTTGCTGCTTGTAAAGACTTTATTGACTATGCTGAGGCCGGAAGATATGAATTATACAAAGAGTATAAAGACGATAACGGTGCTGTCATTGATCCGGATAAGTCTGTGTATAATCTGTTTCAGAAATATACACATGAGATTATCTGGGCTACGGCAAATAATGATTGGGGGGGAATGAATGGTGATGCTTTCGACCGTCGTATTGCTCCCCGTTGCGAAAAAAATGGCTTAGGTTCCACTGGAGTTACTCAGGAACTGGTCGATGCTTTTTATATGAAAGACGGTTTCCCTGTTTCGGCTACAGCCTATTTGCCGCAGTCTACACTTTATCAGGAAGAAGGGTATGGGACTTACAAAGATCAGAATGATAACTTTTCTAAGAAGTATACCAATGTGACTGTCAGCAATCGCTATCTCAATCGTGAACCTCGTTTTTATAATACAGTCTTTTTCAATGGACGTCAATGGCCAGTGAGCTGTAATCAGGTATTATTTTACAATGGTGGTAACTCCGGCGTACAGGAAGGACAGGCTACCCTGACCGGTTATATGCTTTTCAAACGTTTCAATCGTTCGGTCAGTTTAACTAATCCGGGAGTAGCCTCCCAGTTCCGTCCCTCTATTATTTTCCGTTTGGCAGATTTCTATTTGATGTATGCTGAGGCAGCCAATGAAGTCAATCCTAATGACGCGAGAGTTTTGAAATACCTCAATCTGGTGCGTGAGCGTGCAGGATTACCCGATATAGAGACTTTGAATCCGGCTATTCGTGGTAATCAGGAATTGCAACGGGCTGCCATTCAACGTGAACGCCAGATTGAACTGGCCACAGAGGGGCAGCGCTATTTTGATGTGAGAAGATGGATGATTGCTGATAAAAACGGGGAAGGTCGTCAGAATGGCTATGTGCACGGAATGAATGTACGCGGTGAGTCGAATGATAAAGAAGATTTCAATCGCATAGTGGAAGCAAGCCAGATTGTATTTAACCGGAAAATGTATCTGTATCCCATGCCTGATTCCGAAATGAGAAAGACCAAGAATCTGGTACAGAATCCGGGATGGTGATTTTTGAATAAATAAAAAAGATGTACTTATGAATAGATTTAATTACATAGGAATGTTAGCTTACGTCGCACTGTCTATGAGCAGTTGTGATGATAGTTTTGATGTAAGTTCCAAAGCCGATGGGGTTTTGGCTGTTTCTCAGGAAGGGTTTAATACATTGCAATCTTATAATGTAGGCGAAAAGTATACAGCAGATTTATGGATACAACAGGGGGGCTTGAAGTCAACTGCCAGTGTAGTAAGTTTTTCTGTGGACAAAGCCTTGCTCGATTCAATGAATATTGCCGATGGAACCTCATATGAACTTCTTCCTGCTGACTGTTATCAATTAACAAAAAGTTCTGTCGATATTCCCGTAAACGAATGGCTGTTGAAAGGTGAGCTCACTTACGACCCGGCTAAGATACAAGAGCTCTCCGGATATGATCATTTGAAATATGTGTTGCCTTTACGTGCTACATCCAGTGGAATGCCTTTTGTTTCAGGACGTTCTGTTGTGTTGTTGGGTTTTAAAGTTTCAGAGCCGATTGTAACTATTATGAATGCCGGAGTAGAAGAGATCAACCTGGCAGAAGTAAAGGAGTTACCTGTACAGATCGGGGTCCCATTCACCAATAAATGGGAAATCAGCTGTCGCTTGGAAAGCCGCCAGTCGGTGATTGATGCCTATAATACGGCTCACGGTACTTATTTCAGCATGCTTCCGTCCGATGCCTATGTGGCTCCCGAAACTCCGATTCTTCATAGTGGAGTAAATCAGGTTACAGCAACTTATAAACTGAAAGACGATGTCCTGCCGGGAAATTATATGTTACCCGTGCAAATAGCAGAGGTAACTTCTGATGCTACTATACGGGCTGATAAGGATGTTTATGCAGCTTATAGCATTATTAAAGAAGGGGATAAACTTTCTAAAACAGATTGGAAAATTGTATCGTTCACTACCGAGGAGGCTTCGGGTGAAGGCAGCAATAATGGACATGCCAAACATTTAATTGACGGAAATGTCGAGACTTTCTGGCATTCGCGGGCAGGGAGGATCTGATCCTTTACCTTATGAAATAATTATCGATATGAATCATCGGGTCAAAATAGCTCAGATAGAGTTATTGCCACGTGGGCGAGGAAGTAATAATCCGATAAAGGTGGTACGTTTTGAAGCCAGTGAAGACGGGACGAATTGGGAATCGATCGGTCAGTTTGGTTTTACGAATCAGGATGCCGCACTAAAATATTATGTAAAATCATCCACGGCACGCTATATCAAATTGGTCATTCCGGATGGGGTGGGTAATGGTACAGTAGCTGCGATTCGTGAATTGGATGTAAGGGGTACAGTCGTCAACTGATATAAATAAATTAATAATGCGAGTTAATAGTTGTAAATTCAATTATTAACTCGCATTTATATTTTAGTGTAATGTCATCAGATTGTTTTCATGCTACCAAAGATATACCGTATACAACTTTTGACTTAGTAATTATTTTACAATGATCTTCTATAAAAATGTTATTAATATGCACTTCTGTTGGGAAATAAATAAATTCAAAAGTACTTGAGAAAAGTTCCTGTAGAACTTGGAAAGTTTTGTGCATTATACATACAGATGCTACCTTTTAGATTGTGAAGTTAACAGTTTTAAAAGTTCGTAATAAATGGTTCTTTTTCGTGGCAAATATACTAATAACTTTAATAAAACAATTATTTAAGCATATCTTTTTTTAAAATATCGTAATTATGACTCTAAAAGTTCCTTTCTATAAGATGGCTTTCTATACTATTTACTATCAATGATTTGACCATCTAGCTTTTGATTATATACTTTTTCATAGAAAATATCCAGGGGTGGAAAATAGGTATATTTCTTTAGGATTCTGAACTACACTTTACAATTTCTCCTTTTCGTTTATATCGTTTACCTGTTTATTTCATAGGTTTTTTCTTTTCTTAAGTTCTACAGGAACTCTGATAAAATCAGCCGTTTTGTGCAAATTAATATCAGCATGGTTCAGTATAGATGAAGTATAAACCATATTTATTACGCCTATGAAAACATAAGAAAGACCCGATCCCAGACAGAACTATGCATCGATAGATGGATAGTATCTCTTTTCTTGAAAATTAATTTTAAAACCTACACAACAAAAAAGATTTAAGCTTATGAGAAAACCTTTTATGCTAATATCAGTTTTACCGATAACTGTTCATATTAGTCATGATACCGATACTGGCAGTAATCGTATCGATGGGATACCAGAAAAATATGTGTTTAAGAATAAAGTATTAAGATCAATTTGCTTTGTTCTGTTTTTATTATCTATCGGACTCAATTCAGCCTTTGCCCAAGTCCGTAATGCCGCCGGACTTGTGGTGGATGAGAATGGCCAGCCCTTGATTGGAGTACAAATTAAATTGGAAGGAACTACTACAGGAGTTATTACCGATGTAGATGGCAATTTCTCGATAAATGCCAAAAAAGGGGACATACTTCTTTTTTCGTATGTGGGCTACGAACCACAGCGGATAACCTATAAAGGTGAAAAGATTTTGGCTATAAAAATGCTTCCAAACACCGAATTGTTGGATGAAGTAGTGGTAATTGGTTACGGCAAACAGAAAAAAAATAGTGTAGTAAGTTCTATTAATGCCATCGGGCCTAAAGAACTGGCAGTATCATCTAACAGAAATTTGACCAATTCCTTGGCCGGACAGGTGCCGGGCCTGATTGCCGTTCAACGTTCGGGTGAGCCGGGATATGATAACTCTGAGTTTTGGATTAGAGGTGTAAGTTCTTTTAAGGGAGGTACGAATCCGTTGGTTTTAGTTGATGGTGTGCCTCGTAATATGCAAGATATCGAACCCGACGAGATTGAATCGTTTACTTTGCTGAAAGATGCTGCTGCGACGGCTGTATATGGGGCAGAGGGTGCCAACGGAGTTATTTTGATCACTTCTAAGCGTGGAAATTCACAGAAACCCAAAATATCTCTTCGTGCCGAGTCCACTTTGCTTACTCCGACTCGTCTACCTAAATTCATGAATTCGGTGGAGACACTCGATCTGTATAATGAAGCTTTAAATAATGAAGGAACAGCCAGTATACGCACAGCGGAAGAAATTGCCATGTATGGTCCGGGAGCCGATCGTGATCTTTATCCCGATACCGACTGGTTGAAGGAGATGTTGAGAGAGCATACTTACAATATGCGTTATACTCTTAATGTAAGGGGAGGTTCCGAACGTGCGCGTTATTTTGTTTCCGGAGCGTTTTATCAGGAGAACGGTATCTTTAAAGAAGGTAAGAAAAACGAGTATGACAATAATATCGGGCTAAAACGTTATAATTTACGTAGTAATATCGATTTTGATGCAACGAAAACGACTTTAGTAAAAGTAGATATAAGTGGGCAATATTTGCAGACAAACTATCCGGGGACAAGTACAAATACTATTTTTAATTCGATGTGCCGCACCCCGTCTTACCTGATGCCTGCTGAATACTCAGACGGGACAATTGCCGGACATCCGCGTCCTTCGGGTAATCGGGTGAATCCGTATAACTTACTTATGAATTCCGGATATGCCAAAGAATGGAGAACATCTATCCAGTCGAAACTGGAAGTAGACCAAAAATTAGACTTTATCACCAAAGGACTGAACTGGAAAGGTCTGATCAGTTTCGATGCAGACATGAAATATATAGCAAAACGTACAAAGACACCTACTCAATATCTGGCGACCGGACGTGATGAAAACGGTGGATTGCAATTTAAGAAAGTAGTGGAAGGCAGCGACGTATTGACCGAGAAACTGGAAAACTCTTCGAATAAAAAGATTTATTTTGAGACTTCGTTCAACTATAACCGGACTTTTGCGCAGAAACACGATGTGACTGCCATGGTTCTTTACATGCAAAAAGAGACTCAATATCATAATAATGCTCTACCTTACAGAAAGCAGGGACTTGTGGGACGTGCTACATATGGCTATGACGGGCGTTATTTTATAGAAGGAAACTTCGGTTATACAGGTTCCGAAACCTTTGCCAAAGGATATCGTTTCGGCTTTTTCCCGGCAATGGGATTGGCATGGTATGTCAGTAACGAACCCTTTTATCCGGAGGTATTGAAGAAGGTGGTCAATAAGTTGAAATTTAGATTTTCTATCGGCCGTACGGGAAATGATGATACCGGTGGCGACCGTTTCTTGTATCGTGGTACGATGAAACAGGATAATGGAGGATATGATCTCGGTTTCAGCGATACGGGAGGTATGGGAGGTATTGGTAATGGAATAACCGAAGCCCGGTTTGAAGCTCCTTACCTTTCATGGGAAATTGAGGAAAAGAAGAATTACGGTATTGATCTCGGGTTATTCGACAACCGTATTGATTTGCAAGTTGACTATTTCAATAATAAGCGTAAAAGCATTTTGTTGCAGCGTAATACAGTGTCCAATGTAACCGGCTTCCAGCAGATGCCTTGGCAGAATTTCGGTATTGTGAAGAATCATGGAGTGGATGCCAGTCTGACCCTTAACCAGAAAATAGGGCAGGTCAATCTGAGTGCACGTGGAAACTTTACGTTTGCCCGTAATGAAATTATCGAATACGATCAAGTGCCACAGGTATATCCTTGGTTGGAGAAAAGAGGCACCCGACTCAACTCAAATAAACTATATATTGCCGAGGGGCTTTATACATATGATGACTTTATCATCAATGGTGAGGGGCTCAACCGTACTTATGAATTAAAACCCGGAGTCGTTTCCGGCCTTTCAAGCGGTGTGCGTCCGGGTGATATCAAATACAAAGACCTGAACGGTGATGGTAAGATTGACAGTAATGACCAGAAGGAAGATGTAGGAAATCCTACTGTTCCCGAAGTGGTCTATGGTTTTGGATTTAATGCTGAATGGAAAGGTTTTTATGCAGGTATCTTTTTTCAGGGAGCCGGTAACACTTCGACAGTATTGGGAACCGGAGCTGACGCAACTTTTTTCCCTTTCCATTGGTTCTGCTGGATGCATTCTGTTGCTTTGGGCTCATTTGTCGTTGCCATGCAGGGAGTAGCCTGAGAAGTCAGGAGCAGTCCCGAAAGTAAGCATGCCATATATTTTGTGTACATGATGTTTGTTTTTCTTGGTGTTTGGATAAAATGAAAATAAGGCACAGATAACACGGGGTTGCATTCCGGTCTTAATCCGGTAGCTCGTGTAGTCTGTGCCTCCTGCTGAAAGTGGTTTATTCTTTTATTCCCACTCGATTTTTCTTTTTGATGCAAAGTTAAATGTTTTAATCTTATTACCAAAACTTTAACTTCGTTTTTTTTAACTGGTGAATAAAACTGGTGTCAAAAACTGGTGTCAATAGCTTATTTTTCACTTCCTTTTTTTAATAGAATAGAACCTGCTATTGCCATTAATCCTAAATATATTGGTGTCGCAGAGGTAGCACCAGCTCCCGCTCCCGTGTTAGTACCTGTATATTCCCATGAAATACGTGCTGTCCAGTTTTTACTTAGATTTTGCATTGTTACAATGTCATTTATTGGTCCGCAAAATAAATCAAGAATAAATAAAAAAACGCTTAGTAATGGTGGTAGTAGTAATAGTAAACCTACAATTCTTTCCCAATTTCACAGACTTA
>ENA-OPNW01001496-OPNW01001496.1-human-gut-metagenome-genome-assembly--contig:-NODE-1496-length-11484-cov-2.030886_pt1 | contig 11484 bp, 5 predicted proteins | sample MGYA00241540_ERZ501777 | MGnify/ENA primary metagenome ERZ501777 (study PRJEB25962, sample SAMEA2042615) | human gut metagenome | biome: human gut; feature: human-associated habitat; material: faeces...
CATCATATCGGCGATCGCTTTGTCCTTAGTGGCGTTGACTTCATCAATCGTCGCGCAGGCATCAATGGCTTTGATCGCTTCTTCTTTGATGGCTTGGATATCGCCCCAGTTACGGGTCGTGTAATTGCCTTCTCCGAGTTCATTAGCCTTGTCTTCTAATGCGGTCACCGCGTTCGATTTAGCCGCGGCCAAAGCACGGGCGGATTCAAAATCCACCGCATTTTCTTCGCTGAAGGCTTCCGTATCCACGCTTAAACTCGGCGCATAATTCAAGCTGTAATAGTTGCCATCTAATGTCGTGTAATCAATGAGCAATGCTTCGCCTTTTCTTAAGCTGATGGAATAGGCATAGGCATTGGCTTCCGTTCCTGTTTGAATGACTTTGGTGTCGGTTAAGAACAAGGTGCCATCTTCAGCAAGAGCGTAGAAGCGAAGAGCGCTATTGACCGCGCACCAGGCATCCGCCCAAATCGCGGTATGGGTGAAATCGAATTTGGCGTTTTCCTTGGCGGTGATCTTCATGATCGCGTCGTCCGTAGAGCTGCATTGGAATTGCCATCTTTGGAATCCCGCGCTTTGCTTGGCGGGTCCCGACCATAACGCATCGGCCTCGGTTCCGGTTCCATCCCCTTCGTGAGAAGTGAATTTTTTCATCTTCGTGACGGAGCCATAATAGAACCCATAATTGAAGAGATGATATTCGGCATCGTTGTAGGAATTATTGATCGTCTTTGTTAACGCATCCCACATATTCGTGGATTCCGTCGTGATTTTGCTTTGGGCGTCATAAGCGGCTTGGTCAAAGGTGCCATCGGAACTGAATTGGGGTTGGATGGCGATGTTGCGTTCATAGGCTTGTTTGCTGCCAAATAACCAGATGGCTTTGTCGCCCGCTTTTAGCATCACTTCCCCGCCGAAAGCATTCGCGGGGTTCACTTTTTCGGTGACAGAACGTTCCCATAATGAATAGGTGTCTGCCCCCTTTTGGAAATAAAGCCCAAAGAATTGGCCCGCTTCATCAATCCAGGAATTTTCTAATGTGGCTTCATGGGTGATGGATAAACGGATATCGCGGGTAGCTTCGATCACAAATGCGGGGAAAGAGGTATCCGTGGTTTTGATTCTCCAACTGGTAATAGCTGCGGTATCGCGCCCATCAAAAGTTCCCGATGCGGATAGTAATCCTGTTTCGTTATCTTCGGAGAGTTGATAATTCCCGTATTTGGTAAACCCCGTATTAAAGGTTCCCTGCAAGGCTTGGAGGGTATATCCATCTAACGTTAACGGTTCGCCTTCTAATAAGGCTTCTTCTTTAGCAATCGCGGGGAGGGCAACGGTTTTTTCTCCGCTTAAATCGCTAGGAGTAGGAACTACCGGTGCCGGGGGTTCGACGGGGTCTGGGGTTTCAATGGCTTCCACGTTGAAACTAGGAAGCGGATCCATATTGCGGGTATCGTCCCATTGGAAACGGAATTCAAAATAATAGCTTTCCCCAATGGCCAGATCGCTAGAAATGGCAAAGTCTGTCGCGGTTTCGCTTCCCGTAATCGTGGTAGAAGCTTTCACGGGATTTAAGGCACCCGCGGTTCCACCTTTATAAACCCCAAACTTCGCTCCATCAATCCATTCGGATACGCCGTTTTTATTCTCTTTGGCCATCGTGACTTTGAGGGGATTTTTCGCGGTGAGTTTAGCGATGATGCCATCGTTTTTGGAGGTATACAACTTCCAATTGACGCAGTGGGCGGCATCGCTATCCGCACCCAAAGAACCGGCCCAGCCATCTTCTTTTTTATACGTGGAGAATTCGTTAATCGTATTGGTCTCTAAGTTGCCATGCAGAACTTGCAAGTCCACGTTATCAAAATCCGTGAAGGCTTTGCCTTCTTTCATAGCGGTCCAAATGATCATGTCGCCCATTTGGATCGTAGAAGAGGAATCCGCCGCGTCAACCCCTTTTACGTTTTGGCCCATCATAACGATTGAACCGGTTAACAAGGCGGCGCTTAATCCAAGCAAGAATGTCTTTTTCATATTTCCTTCCTTTTTTATAAAGGTTTATTGATTGATACGGAAGTAGGCGTGAAAGGAAAATAGGGGTAAACCATCCCTTTTTTCTTTGATCCCCGCTTCTTTCTTAAGAATGGCCAAGAAGGGAGAGACGCCTGGAAAGCTAGAATAGAAGGCCTAAAACGGCTCATCCTCTCGTTTTCCCTATCTGCATTATAAAAACCCCTCGCTCTAGGGGAAGGGTTCCCTCCCCAAGAGGGTCACTTTTTCATACAAAAGGAACTGCAAAGTCCGAAATGTGATATCAAAAGGGCTTACATTTCATAGTTTTAATTGAATTTACCCATTTTATGACATGAGGATATCCTCTAAAATAATCCCATGTACGAAACCGATTTGAAATTCGTGGTCTCCCATGACCATAAATCCTCCTATTCTGTCCAGAATCACCTTCACCCCTGTTATGAAATCGTCGTGTATCGAAAAGGGGATGGCATCTCTCGAATCGGGGGCAAGGATTATTCTTTTCATTCAGGTACCTTTTCTTTGATCGAACCCAATGTATTGCATGGGGAAGAAGGATTGGGGCCCGTCGATTTGATTTACATTGGGTTCGTAGCAAAGAACCTAGACCAACCATTGTTATCAGGAGTCTACGAAGAAAGTCGGTTCGATATCCTAAAAGACATGGAACTGATTCAAAAGGAGATGGAGAGCCAATCCCCCTATTATGGGAGGATGCTGAATCTATTAACGGAGAAAATCATCTTGTCCCTTCAACGGGGATTCACTTCGATTAAGAATGAGAAGTCCGACCCCTTCGCTTATGTGGAATCCTTCATAAAACTCAACTGCATGAAGAATATATCCATGGAACTGATCGCCCAGAATTTTGGGTTTAGCTACGATTATTTTAGGCGGGCATTTAAGGCAAGATATGGTATGCCCATCAAGGATTATTTCATGAATGAGAAGATTCGTTATTCCGTAGATCTATTAAAGAACACGAACCATTCCGTCAAAGAGATATCCTCCATGTGTGGGTTTTCTAGCCCGTCTCACTTTGTGTTTTGCTTCCGTAACAAGATGGGGGTAACTCCCAAAGCGTTTGTGGAGGAGTTCCGTAGTGGCAAGTCCTATCCCGAGATTGCGGATTTCCAGAAAAAAGAGGCGGGGGAGTAGGTGGATTTCATCACAAACAAAGTCATGGGCATACGGCTTACTGTCCTAATTGAATTTTACGTCATATCTTTTCGGTAGCCTTGTGCAATCACCTTTTTATGCCTGCACAATCTAGTGGAGTTTCTCTCTTAAGTCTGCCAGTTAATTTTTGCACAATAAAGTACTTTTAAGTTTTGTTTATTAACAAAATTGAACATATTACGATGCTTGATCTTTTTTATTTGCTTTTAAGGGTTTTAGTAGAATAACTGGACTTTTTCGAATGCATTTATTTTAAAAGTCCAACAGATATGATAAACTAATCTTGTTATAGGAAATACCTTCATGTTGGTTTCAAAGCTTCGGAAGGATGTTTTTTATATACTGAATCGAGGAACTCTTCATGCAAACATATGTGTGCGAACATTGTGATAACCTTGAATGCGATACAAGCGTTTGCCCTGTATGTGGGGGTAAGGCCATCGCTGTTAAAAGCGAAATTTTCTATTGTGATAAGTGTCAATGCCCCTCGTTTTCTGATAGATGCGAACATTGTCATTCTAAATGCAAAAAAATAGGTTCCGATGTTAGGCCTGTGTTTGCAAAAGAGAGATTACTATTAGAAGTTTTGCTTGGAGAGCCATTTAAATATGCTGGCTCTTCTATTTGGTGTGTAGGGGCTAATAACTACATCGTTGATGGAAAGAAGGTTAAATTATCTTTTCAAGACTTGAGAAAAAAGGATCCTCAAATAATAATCCCTATTTTAAAAAAACATGAAGATGCAAATGCTTTCTATGTCGAGCACGATTTTGATAATAAATTTATTAAAGCTTTCATCGCTTCAAACGAAAACCATCTAAGAATAATTTCAGATGAAGCAATCAATTACATAACTGATCGAGCCAAAAACTTTGACGCCTCATCAATGTTTGTTTCCTTTAGTGGCGGTAAGGATTCTGCTGTCACGAGCAATTTAGTAATTCGCGCATTAGGCACAGAATGTATACCACATATCTATGGGGACACTACTCTTGAGTACCCAGAGTCGAGAAAGTATATTCAAACGTTCAAGCGTACATATCCTGGCGTCCCGTTATTGGTTGCAAAAAACGAAGATCAAGATTTTCATGATTTGTGCGAAGTCGTTGGTCCTCCAAGCAGGGTCATGCGATGGTGTTGTACAATTTTCAAAACCGGGGCCATTACAAAAAAGATCGAGCAGCTATATAAAAACAAAACCAGCTTGCTGTCGTTTCAGGGAATAAGAAGAGCGGAATCGGTGGCTCGTAGTAAATATGATCGAGATACGGATAGCCCCAAAATTTCGAAACAATTAGTTGCCTCGCCCATCATCGATTGGACCGATTTTGACGTCTGGCTTTACATATTGGCGAATGAGATCCCCTTTAATGAAGCGTATAGAGAGGGTTTTTCGCGCGTTGGTTGTTGGTGCTGTCCAAACAATAGCGATTGGTCTGGTTTTTTATCTTCGATATATATGAATAATGAGTTTAATGCGTTTAGAGAAACTCTATATAATTTTGCCAAAAAAGTCGGAAAAGAAGATTGGAAAGGCTACGTCGACCAAGGAAAATGGAAGGCCAGACAAGGTGGAAATGGTCTAGAACATAGCAAAAATGCCGTTGTTTCCTTTAAGCCTTGTGCGTTTGATGAAACGAGCATCAATTTTGATTTGTCCCGTGTTATTTCTGACGGTCTATATACATTTTTTAAACCTTTTGGAAAACTTAATTTCGAAATTGGAAATAAACGTTTGAATGAAGTATACGTCTTATCAAGAGCCACAAATGAGCCATTGATGAAGTTGAGCGGGAAAATTGGCACAAGTGTTTTGAAAGTTACCTTTATAAAGGTGATTAAACCGTTCGAAAATCAAAAGGAGATGGCCGAACTTGTAAGAAATCAGATAACAAAGTACCAAACTTGCATCGGGTGCTCATATTGCCAAAGCGTTTGCAAGTTTAATGCGCTTAAGGTCTTCAACAAGAATAAAGGGCATGTTAATAACGACACAATCGAATACACGATTGATTCAAATAAATGCGTCGGCTGTCTTGAGTGCGTTAAACATTTCGATGGTGGCTGCTATATGAAAAAGGTATTAAGAACAAAGAAAGGGGAAGAATGATGAAAAACGGCGCGACTTATAAATTCAAGAAAAACGAGAGCTTTTATATTCGAGATGGTTGGTTTGAAAAGGCCTTAAACGAAATCGCTGATAAAAATGTTCCGAATGTTTTTTCGAAAAATCTGGGATCAAAGATCTTGGGAATTGGTTCGAATATGGCCAAAGGTTTGAAGTACTGGCTTCAAGTGGCCAACATTATTGAGCCTTTGATAAATAAGACGGAACTCACGGAGTTTGGAAAGTGCATAAGAGACCATGACCGGTATTTCGAAAGCGACTTCACGTGGTATCTTGTGCATATGTTCTTGTGTTCGAATAAATATGAGTGTCCTGTTTTTTATGCTGTTTTTAACTCCGGAATTAAAAAGATTAAAAAAGCAGAATTGGCAAATTTGGTTATGTCCGATATTTCCGACGACTCATTTGAAGTAAAGCCAAGCTATGTCGAAGACGACCTTAGCATTTTTTTGAAATCTTATTTACGAGATGATGAAGTCTATAATCCAGAAGATAATTACGTGTGCCCGCTTTCATCGCTAAAGTTATTGAAAAAGAATGGCGAGTTCATCGAAAAACAACGCCCGATTCTAACAAAGTTGTCATATTTGATCGTTTACTATTCTCTATCAGTTGTTTACAAATTTAACTCTTTCAATATTGAAGATTCTTTCGGTGTGATAAATGGCCCAATCCATTTATTTAATTTGGATAAAAATGGCTATCTTCAATATCTAGAAGAAATGCAAAGAAACGGACTCATTACAATCAATAAAACTGCAGGATTAAACGCTGTATATTTTGAAAAAAAGCTAACATTGAGAAATATTTTTGAAGCGAACTTTAGGGGATTGGAAAAATGATGTATTCAGATTTGATAGCCGTTAATAAAAATTTTCAATCTTCCATCAATCTCGAATTAGATTTAGGCAAAGAATCAAAGGTCGAAGAATATATCCCTACGACCGATATTTGCGATGTAATAAAAAAGTACATTAAGACTTTTCTTGGGTATACGAACGATAATGCCACGGCCTTGATAGGCCCATACGGCAAGGGAAAATCTTTTTTGCTTTTGGTGCTGTCTTATTTAGTTGGAAAAAATAAGAACACGGATTCATGGGAGAAGATGGTTAACAAGATTGGAAAAGTTGATCCCGAACTTTACCGTTTGTTACTTGAATTAAAAGCAAAGAAAATTAGCCTTTTACCAGTTTTGATTAATTCAAATTACGATAATTTAACCCAGTCATTTAGATTAGCCTTAAACGATGCATTGAAAAGAGAAAACTTGGTCGATGTTATTCCAAACTCTGTATTCGATATCTGCTTAGGATTAATTAAAAAGTGGTCAAGCAAAGAAGGCATGAAAAATGAGATTTATGAGAAGTGCTTTCAAAAGAACAAAATAAACCTCGATGAATTAAAAAAAGGACTGTCAAATTTTTCCCCGATCGCATATAAGCAATTTGAGAATCTTTATAATTGTGTGAATATAGGCTTGGCCTTTAATCCCTTAGTCAACAACGATGTTGTGAAAACCTATTCCGATACAGTCTTAGCTGTATCAAAACATGGATATTCGGGAATTTTCATTATATTCGATGAGTTTTCTAAATTTTTAGAGAGTAATTCTTCAAATTTAATGAAGGATTTAAAAATTATTCAAGATTTTGCTGAACTTTCTTCGAGAAGTGGAAAACGGTCCCAAATCCATTTGTGCTGTGTGGCTCACAAAAGCCTTTCCCTTTATAAGGAAAACAAGAACCATACTAATTTGATCGATTCTTTCAAAACGGTGGAAGGAAGATTTAAAGAAATTAGGTTTAATAGAAGCCTTAATGAAAATTATCAAATTATCTCGGCTGCAATAATCAAAGAGAGCGGAACAGAAAAAATAATTGAAGATAGGTTAAAACAAAATTCTGAATTCTATAAACGCGTTTCGACATTACCCGCTTTCAACAGCAAGCATTTTCAAGACACGTTATTTAAAAAATGTTTCCCTTTGAATCCGATTACAACTTATTCGTTGATTGGGATATCGGAACTTGTTGCGCAAAACGAAAGAACGTTATTTACCTTTTTGTCCGATACCGACGACGATTCTTTTAACTCGTTTATTCATTCCCATTCAACAGGACTCTTTAACACAGACAAAGTCTACGATTATTTTAACCCTCTTTTGAAATCGTCTGATGATGAGCGTATTAGGAATTTGTGGTATAGCACTGAATCCATTCTTTCAAAGCTAGAAAGCCCACAAGAAAAGCGAGTTGTTAAGACGCTATCGATAATTTTGGCAATTGATAATCCCGACTCTTTGCCGGCAAATTTAAAAACAATTTCTTTGTCTTTAGAAATGAACGAAAGCCATGCCGAATCTATAATAACCGTACTCATTGATAAACATTATTTGCGGAAAAACGCGTTGAGCAATAATTTCTCCTTTGCTTTATCTAATTCAAAGCAGATTGATGAAGCGCTAACGGTTTTGAAAAAAACAAAATGCAAGAACGTTCGATTAAATGAGATTGCAGGTCAAATCAACGAAAAAAAGTACATTTTGCCCAGGGAGTATAATGAGAGAAATAAAATAACTCGTTTCTTTAAAACCATTTTTCTCTATGAAGACGAGTTTTTAAACATCCCTTCCTTTGATTATTATTTCGAAGAAAACTATTGCGATGGAGTTGTTATTTATTTGCTTTCCAATACCGTATCTGAAGAAGATATCAAAAACAAATTACACGAATTAAATGATAAACGTATCATTGTAAAATATTCCAAGAAAACAATTCCTAACGCTTTAGACGATTTGCTGATCACGTATGCTTGCTTGATTGAATTAAAAAAGCAAAAAAATCTTGATGATGCAACTCAGGCTCAAATTGATTTGATTTTAGATGAAACCATATCCGATGCTCATTTCATTTTAAGCGACTGTTTTGAATCTGGCTTTGGGTTTGATTCGACATTGATGAATCCTGGCGAATCGTTCAATCACCTCCTCTCAAAAGTTATGTCGGAAATCTACTCGGTTAAATTGATTTTCAATAACGAACTAATAAACAAAAAATCCGTAACCACACAATATCAAAAAGCAATTAACCATGTAATTGACTGGCTTTTGAATGGTTGTGGCGATTTCGCGTTTTCTGAGACGAGCCCAGAAACTTCCATCAAAGTTGCGTTATTGGATGAGAATGCAAAGGAAGGCGAAATTAGTTCGATGAACTTTAGAACTGTTGTCGAAATGCTGAAGACAAAAATTACAGAGTCGGAAGGCAAAAAAATTACGATAACGGATATGATTTCTTTTTTATCACAACCACCATATGGCGTAAGAGATGGTGTTTTGCCAGTTCTCTTTGCTAAAGCTATTTCTGAGCTTTCTGACAATGCCATTCTGTATTTTCAAAGAAAAGAAGTTGAATTGGATGCAAGCAATTTGGTTAAGGCTTTGTTTAATGATAAATACCAAATTTCTTTTGCCCGAGGCGCAGCAAGCCAGAACGATTATCTAAAAAAGATGATCAAGCTGTTTGATGTTGAGCCGAATGACAATTTTAGGAAAGACACATTTGCTTTATCTAAGGGTATAAAACGATTCTTTATTAGAATGCCCCAAATAATTAGGATATGTAGTCAAAAGAACAACTTTTTGGGATTAGAAGAGTCATTTGTTGCTTTTAAAGATTTATTTCTTGCCTTTGACATTAATCCATATGAGTCGATTTTCCAGAGGCCGCTCGAGATTTTTCATGCAAAATCCTATACGGAGGTTTATTCCCGAATCCAAGATTTGGTTAGCCGTTCAGGTTCCCTTCTCGCCCCTTTTTACGAGAACATAAAAGGAGTTGTTAGGGGAATATTTGATATTAATAGTGATACAAGCTTGAAATCTGGTTTCTATGATTTTTTGGAGTTCAAGATCAAAAGCAAAGGCAAACCGATATTAGACAAAAAGAATAAACAGATCTACGAATTTTTATGCGACGGTCTTACTTATAGTGATGACGAATGCATTTCTCAACTTGCGAAAATTGTCACTGGGCAAAACATTGAGGATTGGGATTCAAACAAGGTTGAATTGTTAAGGGGTTCATTACTCGATTTTAAAAACGTCATTGGCTCTTCAAAACTATCTATTAGCCAGTCATCTAATTTAGATGATTTGCTTAATAAAGAATATGAATTAAGCGGTGTATCATCCTTGCTTAAAAATAACCTTGAAAGCATTTTAGATGAGTTCTCGGGGAGTGTGACATCGACCGATAAAGTTAACGTATTGCTTTCTCTTTTAAAGGAAATTTTATAGGGGGATGAGCGGAGAATGATATATCTTGATAACAGTGCTACAACGTTTCCTAAACCGGAGGAAGTCTATAAAGCCCTCGATTATGCAAATAGAAATTTGGCTTTTAATTCTGGTAGGGGGGCATATAAAGCATCCTCTGATGCGACGAATATAATTAATCAAGCAAGAGAAGAAATCGCATCTTTTGTAAAGGCATCTATTGGTGAAGTTGCATTTTTATCAAGCGCTACGGAATGCCTGAATTTAATCATCGATGGCCTTCCTTTAGAAAGCGGTGATGCTGTTTACATTTCTCCTTTTGAACATAACGCAATTGTTAGGCCGCTCTATGAAATAAAAAAAGAAAAAGGCATTGAGATCGTTCTTGTACCATTTGACAAGAAAACATGGGAACCTGATTTTGCAAAATTAAAAGGAATGATGGCGTTAAAAAGGCCAAAAGCGGTATTCGTTTCGCAAGTGAGCAACGTCACTGGTTTGATGATAAATTATCAGCCAATTTTTGAGATTGCTAAGCAATATGGTGCCATTACTATTTTAGATTCCGCCCAAGCCTTTGGAATCTTGAACCCTGATTGTCGTTCGGTTGATTTTTGCATCTTTGCGGGGCATAAAAGCCTTTATGCTTCTTTTGGAGTTGCTGGAATTATAGGCAAAAATTTTGGTATTTTGAAAGTTGTCAAAAGTGGTGGAAACGGATCTGATTCGCTAAACCATTCTATGCCAGCATCTGGATATTCACACATAGAATCAGGTTCGCCTAATGTTGTTGCGATTTATGGTCTTTTAACCAGTGCCAAGTGGGTGAAAAAACAAAATATATTTGCCAAAGAATCTGAAATCACACAATATGCAATAACCGAATTAACAAGGTGTGATAAAATAAAATTGTATATTCCAGAAGAAACAGGGCATATATTAGGTATTCTTTCACTAAATGTTGATGGTTATCGGCCAGAGGAAGTTGGAACAATTCTCTCTGATGAGTTCGATATTTGTGTTAGAACAGGATTTCATTGCAGTCCGTTTGTTCACGACTTTATTGGTAGCGAACAGTATGGCGGTACTGTGAGGGTCAGCTTCGGTGCATTTAATACCAAAGATGATGTAGACGCCCTTGTATGTGCTTTGAAAACGTTATGAGGTGACTAGATGAGTTTGATGGAATTAGACATAAAAGATTCATATCGCTCAGACGATTGTCCTGATATAGGCAAGTGTTTTTTGTCCAAAATGTTAGAACAAAGCGTTGTTTACAAGAGAGCGGTTGGATTTTTTTCGTCTTCTTGCTTGATTAAACTTTCATACGGAATAAGTAAATTGGTCTGCAAACCTAATAGTCATATCGACCTTATCGCTTCGCCCTTTTTATCAGCCGAAGATGTCGAAGCCATAAAATTAGGGTATAAAAAAAGAAATGAGATAATCGAAAACTCTTTGTTGAGGGAATTAAAAGAACCTCAAAACGAATTTGAGGAAGAGCGACTTAACTTTTTGTGTCATTTGATTGAGGGTGGCATTTTAGATATAAAGATTGCTGACAAGTACTCTGATACTTCTGACGTGGGCATGTTTCATGAAAAGATCGGCCTGTTTATAGATGAGAAGGGAAATAAAGTTGCTTTTAGTGGCTCGTTAAATGAGTCCGATAATGCGTTCTCACATAACTTTGAATCAATCCAGGTTTTTAAAAGTTGGGAAGAGCCTAGAAGGGCCAACATTATTTCGGATGACTTTGACAGATTGTGGGAAAACAAAACCAACTCGCTAACAATATGCGATTTTCCTGAAGCGGTTCGAAAGGCTTTGTTCAAATACCGCAAACCTATTTATCAAACAGATC
>ENA-OPNW01001504-OPNW01001504.1-human-gut-metagenome-genome-assembly--contig:-NODE-1504-length-11416-cov-3.326732_pt1 | contig 11416 bp, 10 predicted proteins | sample MGYA00241540_ERZ501777 | MGnify/ENA primary metagenome ERZ501777 (study PRJEB25962, sample SAMEA2042615) | human gut metagenome | biome: human gut; feature: human-associated habitat; material: faeces...
TGACTATTATTTGTTTATAGAAAAAATTGCTTTTGAACAGCCGTATCAGGCAACAAGGGTGCATAATATGGATGAATTGCTCGATATTATGTCGTTAAGACCGGAATATTTTGGAGAAGAGGGTGAAGCAGGTCCCTTTGTTTATTGTAATGGAGAATATCTCGGAACATTAAAGAAAAATATTTAAAAAAGTAAATATTTTACAACTTATGTGGAGCTGGAGTAAAAGTCAGATAGATGTAATTTGCAAAAAACCGCCGCCTCATCGTTCGAAAAAGGACGATGAAGCGGCGGATATCATATAACCAGAATGACTGTAATGGAACTGCAGCCACAGAGACGTTTTATTTATTGGCACCGTCAGCATCAATTACAGATTGAATCTGTTTCATCAGGGTATCATAGTTGTCCTGATTATCAATTCCACCGAGCATCGGATCACCCACAATATTACCATTTCTATCGACTAGAATTGTGGTAGGGAATGCCATAATATCAGAGGCATATTTACCTGCATCTGAAGCAGAGTCAATAGAAAGATTGCGGTATGCTGCCCCCTGGCTTTCCAGAACAGCTGCAGCTTCTTTGATGGCATCCTCGTTTCCGTCAAAGGTTTCTGTATTGATTCCAACTACTTCACCCCCCATGGATTTGATGGTATCATTTAATTCATTAAGCTTAGATAGTTCGGCAACACAAGGCTTACAGCCGGTAAACCAGAAATTAACGACAGTTACTGCATTTCCGGAAAACAAGCTTTCGTCGACAGAATTACCATCATAATCCTGACCGGAGAAATTCCTGAAAGGAGAGGTATCGTCAGAATTATCCTTCTGGGAGGCATCGTCAGATGCTGTATTGTCCTTTTCGATTGCTGCTATCTGTTCCTCGATTTTTCGAATTGTTTCAATATCATCTGTAAGAGTTTTTAATTCATCGTCTGTAAATGAGTCTTTATTTGATTCGACGGTGGCAGCCAGATAGTCGGCGTAATTTCCACTTGGATCAGCAGTGCTTTTATTCATCATGCCAAATGCTTTGTTCCATGCATCTTCATGCTCGGCAAAAAGCTGATTCTCCTGCTGATATAAATCATCCAGCGTAGTGTTGGAGCTGCCGGAAGCTTCAGAGCCGGCTTCGGTCTGGGTATTGCGGGAAGCTTCTGTGTTTGAAGTTCCTTTTCCACTGCAGGCTGTAAACAATAATGCTGTACAGAGGGTAAAAATAGAAATAACGGTTCTTTTTGTTTTCATGAATAAGTTCTCCTTTGAATAATTGGTAATAAGATTAATAGTTACTTTTTTTGAATATTGTGGGCTGCGGATGCCCTTTTTTCACATGGCATGCCCATAAACTGATAGTGGATGGCATCTTTAGGACAGGCTTTTATACATGCTCCGCATCGTATGCATTCCGGATGATCCGGGGTCTTAAGCACATCAACATCCATTTTACAGGCATTGGAACATTGACCGCATCCGACACATTTACTGTTTTCAACCTTAATTTTAAGAAAGCTGACCTTGTTAAACAGTGAGTAGATTGCCCCGAGAGGACAAATCCATTTGCAGAAGGGTCTGTAAAACAAAATACTTAACACAACAACTGTAATTAAAATAAGGCATTTAAAAGAAAAAAGCTTTCCCAGTGCAGATCGTATGGCAGCATTTCCCAGTGAAAGAGGTATAGCCCCTTCCAGAACGCCTTGAGGACAAATGTATTTGCAGAAGAACGGATCCCCCATTCCAATGGAGTTCGTTACAAACATTGGCAGAAGTATAACGAAAACAATAAGGATAAGATATTTCAGGTATCTTAGTGGCTTCAGCCGGGCCGTAGAAAATTTTTTCCCGGGAATTTTATGGATTAAATCCTGAAACCATCCAAACGGACACAAAAAACCACATATAAATCGCCCAAGTGTCACGCCGAGTAAAATAAAAAATCCTGTTATGTAGTATGAAAATTTAAATCGGGATGAACCGACAACCGCCTGAAAAGCTCCGATGGGACAGGCTCCGGATGCAGCGGGACAGGAATAACAGTTTAATCCGGGTACACATACCGTTTTGGCACTGCCCTGATAGATTTTACCCTTGAATAAATTGGGAATATGAATATTAGTAAGCAGCGTGGCAGCTGCCTGTATCCATCCACGTATTCCGGCAGCTCTTTTTGATATTATTTTTTTATTCTTATCCAATTCCGACACACTCCAGACATAATTTTATTGCTTTGCCAAGTACGGCAGCCGCTTCACCTCTGATTGCACCATAGCTGACCATAGTGATACCGGTGATAAGCAAGGCAATTTGAGATATTTTTTGGTACTTCAAGATATCGTTGCTCCTTTCAATTGTTGAATTTATTGACCTGCTGACCTGGGTATTATACAATAGTAGTTGTAAAATTTTTGTTAAGAAACAGGTGAAAGCTTTTGAGATTATTAATAGTTGAAGATGAGAAACAAATATGTGACACAATTGCAAAAAGTCTGTATGATGCCGGTTACGAGGTGGATACCTGCTATGACGGGGAAGAGGCACTGGAATGCATTCTGGCGGAGGATTATGATTTGATTGTTCTGGATCTGAATCTGCCGGGTATGGATGGAATGGACATTTTAAGGGAACTTAGACAGAAAAATGAGGAGACGAAGGTCCTGATATTATCTGCAAGAGGACAGATTGCCGATAAGGTTGAGGGACTGGATGCAGGTGCAAACGATTATATGGAAAAACCGTTTCATTTGCAGGAACTTGAGGCACGTATCAGAAGCCTGACAAGAAGAAAATTTGTGCAGAAGGATATATGCCTGGAAAGCGGTGAAATTAAGTTCAATACGATAAGACGCGAGGCATATGCAAAAGGGAAAATGGTTCCCCTGACAAGAAAAGAAAATGGTATTCTGGAATATCTTCTTCTTAATCTTGGCAGACCGGTCAGCCAGGAGGAACTGATAGAGCATGTCTGGGATGCATCCGTGGATAGCTTTAGCGGCTCCATCAGAGTGCATATGTCGTCACTCAGAAGAAAACTAAAGTCCGTGCTTGGATATGATCCGGTTTTGAACAAGGTGGGAGAGGGGTATAAAATACGAGAGGAGTCCGATAAATGAGAAGAATGTCACTGCAGTGGAGGCTTACCTGTATCATTACATTATATATTGCGGTTATATGTGGATGCCTGACTATGCTGGTCTATAAAAACGGTGTGTATTATATGGATTCCCTGCAGGAGGCTGTTGATGCACAGGGAGATGGGAATGAAAATGAATCAGACGAAATATATATCAGTATTCCGGAAGATAAGTGGGATGAATTTGCAAATGATTTTTCGGTCCAGGTATACAACAATAAGACAGATTACAAAAAAAGCAGCCTGATAATTTCAACTTTATTGGCACTTCTTGGTGGAGTGGCTACATATTTTATAAGTGGACGTGCCCTCAGGCCGATTAGAGAGTTTTCGGATAAAATCGAAGAAGTGCAGGCACAGAATCTGGCAGATTCACGGATAGAAGAAAACCAGGTGAAAGAACTGAACCAGCTTAGTACTTCGTATAACAAAATGCTGGAACGCCTTTCGGATGCCTTTGAGATACAAAGACAATTTACTGCAAATGCAGCGCATGAGCTTCGGACCCCGCTGTCTTTAATGCAGGTACAGCTTGATTTATATAATTCCACCAGACATCCGGGCAATGATAGGGATACTTTACAGACGATAAAGATGGTTACGGAACAGAATGACAGGCTCAGCAGGATGGTAAAGACACTTCTTGACATGAGCGAACTTCAGACGGTGGGGAGAGATGAGAAAATTGCAGTTGATGCTCTTGTTGATGAAGTACTGGCAGATTTGGAACCTCTGGCACAGGAAAAAAATATAAAGCTTGCTGGAAAATGCAAGAACACAACAATGGTCGGAAGTGATATTCTTATTTACAGGCTGGTATATAATCTTGTTGAAAATGCAATAAAATATAATCATTCAGGTGGACAGGTTACAGTTACTGCGTATCAGAAGGAAAAACATGTTTATCTGTCAGTAGAGGATACAGGGAACGGAATCCCGGAGGAACTACGGGAGCGTGTGTTTGAACCATTCTTTCGTGTGGATAAATCCAGAAGCAGGGAACTGGGGGGCGTAGGTCTGGGACTTGCTCTGGTTCATGAAATTGTGAGAGTGCATGATGGCAGTATAACAGTTAAGTCCGGTCCGTCTGGCGGGACGATTTTTGATGTGATTTTTTAAAGAGAATAAATATACCTGATGTGCTTTGGGACAGCCTGAAATGGGAGGAAAGAAGATGCTGGAACGAAAAAAAGTCCGTGCAGCCAATGAAGATTTACCGGTAATTATGGAAATGAATGCAGCCAGTAAAATGAAACTGGAAAAAAGAATGATAAACCTGTCCTTTATTGGAAGTGTACTCTTTGTAGTGGCAGAAGGAGTTATGGCATATATCAGCCATTCCCATGCAATACTGATGGACTGCGTATTTGATGTGACAGATTTAATAATGATAGGACCGTTTCTGGTGCTGGTGCCACTGTTGTACCGTCCGGTAACGGAACGCAGACCGTATGGATTTTCCCAGGTGGAATCTTTATTTCTGGTAATCAAGTATAGTGTACTTTTAGTAGTTACCATCCAGCTTTTAATCGACAGTGTGCAAAGCATCCTGCATGGCGGACATATGGTAAATGCCAGCCAGCTTGCAGGCTTTGAGTTTGGCGTGTTTGCCGGCTGTCTTATCATCTATTTCCTGCTTCATTATTTCAGTAAACGATATGCATCTGTGGTAGTAAAAGCAGAAATGTATAACTGGAAATTAGATGTAGTCAGCAGCTTTGGCGTATTCGCCGCATTCTTCGGACAGTTCCTTCTGCAGAAGACACCGTACGAATGGCTGGCACCGTACATAGACCCGGTAGTAGCAATTGTGATGGCATTAATCCTAATTGTAGAACCGGTGAAAATGATATTGCATGGACTCAGGGAGCTGGTGCTCTTTGCACCGGAGCAGGAAGTGATGGACCAGATACGTTCCATTGCAGAACAATATATGCAGACCTGTTCCTATACGATAGAATTTTTGGATGTCATCCAGACCGGACGAAAAACCTGGGTGGAAATATACATAGACAGCCCCAACGATATTATTACAATGCAGTCCCTCACCAGAATCAGAAATGGAATCCGGGAAGAATTAAAGAAATACTTTGACCAGATTTATGTAGAACTGATACCGGATTTGCCGGAATAAAAATAATACCGGACACAGGTGCCGGAGTGTATAAAAAGTGCCGATGGAATATTCCACCGGCACTTTTTATGAAACGGAGATGGCGGGATTCGAACCCGCGTGCCCCGGAGGGCTAACGCATTTCGAGTGCGCCCCGTTATGACCACTTCGATACGTCTCCAGATAAAAAAGAGTGCATACACTTTGTTGGATTCGTGTGGTAAAGTGTTTTGCACAATAGCACATATATCATACAATATTTTCCTGCCGGATGCAAGCAGATTTCATTGACAGACTTGGAAAATGCCCGTATAATAATATTTATATTGGTTATAGTGACCATAACTAGGAGGATTAGACAAATGAATAATGAAAAAGAGTTCAAGCCGTATATTCCGGCAGACAAAGTTTTGCCGGAACTTACGCCAGTCTCTATTATTCTGGGTATTCTGCTTGCCGTAGTTTTCGGTGGGGCAAACGCATACTTAGGACTTAGAGTAGGAATGACAGTGTCGGCATCCATACCGGCAGCGGTAATTTCCATGGGAATTATCCGCGTAATTTTAAGAAGGGACTCCATTCTGGAGAATAACATGGTACAGACCATCGGTTCTGCCGGAGAGTCTCTTGCAGCAGGAGCAATCTTTACACTCCCGGCTCTGTTTATGTGGGCAGAGGAAGGTGGTACAAGCATGCCATCTTTAGTGGAAATCGCATTGATTGCATTAATCGGTGGTGTCATCGGAGTTATGTTCATGATTCCACTTCGTAGTGCATTAATCGTACAGGAGCATGGAAAGCTTCCTTATCCGGAAGGAAAAGCCTGTGCAGAAGTACTGGTAGCCGGAGAAGAAGGCGGAGCAAAAGCAAGTACCGTATTTGCCGGTCTGGGAATTGCAGCAGCATACAAATTCATCACAGATGGTTTGAAAGTATTCCCGAGTGAAGTGACTTATGAAATCAAATCTTACAAGGGTTCCGGAGTCGGAATGGATGTACTTCCGGCACTTCTTGGAGTTGGTTATATCTGTGGAGCCAGAGTATCTTCCTACATTTTTGCGGGTGGAGTAATCGGCTGGTTCGTACTGATGCCGTTAATCGCACTCTTTGGTGCAGACCTTACCATTTTCCCGGCAAGCGTTCCGGTATCTGAACTTGGCGCATCAGGAATCTGGTCAAACTATATCCGTTACATTGGAGCAGGAGCAGTTGCAGCAGGCGGAATCATCAGCCTGGTAAAGAATCTGCCACTTATCGCAAAGACCTTCCGTCAGGCATTAAAGAGCTACGGAAGCAAAGGAAATGGTGACAACAGCCGCCTCAATAAAGATATTCCAATGAATATCGTAATTCTTACGATTGGAATCATGGCTATTATTATGTGGCTGGTTCCGGCAGTTCCGGTAAGCCTTCTTGGAGCAATTATTATCGTAATCTTCGGATTCTTCTTTGCAACCGTATCATCCAGAATGGTTGGTATTGTAGGAAGTTCCAATAACCCGGTATCCGGAATGGCAATTGCAACACTGCTTATCACAACTATGATTTTAAAAGCAACCGGAACCATCGGAATGCCTGGAATGGTAGCTTCTATTGCAATCGGTTCTGTCATCTGTATCATCGCAGCAATCGCCGGAGATACATCACAGGATTTAAAGACCGGTTATCTGGTAGGAGCAACACCTTGGAAACAGCAGGTTGGTGAAATCATCGGTGTAGCAGCATCTGCTATTGCAATCGGTGGAGTATTATATCTGTTAAATGCAGCATGGAGCTATGGTTCCTCAGCAATCCCTGCACCGCAGGCAACCTTGATGAAGATGGTAGTAGAAGGAGTTATGGGCGGAAACCTTCCTTGGGTACTGGTATTTGCAGGCGTTGGTATTGCAGTAGTAGTAGAAATCCTTGGAATTCCGGTATTGCCATTTGCAGTAGGTCTTTACCTTCCGATTTACTTAAGCACACCGATGATTGTTGGTGGATTAATCCGCTTATACTTTGATAAGAAGAAGGGTGAATCCGAAGAAGAGAAGAAACGCAAAGTGGAAAATGGAGTGCTTTACTCATCCGGTCTGATTGCCGGAGAGGGACTGGTAGGAATTCTCCTTGCAGTCTGTGCAGTCATTCCATTCAAGGGAGAGACCTTTGCAGATGCATTTAACTTATCTGCAATATTCGGTTTCAGCTTAGGAAACATTGGCGGACTGGTATTCTTTGCATTACTTGCCGTAACTTTAATCCTTTTCATCCGTGGAAAGAAGAAAAAAGAAAATTAAAAACAGAATAAAGTAGTTCTTACATCTGCCGTCTTGCGAAAAGGCGGCAGATGTTTTATACTGCTAGCGAAGATAACAGGAGGCAATATGGCAAAGAAAAAAGACAATTATTTAGATTATATCCCACGTCCGAATACATTATTTGAATGTAATAAGAACAAAGATGGCAAAATAGAAATAAAAATGCATAACAAAGGTGTGTTTAACAAAATCGCACAGGTGTTATTTAAGAAACCGAAATACAGCTATATCGAGCTGGATGAATTCGGCAGCTTCGTGTGGGAGCAGATGGATGGAAAGAAAACCATCTATGAGATTGGTACACTGGTAAAAGAAAGATTCGGTGACAAGGCAGAACCTCTTTACGAGAGACTGTCCCAGTATATCAAGATTCTGCATAACAACCATTTTATCGTATATGAGAATAAATTAAGAAAGAAGGAATCATAATGAGCGCATTAGCAGGCTTAGAACCAAAAGAGGTATTTCATTATTTTGAAGAAATCAGCAATATTCCCCGTCCATCCTATAAAGAGGAGAAAATCAGCAATTATCTGGTAAACTTCGCAAAGGAACGGAACTTAGAATATTATCAGGATGAAGTAAAAAATGTCATTATCATCAAAGAGGCAGCACCGGGCTATGAAGACGTTGCACCACTGATGATTCAGGGACATATGGATATGGTGTGCGAGAAAGAACCGGGCTGCACCATCGATTTTGAAAATGACGGACTGACACTGGAAGTAAACGGAGATTATATCAGTGCAAAGGGAACAACCCTTGGCGGCGACGATGGAATTGCAGTTGCATATGCACTGGCAATCTTAGATTCTGACAGCATTGCGCATCCGCGTATCGAATTTATCTGTACTGTGTCCGAAGAGGTTGGCATGGAAGGTGCCGTAGCACTGGATGTTTCCCACTTGAAAGCAAAGAAGCTTCTGAATCTGGATTCTGAAAATGAAGGAATCATGCTGGTAAGCTGTGCCGGTGGATGCAGCACCGTATGTGAACTTCCGGCGGAATGGGAAAAGAGCGCAGGAAATCTTGTTTCTATTCATGTGGCAGGCTTAAAGGGCGGACATTCCGGCGTGGAAATTGACAAAGGAAGAGCCAACTCCAACATTTTATTGGGAAGAATTCTTTTAGAATTAAAAGATGAATATCATTATCAGATAGCAGCATTATCCGGCGGAAATAAGCAGAATGCCATTCCAAGAGAAAGTGCAGCAGAGCTTATGGTACAGGAAGATGCCACACAGCTTGTCCATAAAATAGAAGAAATTGCAGAGAAAATCACCCATGAATTTTCCACCAGTGACCCGGATATCCAGATATCCGTAGCAGTAGAAGAAAACTGTGAGAAGGAAGTATTAACAGAAGCTGCGGCAAGAAAAACAGTGCTTTTAATCAACCTGCTTCCAAATGGAATTCTTCGCATGAGTGATGACATCAAGGGACTGGTAGAGACTTCTTTAAACCTCGGCGTTCTGACTCTGGAAAAAGACAAGCTGACTCTGCAGTATGCCGTAAGAAGTGCAGTGGGCACCGCAAAAGAATATCTTTTGAAACGTATTGCTGCGCTGGTAGAAGAGTTTGGTGGAAGAGTCACCAATACCGGTAATTATCCTGCGTGGGAATACCGCAGGGATTCTGTACTCCGGGATGATATGGTCCGCATTTTCAAGGAAATGTATGGAAAAGAGCCGACCGTAGAAGCAATTCATGCCGGACTTGAGTGTGGCATTTTAGCAGGTAAGATTGACGGACTGGATGCTGTCTCCATCGGACCCGATATGATTGCCATTCATACCACAGAGGAGAAATTAAGCATTTCTTCCACAAAGAGAGTATGGGATTATATCTTAAAAGTAATTGCCTGTAAATAAATTGCTTAAGCAGGCATTATAGCTTGTACCCTAAAAAAAAATATATTATAATATATTTTGGATGTGTGGGCGTATGCACAACAATAAGCAGAGAAAGGGATGCAGCAAATGAAAAGAATAGGTATGTTGACCAGCGGCGGAGACTGTCAGGCATTAAATGCAGCAATGCGCGGCGTGGTAAAAGGATTAAGTCATAATGTGGATGAGTTGGAAATCTACGGTTTTTATAATGGTTACAAGGGATTGATTTATGGCGATTACCGCCTGCTTGCATCAAAGGATTTTTCGGGAATCCTTATCAAGGGCGGAACCATCTTAGGTTCTTCCAGACAGCCATTTAAACTGATGCGTGTGCCGGATGAGAACGGGCTGGATAAGGTGGAAGCAATGAAGCAGACCTATCATAAACTGAAACTGGATTGTCTGGTAATCCTTGGCGGAAACGGAACACAGAAGACTGCCAATCTCCTTCGGGAAGAGGGATTAAATGTCATCCATCTGCCGAAGACCATCGACAATGATATCTATGGAACAGATATTACCTTTGGCTTTTACAGTGCAATCAACGTGGCGTGTGCAGCCATTGATTGTATACACACAACAGCAGCATCCCATAATCGTGTCTTTATCGTAGAAGTCATGGGACATAAAGTGGGCTGGCTGACCCTGTACGCAGGTGTTGCCAGTGGAGCAGATATCATATTACTGCCGGAAATCCCATATGATATTGATAAAGTCATCGAAGCAATAGATAAGAGAACCAGGGATGGAAAAGGCTTTACCATTCTTGCGGTAGCAGAGGGTGCTATTTCCAAGGAAGATGCAGCACTTTCCAAGAAAGAATACAAAGAGAAGCTAAAGAATTATAAATATCCGTCTGTATCCTATGAGATTGCAGACCAGATTGAGAAACGCAGTGGCACCGAAGTACGTGTAACCGTACCGGGCCATACCCAGCGCGGCGGAAGCCCATGCCCATATGACCGTGCACTCTGTACACGACTTGGTGCAGCAGCAGCCCGGGCAATCATTGATGAAGATTACGGATACATGATTGCGATGGTTAATGATAAGACAAAGCGTGTTCCACTGAAGGATGTGGCTGGCAAGTTAAAGACTGTTGACCCGGATTGTCAGATGATTAAAGAAGCAAAGACCATTGGAATCAGCTTTGGAGATTAAGAGAAGCGAGGATGGAATAGATGTCATACATGGCACTTTACCGTAAGTTCCGCCCACAGGAATTCGCGGATGTCAAAGGACAGGAGCATATAGTAACAACCTTAAAGAACCAGATAAAGGCAGACCGTATCGGCCATGCATATCTGTTCTGTGGAACGAGAGGAACCGGTAAGACAACCATCGCAAAAATATTTGCCAAGGCAGTCAACTGCGAACATCCCGTAGATGGAAGCCCTTGTGGAGAATGTGCAAGCTGTAAAGCAATTGCGGCAGGAAGTTCCATGAATGTTATCGAAATTGATGCGGCATCCAATAACGGTGTAGATAATATCCGTGAAATCCGGGAAGAGGTAGCATACCGCCCGACAGAAGGAAAATACAAAGTTTATATCATAGACGAGGTGCACATGCTCTCCATCGGAGCCTTTAACGCTTTGTTGAAGACCCTGGAAGAGCCGCCTTCCTATATCATTTTTATACTGGCAACTACGGAAGCCCATAAGATACCGATTACGATTCTTTCGAGATGTCAGCGGTATGATTTCCGGAGAATTTCCATTGAGACCATATCAGACCGCCTGATGGAACTGATGGAAAAGGAAAATGTGGAAGTGGAAGAACGGGCAATCCGCTATATTGCCAAAGCGGCAGACGGATCCATGCGGGATGCCTTAAGCCTTTTAGACCAGTGCATCGCCTTTTATCTGGGACAGAAGCTGACCTATGACCATGTGTTAGAGGTGCTGGGTGCAGTAGATACGGAAGTCTTTTCTAAATTACTGCGGAAAGTGCTGGCAGAAGATGTGGCAGGAGCC
>ENA-OPNW01001506-OPNW01001506.1-human-gut-metagenome-genome-assembly--contig:-NODE-1506-length-11412-cov-6.749053_pt1 | contig 11412 bp, 9 predicted proteins | sample MGYA00241540_ERZ501777 | MGnify/ENA primary metagenome ERZ501777 (study PRJEB25962, sample SAMEA2042615) | human gut metagenome | biome: human gut; feature: human-associated habitat; material: faeces...
TTTTTCCAACTTTTTTAACCTTTTTCTTAACTTCTTTTACACTTATCCGGGCGTTTCGAGCTGCATATACAAAATAAGTGCCGGAAGAGCACAAAGATTACTGCCGGCACTATATAATGTATATTATTCTTTGAGTTTTCCGAACATTATCGCTCCGGTAATTGCCGTTGCAGCAAACGAAAGCACCGCGGTCAATATCTTATATCCTCTGCTCACTGCTCATCCTTCTTTCCGTGCTCCGCGAGCAGACGCTGCTTCTCGTCCCAGAGTTTCTGTGAGAGGTCGACATAATAGTTATGCGGATTGTCGAATCTCAGCACCTCATCCCAAAGAGTGTCGATCTGCTCGGCGCAGTGCTTCTTCACCTCGTCAAGCGGCGGGCATTCGTAGACGCACTCGCCCCCTTTGAAGAGCTGGACGGTCAGCGGCTTTGCAACATAGTTTTCTACTATCTTTCTCTTCCAGGTGAAGTCGGGGTCGAAGAGTTCATAGGGCTTCGTATCGTCGATAACTTCGTTGTTGAGGGTCACGAGATCGGCGATAGCCTTGCCGGTCTCACGGTCGAAGAGTCTCCACGGCTTTTTGAAGCAGGGAGTAGATATCTTGGCGACATTGTCGCTTATCTTTATTCTCGGGCATATCTTGCCATCCTTCTCAACGGCACAGAGCTTGTACACCCCGCCTAGGACGGGGCTTGAAGATGAAGTTATGAGTCTTTCACCAACGCCGAAGGAGTCAACCTTTGCGCCCTGACCGATCATATCTCTGATGAGATACTCGTCGAGCGAGTTGGAGGCGACTATCGTGCAGTCCTCAAAACCGGCTTCGTCCAGCATTTTGCGCGCCTTGCGTGAAAGGTATGCGATATCGCCGCTGTCGAATCTGATGCCCTTGGGTCTGTAGCCTCTTGGCAGAAGCTCGCGTTTGAATGCTTCGATAGCGTTGGGCACGCCCGACTTGAGCGCGTTATAGGTATCGACGAGCAGGACACAGTTGTCCGGATACTCCCTGGCATAGGCGCAGAATGCCTCGAGCTCGGTGTCAAAAAGCTGAACCCAGCTGTGCGCCATGGTGCCGAGCGCGGGCACGCCAAACATTATATCCGAAACAGCGCAGGCGGTTCCGGCGCATCCGCCGATATATGCCGCACGAGCGCCGTAAATAGCGGCATCAAAGCCCTGGGCGCGGCGCGAACCGAACTCCATTATAGGTCTGCCCTGCGCGGCGCGGACTATTCTGTTCGCCTTGGTGGCGATAAGGCTCTGATGATTGATGCACAGAAGCACCATCGTCTCCACGAACTGAGCCTGAATTATCGGTCCTTTGACGGTAACTATCGGCTCGCCCGGGAATATCGGAGTGCCTTCCGGGACAGCATAAACATCACAGCTGAATTTGAAATCGGCAAGATAATCGAGAAATTCTTCAGAGAATCCCTTGCCGCGAAGATATTCAATATCCTCGTGCGTGAACTTGAGTCCCTTGAGATATTCGCAGAGCTGCTCGACGCCAGCCATAATGACGTATCCGCCGCCGTCAGGCACTTTGCGGAAGAACATGTCGAAATAAGCGACGGTGTCCCCCATGCCGTTTTTGAGATAGCCGTTTGCCATCGTCATTTCGTAAAAATCGACGAGCATCGTCAGATTTCTTCCCTTTAACGAGTTGAGTGAATTCATGAGAAAGAGTCCTTTCGTTTTATCGTTTATAAACAGTAAATAAACTTTTTATATTTTCCGGCGCAAATTCCTTTCGGAATCACGCTTTAGAATCGTGCTTATCCTTATTTTTTCTGAAAATGCCCCGATTTTTCACAGCAAATCAGCATTTTTATCAAATTATCATCTTTTATCATTAATTTTTTCGGAATGTGGCAATTCTCAATCAATTTGTAAATAAATTATAATTCCTGAAGAAAAACTCTTGCATTGTAATTTTTCGTATGATATAATAAAGCCAGTGAAAGCCCGAGCGGACAAAATTCCGCCGGATTTTACTATTGCCCGCCTAAATTGTAGGCGGAAGAATATAGGAGGTAGGAGTTATGAGAATCAGAAAGCAGGCGCTCGGAGACAGAAACATTGTCGGAGCAAAGATCGAGCAGAAGAGAAAGAGCATGGGTATGAAGCAGAAGGATCTGCTGACTCAGCTCCAGATCAAGGGCATCGACCTCAACGCATCGGGTCTTTCCAAGCTCGAAGGTCAGCTTCGCTATGTTACCGATTTTGAGCTCAAGGCTATCTCGGAAGTTCTCGGTATGTCTTACGAAGAGCTTCTCGGCTGAGATCACCTTTCTGAAAGAAAGAACTGTATTTCGATACAGTTCTTTCTTTTTTTGCTCATTTTTTCGCATTGAGGCGGACAACATATGCGACCGCCTCGCAGATGACGGATATCGACACGAAAACGCACATTGTTATCAGCGACCAGCGCAGATTGAGGCGGCCGAGCTGATTAAAATCGTAAAGCGCCTCAAGGAAGATGAGAAACACCGCCGCCTCTTCGGAGAGCAGTGCGGGGATATGTATCCCCTTTGCTATCTTTTTGGATATCAGCCCCGTAGTCAGCGCGACCATAGCGCATATCACAGCGCAAATCGGCACTGCGTAGCTGTAATACCAGCTGATAAGCCCCTGCATTTTGGCGATATAAAGAAGATAGAGCGCGAGCACGACGAAGCAGATGCCCGCAGTTACGGGTGCGGGAGTCACGCGCAGAACGGGCAAAACGAGAAACACCCACGCAACGGCGATAGCGCCGAGGACATAGCCCGCCCAGAATTTATCGCCGGGGTTCAGGATATTGACGACGGTGCAGATCATCGCCGGGAACACCATGAACGCCGAGAAAATTACGGCATAGCTCTTTGCGGTCTTTGTCGCTTTTCCGAGATGAAGCTTCTTCTTGGAATCGGGCTTCTCCGCCTTTTCTTCAGCGCGCTCGCACGCGCCGCAGTTCGGGCAGACGCCGGTTTTCTCATCAACAACAGCTCCGCATTTTGTACAGAACATCGCGGCACCTCTTTTCAAGTGTATAATAGTGTAGTATACTGTTTCATAGTATCATAAAACAGCAAAAAAAACAATCCCGGGAGGCGACAAAATGAAAATACTGATAGACGCGGACGGCTGTCCGGTGGTTGACATATGCATAAAATCAGCAAAGCGGCACGGGATCGAATGCCTCATTCTCTGCGACACATCGCACATATTCGAGCGCGAGGGAGCAAAGACCGTGACGGTATCAAAGGGCGCTGACAGCGTCGACTTCAGGATAGTAAACCTCCTCGAACGCGGGGACATTGTAGTCACGCAGGACTACGGACTCGCGGCGATGTGCCTTGCCCGCGGAGCGAGCGCGATCAATCAGAACGGGCTGATATACACTCCCGACAACATAGATGCGCTTCTGAATTCGCGCTACGAGACGAAGAAGATCCGCATGGCGGGCGGCAGAATAAAAGGTCCGCAGAAACGCCGCCCGGAGCAGAACGAGGAATTTGAAAAGGCGATTGAAAAGATGATTGAGGGATGAATTGAAAATTTGGGATTTGTCAAATAGCTTTAACGATACATTTCTGTACATTAAATTCGATATTACTTTGATATTACTTTGTTATATATAATCGAAAAAGGCACTTGCTTTTGCAAGTGCCTTTTTCTGGCGCAGAAGGAGAGACTCGAACTCTCGCGCCGGTTTCCCGACCTACGCCCTTAGCAGGGGCGCCTCGTCACCAACTTGAGTACTTCTGCATGGTAACTTATATTATAAAGTTTTGTTGTTGTCGCTGGCGGAGAGAGTGGGATTCGAACCCACGGTACGTTGCCGTACGACGGTTTTCAAGACCGTTCCGTTATAACCACTTCGGTATCTCTCCATAAAGCGTAAGTTATTCTAACATAAATCAAAGACCTTGTCAACGCTTTTTTGCGCGAATTTTTATTACAATATATTCTCCCGCCTCAGCAGAACGTCAAGGCTCACGCCGAGAGTGTCGGCTATAGCGATGATCTCGATATCGGTCACGAAGCGTTTGCCGCACTCGATGCGCTGGACGGCGTTTTTGTCTATATCAAGGCCGGCAAGCTGGAGCACATCGGCGAGCTGCCGCTGAGAGAGTCCCATATTTTTGCGCAGAAAGACTACATTCTTTCCGCAAATATTATTCAGCCCGTCTTTTGCTTTGTTGATGAACATAAAACAGCCTCCGAGACATTCAGTGCTTATTTAATATTATATTCCCTTGCCGCAAATATGTCAATCGTCGTTATATAAACATCTTCCCTCCCGCGGCAATTTATGATATGATTATCGCAGACAAAATGACGGAGGGAACACATGGACACAAAAGAACTGCTCGGCAGAGTCTGCGGGAACATAAATGATAACGAAATCTGCATTTATGACTGCGGCGACGGCGTGTATATGCGGCTTATAAAAGGTGCGGCGAAATCGGATTTTTTAAAAATCTGCGGCGAGTGCGAGGAACTCGGATACACGCTCTTTCAGCGCAACGACCTCGAAGAAAACAGACACGCATCATATCGCGGGGATATGCTCATCCACGCATATTTCTGCCCGGCCGAAAAAATTCTGCGCGTCATATGCGACCCGTATTCCGTTGAATTTGAGTGCGAAGAGCCGAAATATGAGCGCAGATGCGGCAGCGCGCTGTGGCAGTTCGAGAACGATCATTCGTATATCGACTGCGGTATGTGCTATATCCTGCGTTGCGCGGACAACAGCTTTTTTATTATAGACGGCGGGCATTTTCTTCAGCCCAACGACCACAAGAGAATATACCGCTTTCTGCGCGAGCGCACGCCCGACGGCGAGCGGGCTGTCATATCTGGCTGGTTCTTCAGCCACGCACACGACGACCATGTGAGCCAGTTCGTTGATTTCATTCGCGAATACGGCTCGGCGGTCGATATTGAAAAGCTCTATTACAACGACGCGCCGATAGACCACCGCGATAATATGAGCTGGGGCGAGGCGAACAAAAAATACATAAGACGGTTTGAAGACTGTGCCCGCTCCTGCGGAATACCTACTGTAAAGCTGCACACGGGTCAGCGGTTCTTCGTGCGCAACCTGCGCTTTGACGTGCTCTGCACTCAGGAGGATGTCTGGCCGAAGAGCCTCGAAAACTTCAACAACACCTCATGCGTGCTCGCGCTCGAAGCGGACGGGACGAGAATAATCTTCCCCGGCGACGCCGCCGATGTCGAGAGCGACATAATGACGGCGCGCTACACCGCAAAAACGCTCGGCTGCGATATCATGCAGCAGTCCCACCACGGACACAGCGGCACATCGCCCGAGTTCTATCAAATGGCAAACGCCAGAACCGTGATGTTCCCGATAACAAAGATAAAGTTCGAAGAGGAATATCCGAAGCAGGAGGCGAACAGGGTCGCCTGCTCGATAGCCGAGGAATATTTCATCGCCTCGGACGGAACGGTCGAATTCCCCCTGCCCTACAAAGTCGGCAGCGCAAAAGTTTATCCCGACGAGACATTTGAAAACTTCGCGGCGATAAAAATGCTCTGGGGCTATGACTACCCCGACGAATACAAGAAGCAGCTATTTGAAGAATTTCTCAGGCGCGGCGGTCTGCCCGCTCTCGACGAGATTGAAGCGTAATATGCAAAAAGATCCGCACCCGAAAAAGGTACGGATCTTTGATTTTTATCAGTAGCCTATCGCGACTGCACCGAGCATCGCAAGCGCGGCGAGACCGAACTCCATAACAAACAGCTTCCACGACCAGCGCAGATATTTGCCGTAAGATATGCCAACCATGCCGATGGCGATGACCATTATTCCGCTCGTGGGATAGAGAATATTGCAGAAGCCGTCGCTCATTGTGAACGCGAGGACTATCGACTGCCTTGTCAGCCCGAGCAGATCGGCGAGCGGCAGGACTATCGGCATTATCAAAAACGCCTTTGCGGTGCCGGAGCCGACGATAAATTCGAGCGCGACGACGAAGAGGAATATCGCGAACAGCGCGCCCGTTTTGGACATCGACGAAGTGAGATTATACACATGATAGAGTATCGTGTGGATTATGTTGCCCTCCTGCAGGACATAGGTTATCGAGAGGATAGCCCAAATCATCGGCAGGCAGGGAGCTATAGTCTTGACTCCTTCGAGGAAGCCGCCGCCGAGTGCCTTGCCGCGGATGCCCGCGATATATCCCGCCGAGATTCCGCCGACGGTGAAGAGAATAGCCATGCCGACGAGCGGAAGATAATTTATCAGCTCTTTTACCGAGTCGCTTATCGTATCGACCTTTTGGAGCGCGAACGACACCGCGACTATAAGTAATACGCCGCCGACGCAGCCGACGAATGTCTTTGTCGCCTTTTTGAGCGCGGGATTGTTGAGCGCCTCGTCGTCCGCTTCCGCTCCGAAGCGCACGCGCAGCTCCTTGTCGCTCTCATAGCAAAGGGACTTCTCGGGATTCTTCTCTATCTTCTTGGCGTAAACTATTAAAAACAGCACGAGCGACGCATAGACGCAGACGAAGAACAGGACTCTGTATGCAAGGCCCGAGAACAGCGGCAGATCCGCCATTGTCTGAAGGATGCCGACATTGAACGGGTTGAACGTCGCGGCGGTATAGCCGAAGGCTATCGACACCATGCTGATACCGAGACCGACGAACGAATCCCAGCCGAGTGCCAGCGATATCGCGACCGCGAGCGGTACGAGCGTCAGCGACTCTTCGAGCACGCCGACCACCGACGACATCATCATGCACACGAAAACTATGACCGCTAACAGAAGATACTTTTTCTTCTCAAACTTTCTGACGACCGAGGACATGATATATTTGAGCACGCCCGCGAGCAGCATAATGACCAGCAGAAGTGCCGTTATGCCGAACACGGTCTTTTTGTCGATCTGGATTCCGGTGCCCTTCTTTTCCGTCTGCACGGCGGATTCGGCGGGCGCCGTCTTTTGCTTTTTCATTTTTCGTTCCCCCTGTCTGACTGTTGGGAGCTTTCGTCCGGGTATAGTGGCATTATACTCCAGTAATGCATATTTATCAAGTATATTTGAATATTTATGCAAACGAATCTTTTTCGCTTCCACTGTGTTTTTTTGTAACTTCTTCCAAATAAATCAAAAGCTATTTTTTGTTTTATTCTTGTATTCCCCGCCGGTTTCTGATAACATTTAGCATGGAAACAAAAACCAATTCCGGAGGATATACAATGATAAGCTTTGACAGCAAAAACAAAACCTTCAAGCTTGACACGCCGAACACGAGCTATGTTATCGGAGTCGTCGACTTCGACCAGCTCGTCAACCTCTATTACGGCGACAAAATAGCGGACACCGAGGGACTTGAGGCGCGCTCATTCCGCCCGCGCTGTGCGTCGTTCAGCCCGCTGACGAGCGAATACAACACCGACGCGCACGACTTTTCGCCCGACTGCGCGCCGATGGAATACGGCTGCAACGGCTGCGGCGATTTCAGAACGAGTGCGCTCTCGATAAGAAACGTCGACGGCAACACCGTCACCGATATGCGCTACGAGGGATACAGAATATATGCGGGCAAACCGTCCATCGATCCCCTGCCGGCGGTCTATCTCAACAGCGAAAGCGAGGCGGACACGCTCGAAATAGACATGGCGGACAAAGTGACCGGCATGCGCGTCACGCTCATATACACGGCTTTCAACTCTCTCGATGTTATCATACGCAGCGCAAGAATCGAGAATGCGTCACAGAGACCCGCGGACATTGACCGCGCGATGAGCATGTGCGTCGACCTGCCGGGCATGGACTACGATCTCATAACCCTCTACGGCAGGCACTGCAAAGAGCGTTCCGAGGAGCGCCGCCCGCTCGCCCACGGACTTCAGGGCATAGCGAGCAAGCGCGGAGTTTCGAGCCACTGCCAGAACCCGTTTGCGGCTCTCGTCTCGAAAAACGCCGACGAGAACAGCGGCGAGGCATACGGCTTCAATCTCGTTTACAGCGGCAACTTCGAGTTTTGCACCGAGTGCGACTATTCGGGTACTTCGCGCATACTCATGGGCATAAATCCGACAGATTTCACATGGCATCTTGAGCCGGGCGAGAGCTTCCAGACTCCCGAGGCGGTCATGGTACACACGAGCAAGGGCATCGGCGAGATGAGCAGGATATACCACAAGCTCTATAACTTCAATCTCGTCCCCGGAAAATACAGAACGGAGAAGCGTCCTCTGCTGATAAACAGCTGGGAGGCGGCGTTCTTCGATTTTGATACGGACAAGCTCGTCTCGTTCGCGGAGCGCGCAAAGGAATTTGGCATGGATATGCTCGTCATGGACGACGGCTGGTTCGGCAAGCGCAACAACGACCAGAACTCGCTGGGCGACTGGTTCGTAAATGAAGACAAGCTCAAGGGAGGACTTGGCGAGCTTATACGCAGAATAAATGACCTCGGGCTTCAATTTGGCATATGGTACGAGCCGGAGATGATCTCCCCCGACTCCGACCTCTTCCGCGCCCACCCCGACTGGTGCGTCCATGTCCCCAACCGCAAGCCCTGCATAGGCAGGCATCAGTATGTTCTCGATATGTCCCGAAAAGATGTGCGCGACAACATATTCGACCAGATGTACTCCGTGCTCTCGAAATATAAAATAGACTATATCAAATGGGATTTTAACCGCAATATTTCCGACGCGGGTTCCGCTCTGCTGCCCGCGGACAGGCAGGGCGAGTTCTTCCACCGCTTTATCCTGGGCACATACGAGCTCATGGGCAGGATACGCGACGCGTTCCCGGATATGCTCTTTGAAAACTGCTCGGGCGGCGGCGGACGCTTTGACCCCGCGATGCTCGCATATTCTCAGCAGATCTGGGCGAGCGACAACACCGACCCCATCGAGCGGCTGACGATTCAGTTCGGCACCTCGATGTGCTACCCCGCCTCGACTATGGGCGCTCACGTCTCCGCCTGCGACAGGACGGATTACAAAGTAAAGGGCGACGTCGCGCTCTGGGGCACGTTCGGCTACGAGCTTGACCCGAATGAGCTGAGCGCAGAGGAGCGCGGGCAGATAAAAAAGCAGGTTGACGAATACCACAAATACTATGACCTCATTCACTCGGGCGACCTCTATCGGCTCAAGAGCCCCTATGAAGACGGCTACAGATGCGCGTGGAGCTTTGTCGCCGAGGACAAGAGCGAGGCTCTTGCGACGGTCGTAACCATGCGCGCGCCCGAAGTGCCGTTCTTCATTCTCAAGTTCAAGGGACTCGACCCCGACAAGCACTATCTCTGCGACTTCGACGGCAGAGTTTACTCCGGCTCGAACCTCATGAACGCGGGACTCAATCTGACCCGCCCGACAGAAAGAACATATTCGAGTCTTAAAATATATCTTAAAGCACAATGAGTGAAATGGATAAAATAAACGGCGCAAACTGGATGAGCTCTCTTTGCTCCGACCTGCCGATAACTGCCATAAATATGCCCGGCACGCACGACAGCGCGACAAAATATGTCCGTTTTAAGCCGATATGCAACACGCAGAACTTAACAATAGAAGAGCAGCTGCAAATCGGCGTGCGGTATCTCGACATGCGCTTTGAGCTAAAAGACGGCAGAAAGCTCGTCGCCGTTCACAGCATCGCGGACTGCAAAAAAGAGCGCGGCTTGAATTCCGCCGACCTCATCGCCGCAGATACTGTAAATATGTGCGAGAGCTTTCTCAAAGAGAACCCCGGCGAGACAATTCTGTTTCAGCTTAAAGAAGACGACGGCGATGCGGGCATCGCGTTGTTCGGCGAGTTTTATGCGCAGTGCATCAGGGGCAGAGAAGAGCTTTGGTATCTCGAAAACCGCATACCCGCTCTCGGCGAAGTGCGCGGGAAGATAGTGCTGCTGCGCGTGGTCGGCGCTGACGCTTTGCACTTTGACGACAAGACCTGCGGAATCGATTTCAGCGCGTACCCGTATGTCGGCAGCAGGGATATCCGCGATTTTCGCCGCCGCGATATAAAAAAGCTTTCGGACGGCAAGACATACGCGCAAATGTATGTCCAGGATTCATACAAGCTCGGCGGAATCAAAAAATGGAAAGCCGTTACAGCTTTTCTTGAGTCCAACCTCGACCCAAAAAATTTCAATATTTGCCTGACGAGCTGCACGGGATTCATAACTCCGAAAGCCGGTTCGGCGTTCATCAACCGCAGGCTCAGGGAATATGAATTTACATCGGGCAGGCACTACGGCATCGTCGCCGCGGACCACATATCCCCGGACATCTGCCGCGCCGTCTTTATGAGCAATTACGGCACAGAGCAGGCGTAAAGCGCAACTGTCTTTAGCTTTATGCGAATAGTTTTTACTTTTAAAATTCAATATTGACACTTCTCGTCATACCGCGGCAAAAGCTTGTGTTTTTTGCCGCGGTATTTTTGACACATTTTTTATATGTGAAAATATAAAATAATAATTGTGTCAAAACAGCCCGTACATAAATATTTGCGGCGCAATATCGAAAAAGAGAAGTGAAAAAACATGGAGCGTTCAAAAGCCAAGGCGGACAAGTTCAGATTCATAGACGAAGAAAAGCGGGAGAAAGTTATTCTCTCGCTCAAATGTATATTTTCGTGCGCGGTCGGGCTGCTGCTCGCGCGCGCGAAGATTTTCGGCAGCCTCTCGCCGCTCGGGCTCGCGTTTTCCGCTGCCGCCGGGTCGTACGCGCTCGCGGCGTCGGTCGGCGCGCTCGTCGGCTATCTGCTGACCTTCTCGGGGACGGCGGGGATAAGATACATGGCGTGTGTCGCGGGAATCGCGCTGATAAACTTTTCCGTCAGCCGCCTGCGCGGAGAAAACAGCGCGCGAAAAGTCGCGCCGATTGCCTCGGCTCTCTGCTGCGCGTCAACCGGCATAGCCGTTCTGCTCGTCGAGGGCTTTTCGCTAAACGGTATTGTGTCTTTTCTCGCCGACTGCGTTCTCGCGGGCGGGATGACATATTTTTTCTCGCGTTCGCTCGTGCTCATTGATAAAAGAAAAGAGACTCGGCGGCTCGGCAGGCGCGATATCATATGCGTCGCCATCTCCTGCTGCGCAGCACTTGCAGCGCTCGCGGAGTTTGATATCCTGAACTTCCGCCCCGCCGGGACTGCGGCGGCGTTTATTGTCATGCTCCTGTGCTTCACTCTGCGCGAAGCGGGCGGCGCGTTCGGCGGCATATGCTCCGGAATAGCGCTCGCGGCGGCGTGCGGCGATCCCGCTCTCGGCGCTGTGTATTCGGCGGCGGGGCTCTGCGCCGGGCTGTTTTATCAGTTCGGTCAGCTTGGGATATCCGCAGCATTCATCTGCATCTGCGGGATAAGCGCGGTCATCTCGCCGAACCCGCAGACGATAGCCGCGATAGCGGAGAGCGCGGC
>ENA-OPNW01001508-OPNW01001508.1-human-gut-metagenome-genome-assembly--contig:-NODE-1508-length-11409-cov-3.078034_pt1 | contig 11409 bp, 4 predicted proteins | sample MGYA00241540_ERZ501777 | MGnify/ENA primary metagenome ERZ501777 (study PRJEB25962, sample SAMEA2042615) | human gut metagenome | biome: human gut; feature: human-associated habitat; material: faeces...
TTCAACACCACGCAGCCCGTCCTATATGGACGGTCTGGTATAGGAAAGTCATCCATTCTCAACGCTGGCATCTTCCCAAAGGCTCGTCTTGAGGGGATGACACCTGTCAGCATTCGTCTGAAACATGATGACATAGATAATTATATCTGGCAGATACGGGCTGCAATAAAGAGCAGTGGCCTTAAAATGAAGTCCATATTACCTGCTGTTGACGGGCATGCCAATGAGTCATTATGGGAGTTCATACATCGTCATGAATTCTATAATGAAGATGGGGAGTCACGAGTACCGCTTTTGGTATTTGACCAGTTTGAGGAAATCTTCACTCTTCAGAAGAATGAGAATACTAAAAGGGAGTTTTTCAGGCAGTTGGGGAACCTTCTTAATGATGTTAAGCCTGACTATGTTACAGAATATGAGAAGAAAATTCGTCAGATGCAGTCAGAAGACCAAGAGTTGAAAGTAGTCTCATCTGGTGCTTTAAAAGGACTAAGTCTTAGGCTGAACATCAGGAAAACAGATGCTAACGAACAGAATACTGCAAGATATTTGGTGCACCCTGACTATCATATAGTTTTCGCTATGCGCGAAGATTTTCTTTCCTCTCTCGAACTTTATGTATCAAGCATACCTGTAATGAGAGACAACCGTTTTGGTCTGCTATCCATCAACGAAGAACAGGCTGCGGAGATCATCTTGCGACCTGTTTCTGGACTTATTTCAAAGACAGTAGCAAAACTGGTAATTGAGAAAGTTACGGGAAGAACAGATTTTGAACTTGACGGTAAACCAGAGATTGAAGTTGATGCCGCAGTATTGTCACTATTTCTTAGTAAGCTGTATGCAAAAAAGCCAGAAACGGATTCTCAGATAACGATAGAACTCGTTAACACTTATAGTGGCCATATCATCCGTGACTTCTATCTTGAGTCCATCACATCGAATGAGGAAGACCAGGAACTGCTGTCTAAGGATACTATCCTTATTCTTGAAAATCAATTGCTCACCCGAGAGGGACGTCGCAATAATGTATCACGTAGCGACCTAATAGCCCAAGGGGTGACAGTCAAAGAGTTAAACATTCTCATTGACAAGCGTAAACTCCTGCGACAGTTCAATCACGGCAATGATATACGTATAGAGTATATCCATGATATCCTTTGTCCTGTAGTGAAAGAGCGTAAAGAACAACGTGAACTGATTCAGGAGTTGGAACAGAAACGTCAAGAGGAGAAACAAAAACTTCAAAGGCTCCAAGAACAGCAGGAGCGTGAAAGAACTCTTAGAAATATTGAATATAACAGGAATAAACGTGCAACCGAACGTAATGTGCTTATTCACAAAGGTCGAAGACTTATTGACAATGCCTTGGACTTTGGGGAACTAAGAACCATTAATGATATCCCTTTACGAACCCCTGTTGATAAAATAACGGCTTTTGTAAGATTGGCAACTGGATTATATGGGGAATATTTTGATGATTCGTCTGATTCCGAATTTTTGAATCAGCAAGTGTTTAGTGACCCCTTGCTTGATAATTCAGTCGTTGTTTTGTCTTTTTTCAAAGATGATGAAAGTGCACCAACGATAGATGGAATTTATGGAGTGGAATTGCACTATGAAGGTTCATTGATATCTGACATTTTTTTTAAGGGGAAAAGAGTACTATCGGATGGAAGTGTGTCTTTTAAAGAGCCAATATATATATTAGGGGGCTATTGTGGTATTCATATTGATTATGATGAACACATGAGAGAAATACAACGAACTTATCTGGATGATTCTGGAAAGCCAGTTATTACGCTTGACGGCTACAGTGTTGTTCAAACAAAGTTCGATGAAAATGACAATCCTGTTAAAGTTCGATACTATATCTATGATGATCAAAAAAAAACTGCTGCACGACATTTGCACGGAAACCATGGTTATGATTCTGTCTTTGACAAAAAAGGAAATGAGATAGAACGACACTTTGTAGATGAAAACGAACAGCCAACTATGATAATTTCTGGAGTGTATGGCAAGCGTATGACTTACGATACAGACACGTTCCGGCTGTTGACAATAAGTAATATTGATTACAAGGGGAATTTGATGGCGGATAAAGATGGTTATGTTGCAGACCAAAAAGTGTACGATGAGAAAGGTTTGCCAACAATGGATTATTACCTTGATGAAAAAGGTAACCCTTGGAGAAATCCAGCAGGTATATATGGAACTCTTGACAAGATAGATTTTGCCAATAAAATCATCGAGGCATATAACGTTAATGAACATGGGGTATTTGTTGATGATAAAGATGGTGTGCAAAGCACTATCATAAAAATAAATGAGAAAAGACAAATATCCGAATTTTACTCTAAAGACAAAAACGGTAATATTATAGTGCCAGAAAATAATGGAGCTATACAGTTATGGGAATTTGACGAGCAGAACAGATTACGGAGCTATAAATTATTGAATAAAGACAGACGATTTGTTTTTGGGAAAAGGTTTGATTGCAACAAAGAAGGTACGCATATTATTCGCGAGTACTATTTGTCTGAAAATGGTATGGGGAAAAATGAAGATTTCAATGTAGAGGGAATTGAATTTTCATTGGATGGCGATGATACTCTCCCAGTTTTACAAATATTCATAAACGAAAACAAGCAATATAAGCCTTGTGATGATGGCTTTAATGCAGTTCGGACATGGGAAGATTACAAGGAACGAATAATTAAACAACTATATTACGATGTTGATGGTACACCCATGCCAAACAACGATGGTGTTTTTGGCGTAAAAGCAGAGTATTTAGATGAAGAGACAATCAAGCGAATCAATTTGGATGCAGATGAGAATATGATGGAAGACAACAACGGAGTGGCTTTCACGATAGAAACAAAAAGTTCCTATGGGGTATTCCTAACTAATTATAATATTAATAGTGAGCCTCATGCCGATGATGGATGGGTTTATATTCATAAGGAAAGGGAAAGCACTAAACAAGGATATCGTGAAAGATTTTTCGTTCTTAATTCTTCTAAAGAACAGATACAGATTAATCGTCCGCATCGAGCTGATAGCGGTTGGGGATTAGTCCCATGCATTTTCGTAGAAACAACTTTTGATGATAGGGGAAGACCATTGTCTGAGTATTTTAAAGATGCCAATGGTCAATTTGTTGGAGATTCAGATGGGGATAGTTATACAATATGGGAATATGATGACATTAATAATCTGGAAATCTTGTCCTTGTATAACATCGAAGGAAATCTCAGAATTCGTATAAAAACCATAAGAGACAATAAGAATCGTGTTATTGAGCAGTCGTACGTTAATGGTAATAATGAGTATCTTGAACTTGAACGAGGTTATAGCGGAGAAATCTATGAATATGATGATGAAGAAAACAGGAAGATTGTCTCATTCATAGATTCAAGAGGTAAGGTCTGCAATAATAAAGAAGGATTTGCACATAGAATTTCTTGGTATGACAATATTGGTCGTCTAATTGCCCAAAAGGATGTCACTATCGATGACATTGTTCATGGAAGGATTGGTTTTCGTGAATTCATTGACTCAGAAAAAAGGGAATGTGCTTATTATTTTCATCGTGAAGATGATCAAGGTCATATTATATCTAATGATAATGGCTCGGTATACGATTATTTTGAAGATGATAATAAAGGTCGAACTATTAAGACTTTGTATCTGAACGAAAACAAAACACCATTGTCTGATAAAGATGGAGATTTTGGGCTAAGATATGAATATGATGACGAGAAACGGTTGACAATCATTACATGTCTTGATGAGAGCGGACAACCTCATAACAACAAATTAGGTTATGGCATAGTTCATTTATATGAGAATGAAGATGGAAAAGAAATAAAACGTATGTATTTTACGGTTGAAGGTGCCCCTATAACTATAAAAGACTTATTATTAGGTTGCTATGGATTATGTTATGAGTACCCTAATGAGCATAACAAAATTGTGGGTTATTTGAATAAAGAAGGTGAAATAACTATTAATAGTAATGGTTATGCTTATCGGGAGGAATGCCTAAATCCAGAAACGGGAATTAGACGTGTCTTCTATTACGACAAAGACCGGAACAACACTCAATCGTTGGAAGATGAAAACAAAGAATATGGATACGCTATTGCGGAAAATGATAGTAGGAGAATAATCTACAGTCTTGGGAAAGATGGGGCTGCTGTCAATAATGCTTGTGGGTATGCTACGAAGGATGAACTATACGACAAGAGCGAGCTAAGTTTCTATAAATACCTTGATGTGGACGACAAACCTGTTGCAGACAATGTTGGTGACTATGGCACGGAAATACAACGGTCTGATGATGGATCAATGATTCGTCTAATAAGTCTTAATGAAAAATACGAGCAACATCTAAATGACTATGGCTACTGTATCTGTGATATTATTACCGATATTGCGGGTGATCAAGTACGAATCTGGCGAGATATGGAAGGTAATCGGGTGTTGCCGAAGTTGCGTACTATAAAACGAATTAAAAGAAGGCTTTTGGCATTTAGAAAGAATGGCAAGGCAAAACCGACTTTCAATTGTCGTCAGATAGGTGCAATTTATGATTGTGTCTTAGGTCATGTTGAAGGCAAAGGTCTTGGGAAAAGATACGGGTTAACAGGAACATACGTATTATTGAAATATGACAATTGGACTATAGGTGATAATAACGAAGATTTGGGAAAACTCATATCTAATGTAAAAAAACAATCTAAGTCTCTTCTATTGTTGCCCGTATCTCTTGAAGGCTCGTTACTGAAAGATTCTGGAGATGTAATAGAGTTGAATCTTCCTGCAGGACTGATTGGTATTAGATTTAAAGATTGGGGTGTCAATATAGAAACTCTTCAAATAATTCTTGACAAGAAACAGCAATGGGACGAATCCAATATAGTTTCGTAGGCATAATAGAACAATAACATCGGTCAATCAGAAATGAATAATCTTAATTCAACTATAGAAAAGGCTATAAGGAATCACGAAAGTGAGGTCAGGTTGTTAACACATACAACAGAATATGATGTATATCTATCTGTTAGGAATGTTATGCGTGACAATCCTGATATATTTTGGTACGTACACCAGTATCATTTTGATAAAGATAATGGAATTGTATCATTGAGATACAGGTGTTCTCCAGAAAGAAGTGCCATTATTCAAAAGAGCATCAATGATGTCGTAGAGAAAGATTTTCAGATTAATTATGTCCGCACCTTAACGCAACTGGAACAGGTGGCATACGTCTATAAATGGATGCTGACTTATTGTAACTACAATGCCAATTCGGTTTACAATCAGAATATAGATAGCGTCTTTGTCAGAAGAAATTCCGTATGTACAGGATATGCCAAGGCTGCCCAATATCTCTTTAAGTTGCTTGGAATTGAATCATGCCTCGTATTTGGAAGATTGAACAATGATAAAGAAGATGGTCGCCATTGCTGGAATATCGTGAACATAGAGGGACATTATTATCATCTGGATGTTTGTTTTGGTGATTTGATACTTGAAAGAAGCAGGAATAATTGCAATACAACGTTATGGCGACTATAACTATAATTGCTTCTGTGTTTCTACTTATGAGATATTGAAAACACGTTCTATAGAAGATGTTGAGACCTTGCCGCTATGTGATAGCAATCTTCCCGTGTCTGAGATTGAAAGGTTTTCATCTATAGATATAAAAGAACGAAACGGGGTTATTGGATGTCAATTGACACATATTGGCAGTTCGGCAGACATATTCCTTTGCACGAAAGACAAAAACGTAGTGCTGAAAAAATTCCGAGGAAACGACACACAAAAATGTGCGGAGGAATATGGATATATGAACTGTTTGAATGGGAAGAGTAAGCACCTACTTCAATTGAATAGTGACTATAGTGATGTGAGAAATGGTATTCTCGCTATGGAACAATCAACTCCTATCGTTGACTTGTTTTGTAGCCACTACTATCGTCCAACTTTAAATGGTGTGCTGAAGATGATTAAAGATATCACTCTCGGATGGTTGGAGTGCCAGCATCAAGACATATTGTACCGCGATATTCATGTCTGCAATATCTATAAGGCAAACGATGGAAGGTATAAGTTAGGTGATTTTGGCAGTTGCACCTATGAACTTTGTGGGCTGAGGGAAAGGATTGGCAATCTTTGGTTCATGTCTCCAGAAACGTATATAAGTGGGCAGTTTGATGAGCGTTCTGCTGTCTATTCCATCACGGCAGTGTTGTATTTCGTTCTTAATGGATTGCGCCCACCTTTTGTAGATGGACATAATGAAGAAGAGGCATTACAACGAAAAATGAATGGCGAGTCTTTGCCAGAACCAACCTTACTACACTCTTTCCCTAAGGATTTGGCAAAGGTCATAATGTTAGAACTTGTCGAGAAAGGTTGTGCTTTTTATCCTTCAAAGAGACTACAAACTTGCCACGAATTGCTTCACGCCATAGAGATATTACATTCAACCTTACAAAATCGCAGAATCGAACTGCGATTCACCCAACAAGATATGGAGGCAATCGTTATTAATAAATCAATTCAAAACGTTTATATATCTCGGGATATTCATCATAAGTTAGTATATGGTGAAGAGGTAGAGCGTATAGCAATATCTGTGGCTTATTCTTTCCGTCAAGAAGAAATTGAGGCTACCGCTACAACAGATGCACCTGCCATTATTGATACAGACGGTAACAGCAACTTAGAAGAAGAGGTCAGTTGTGATTGTTTACCAAACGAATTAATTGCTGCGCTTGATGATGATGTTAATATTAGTTATATACCAGTGTCTGATGAAGTGGAAACCTATTGTCGGACAATGGGATATGGAGAACGCTCATATAGTTCTACCTCACCTACAGACAACAAGGGAGCATCATACCAGAGTTCAAACACAATCAAATCAAAACAAGAATATGATTATGCACCAAGACCCGAAGGAATGTCTAAAACTGGAGCTACTATTGGAACTGCAATAGGTTCTGTGTTTAGTCCAGTTAGTGTAGTTCTTAGGAGTATTAACGGCTGGCTTTGTGGAAAGGGGAACAAAGTCACAAAATATGACGAAGTGTATTCCTCCATATTTGCATCATCTGAGATAAAACGCAAGTCGCACATGGTAGTACAGGTTTACCTTCATCTTTATGAAGAAACTGACAAAGTGAAGTCATTGGCCCAAGAATCAGATAAGAATACGGAACGTCGGGATTATATTCCATTGCAATGCAAGCTGAAGAAGGGAGACAAAGTGGATGTCCTTCTGAATATCTACGGTGAGACATTGCTGATGTCAGACAAGAAGAATGTTGTATGGCAAGGAGCTTTTACAAAGTGCAGTTTCGACTACTTTATCCCTAAAGATATCGATGTGGATGAGCTGAGTTGTGTAGCATTACTATCGGTCAATGGAGTGCCCATTGGCGAGATGCGATTTATCACAAGGATTGTAGACTCTCCAAGACAGTTGAATCCCGAGATTATCGCATATAAATATAATAAGGTATTCATATCGTATTCTCATCAGGATGAGTCGAAGGTAAAGTTCCTACATGAAGGGTTGGAACTTGGCTCTGTACCTCACTTCTTTGACCGCAAGTATTTGAAAGTTGGTGATGTTTTCCCAAAAGTGATACAAGACTATATCAACTCGGCAGATCTTTTCATTCTTTGTTGGTCGGAAAATGCATCAAATAGTGAGTATGTACAGAAAGAGCGTTTGCAGGCTCTTGAACGAGCATATCCACAAGTGCAACCAGAACAAGCGGCAAAACTAAGGATATATCCCATGGACATTGAGCCACATGCAGAACTGCCAAGCGATATGAAGAATTATTATCATTTTGGAACATTATAACATCCTAAGTATGAAACAAGAAAAAGAATTCTACGCTTTTATAAGCTACAAACGTGAAGATGAGAAATGGGCGAAGTGGCTTCAAGACAAGCTAGAGCACTATAAATTTCCTGTGAATCTTAATGGTAGATCCGATTTGCCCAAATACATTCGTCCAACATTTAGGGATGTGACGGATCTCACCCCAGGTTTGTTGGCAGAAGAAATTAACTATGCCCTTTGCAATTCAGAGTGGCTAATTGTTATTTGTTCTCCTCGGAGTGCTAAAAGTCCTTGGGTATGCAAGGAAGCACAGGCGTTTATAGATATTGGTCGTGCTGACCATATCATTCCATTTGTAATTGAAGGTAATCCATTTTCTGATGACATGTCTACTGAATGTTATCCAAAGGCATTGCTTAATCTGACTGGTAGTAAAGAACTTCTTGCAGCTAATATCAACGAAATGGGACGCGATGCGGCGGTCATTAAAACTATTGCGAGGATGTTTAACTTGAAGTTTGACACTTTATGGCAACGTTATAGAAGAGAAGAACGGAAAAAACGAATGATACGTTTTCTGTTATTAGCCATAGTTGCATTTACAAGTATAATTTTCGCTTTAGTTCTACACAACAAGAATGAGTCAATAAGTACCCATCTTAGAGGTATGCAAGAAATGCAATCTCGTGCCGTAACGGAGTGGACAGAAAAGGAGGAAGATCCAGTAAAACAAATAGCTATGCTTCTCAAAGTTTTACCTTCTAATTATGCCAATCCTGACCGCCCATATACTACTGAAGCGGGAACAAGATTGTTAGAAATATTTAATACTACAAGAATAGAGAAGGTATTTGATAACGATAAAGTTGCAAAATATGCAGAGATAGATAAGAATGGAGAAAATATACTTGCTGTTTATAAGGAAGATAGCGCAACAACAGTGAAGATTTGGAATGCCCATAAGGGGCAAGCAGAACAAAAAGTCTTCACTATACCATATGAAGATGGAATTGCAAATTTTAGTCCGAATGGAGAATATGTGATGCTATTTCCAGGTTTGTCTTTCAAGAATATTTTAACACCATGTGGTAAGATTTTGATCTATAACGTGAAAACTGGGAAAAAGATTTTTTCGCCACAAGAAGAATTTGACTTCGCCTCTTTCCACCCTCATAAAGAGCTAATATTGGCAAACTCATATAATAGAGGACAAGTAAAGGTTTTTGACTTTAAAAAGAAGAAAGAGTTATTCTGTATAGAAAATGACGGTGAAGTTTTGTTCACAAAATTCAGTCCAAATGGAAATAAATTCATCATCATTCCCAAAGAAGGAGACGTACAAATAAGAAATACAGTAACAGGAACAGTAGACTGTACCCTAAAACGTAATGGATTTATATCATTCTATGATTGCTCTTTCAGTTCTGATGGTTCTAAATTGGTGACTGCTTCAAACGATAGTACCACAAGGGTTTGGAATGTAAATACGGGACAACAAATAGCCTCTTGTAAACACAAGGATGCGATTCTGCAATCAAAGTTCAACAGTGATGGGACTGAAGTTTTAGCTATGTCAGATAAACATGTAGCTTTGTGGAATGTACAAGACAATTCTTTACAGACCAACATAACATGTAAATATGGGTTTACATCTGCAAGTTATAGTTATGATTGTAAACGGATTTTGACTTCTGAAGACGGTGGTGATGTAAAGATATGGGATAAGAGGAATGGGAAAGAACTTGTTTGTTTTAAACACCGAGGTGCCTCATGGTATTACGGCTATGTGAGTTCTGCGCAATATTTTAATAATGACAAAAACGTTCTTACAGCATCTTATGATGGAAGTGTTCGAATATGGAAGACTTCAAGCCCGAACGGAATCATAGATTTAGTTCATAATAAAACCGTGGACTTAGCATCTTTCTCGCCAGATTCAAAACAGGTAATAACAATGTGTATGTGGGAGGATACAACTCGTATATGGGAAACTAGCACAGGAAGATTATTGAAAAAATATCCAACAACAAAAAACAAGGCTTATCCCTCGAATTATATATATAGGAATTTGTGTAAATTAAGCTTACCCACAAATACTCCGGCTTTTCCATGGATTTGGAATCTCTTGAATCAAGAAACTTCACAAGCCAATATGCAACATTTATTAGAGAAGTATTACAGCTATTGCTCATTCAACAAAATGCTGTTGTCTGTAAATTGTGATGAGCTAAGCTTAATCAATCCTCTTTTACAAACAAATATCTACGAATATAAGAGTGAAAACGCTTTGATAGATTTCGTGGTTTTTGACCCTCGGAATTATAACATAGCGATAGCTTTAGGCGACAGTACCTCTGTTATTCTTAACGGCAAATTGCAAACAATAAGAAAATTCAAGCATAAAGGCAAACTTGAATATTGTGCGTTGTCACCAGATGGGAAACAATATTCAACATCAATCGGAACGGATAGTTGTACGATTACATACAATATTAAAACTGGTAAAGAGAGATATCGTGTTAATCATAGTGATGAAGTTAAGAATATTCAATATAGTCCTAGTGGTAATAAAATAGGAGTCATACTCTCTAATACAGTACAGTTAATTGATTCTTCTAATGGAAATATTATTGGGGAACTTTCACATGATGAAAGAATAAGCTCGTTGCAATTTTGCAGCGATGGTTCTTATATCGCAACTTCATCCTACGATAACAGTATTAAAATATGGGACTCTATAACATGCCAATGTGTGTATGTGATTACCCATAATCAAAATGATGCAAATTATGTTTCATTTTCACCGAATTCAAAATATATAGTAACAGCATCATATGATAAAACCGCTAAGTTATATCGATTTTTGCCTGTCCAAACTTTAATAGAAAAATGCAAAGGGATTATCAACAATTATGAGCTTCCTGATGAGAATAAACATAATTATTATCTTCAATAGACCTGTTGATAATAGAGAATGAAGATTTTTTATTCATTTGTTGTGGAGAATGATAGAAATCCCTGTTGCAAAAGCTCTATAGTTAAAAACAAAAGAAATTATGAAACAGAACAATTACACACCACATCCTATCGACACGAAGGAAGTGACTCTGCCAAAAGAACTGAAAGCTTTAGCAGAGGATATAGCCAAAAATGTGCATGAGGTATGGTCAGCAGGACGTATGAAGGACGGTTGGACGTATGGAGAAGAACGCAACGATGCCGAGCAGAAACATCCTTGCCTTGTGCCATATGAAGAACTATCGGAAGAGGAAAAGGAATACGACCGCAATACGTCTCTGGAAACGCTCAAACTGATAATAAAACTTGGTTTTAAGATAACAAAAGAGTAATCACGAATTGATAAATCTTTTTGAAATTCAAAATACAAAAATCGTATTTATGTAGAAAAATAACACTATGAGAAAAATCGAATTCAAAAGAGGCATGATTGTTAGTGCTGCTTTACTGCTACAGTGTGTTGCATACGGTCAAATACCTAATGGGGAAAGGCCGAAAATGGTGAAGGCCATCGG
>ENA-OPNW01001512-OPNW01001512.1-human-gut-metagenome-genome-assembly--contig:-NODE-1512-length-11391-cov-7.139114_pt1 | contig 11391 bp, 9 predicted proteins | sample MGYA00241540_ERZ501777 | MGnify/ENA primary metagenome ERZ501777 (study PRJEB25962, sample SAMEA2042615) | human gut metagenome | biome: human gut; feature: human-associated habitat; material: faeces...
TTGGCTGTTGTATTTCAGAGAAAGTTGCTATCTGTAAGTGTGTAGTAAGTTGAATTAAAAATAATGATTAAAAAAGATATGACTATGTATTTTGACGACTTTAAGAAACTCTATCCACTTTCAAAAACGTTGCGTTTTGAAGCGAAGCCGGTTGGTCCTACTTTCAAACATATCAAAGAAAGAGGTTTGTTGGAAGAAGATGAACACAGGGCGATAAGTTATGTAAAAGTGAAAAAACTGATAGATGAGTACCATAAGGCATTTGTTGGAAAGGCATTGAATAATGGTTGCCTTCTGTATGAGAGTTGCGGGAATAAAAATTCATTAATTGAATATTACGAAACCTATAAATCTAAAGAAGGAGAAGCAAGGAAAACAATGAAGGAGATTCAGAAGAATCTTCGAGAGATGATTGTTGGCGCATTTGAGAAAGAAGAAGATTATGCTAATCTGTTTAAAGGAGGGCTGATAGAGCCTTATAAAAGTGGAGGAAAGCATAAAGAACCAGACATCTTGCGATTAATAAATACCGCGGGGTTTAGTCAACTCGCAGGTATGTCGCAAGAAGAAGCCAAAAGCCTGATAAAAGAGTTTTGGAGATTTACGACATATTTTGTCGGTTTTTTTGATAACCGTGGAAATATGTATACTTCAGAAGAGAAGTCAACTGGCATTGCTTATCGACTAATCAATGAAAATCTTCCAAGATTCATTGATAATATGGAAATATTTAATAAAATTATTGGTAAGTCAGAAATACAAGCCCGTGTAACAGAGTTGTATTCTGATTTTGAAGGATATTTGAATGTCGGGAGTATTCAAGAAATGTTTAAACTTGATTATTATAATGCCTTGCTTACACAAAAGCAGATAGATGTGTATAATGCCATTATCTCAGGAAGAACAACGACAGGGCCTGAGTCTAAAAAAATAAAGGGGCTCAATGAATACATCAATTTATACAATCAGCAACATAAGGATGGAAAATTGCCAAAGTTTAAACCATTGTTTAAACAAATTCTTAGTGACAGGGAAGCTTTGTCTTGGTTGCCGGATGAATTTGTTAATGACCAAGAAATGTTGAACGCTATTAAGAATTGCTACGAGAAACTTACTGGTAACATACTTGGAGAGAGCGCACTTAAGGTATTGCTTGGTTCGCTCGCAGACTATGACCTTGGGGGAATTTTCGTGCGCAATGATTCGCAGTTAACAAATATCTCGCAAAGAATGTTTGGACGATGGGATGCAATTCAGAATGCTATTTTGCAAGACATCAGAAAAACAGCTCCTATGCGTAAACGTAGAGAGTCGGAGGAGGATTATGAAAATAGAATTGATAAAATGTTTAAAAAAGCGGATAGCTTCAGTATCAAGTATATTAATGACTGCATAAGAGAAATAGCGGTGGACGATACTCTATTTGTAGAGGATTATTTTGCTACATTAGGTGCGGTAAACACCCCTACAATACAGCGAGAAAATTTGTTCTTGCTTGTTCAGAATGCGTTTACGGATGTTGCAGATTTGTTGAATTCGGAATATTCGGCAGAAAAAAGTTTGGCGCAAGATAGTGTAAATGTGTCTAAGATTAAGGCTCTTCTAGATGCAATTAAATCATTGCAGCAATTTGTTAGACCTTTGTTGGGAAATGGAGATGAAAATGAGAAAGATGAACGCTTTTATGGGGAATTCACTTCTTTGTGGGCTGAGTTGGATGAAGTGACACTTTTGTATGATATGGTGCGTAACCGTATGACTCGTAAGCCATATAGCCAAAAGAAGATAAAACTTAATTTTGCAAATCCGAAATTGCTTAACGGTTGGGATGAAAATAAGGAAAAAGACAATTCGTGCATTATATTGCGTCGTGATGGGAAGTATTACCTTGCCGTTATGGATAAAAAATCGAAGAATTTATTGGGCAAGCCGATGCCATCTGATGGAGAATGTTATGAGAAGATGGTATATAAACTTTTGCCAGGAGCTCAAAAAATGTTCCCCAAGGTGTTTTTTGCGAAATCAAGAATTGATGAATTTAAACCGAGTGAGCATATTCTTAATATTTATAGCAATGGGACTCATAAAAAAGGGAATAAAAATTTCAATATTGAAGATTGCCATGATTTAATAGATTTTTTTAAGGAGTCTATACGTAGGCATAAAGATTGGAACAAGTTCGGGTTTGAATTTTCGGATACTTCCACATATGAAAATGTAAATGAGTTCTATAGAGAGGCTGATGAGCAGGGATACAAATTGTCGTTTGTGAATGTGTCGGTAGCATATATCGATAAATTAGTAAACGAGGGGGAAATGTATTTGTTCCAAATATACAATAAGGATTTTTCGGAATATAGCAAGGGCACTCCAAACATGCATACTCTTTATTGGAAAGCGTTGTTTGATGATAGGAACTTGGTGGATATGGTCTATAAACTAAATGGGCAGGCGGAATTGTTTTATCGTAAAAAGAGTCTCGATAGTATCCGTCCAACGCATCCGGCTAATCAGCCAATAAAGAATAAGAACAAGAATAACAAAAAGAAAGAGAGTTTGTTTGAATATGACCTTGTCAAAGATCGGCGTTATACGGTTGATAAATTTATGTTTCATGTGCCCATTACGATGAACTTTAAAAACGCTGGCTTAGAAAAAATCAATCAACAGGTAAGAGAATATCTGCAACAGGCAGATGATACACACATCATAGGAATTGACCGAGGCGAACGTCATTTGCTATATTTGGTCGTGATTGATATGCATGGCAATATCAAGGAGCAGTTTTCGCTTAATGAGATTGTTAACGAGTGTAGTGGAAATACTTACCACACCAATTATCATGCATTGCTTGATGCTCGTGAGGAAGAACGTTTAAACGCACGTCGTAGTTGGCAGACCATAGAAAGCATAAAAGAACTAAAAGAAGGCTATCTGTCCCAGGTGATACATAGAATAACACAACTGATGGTAAAATATCACGCCATTGTTGTGTTGGAGGATTTGAGTATGGGATTCATGAGAGGTCGCCAAAAGGTGGAAAAACAAGTGTATCAGAAGTTTGAAAAGATGCTGATTGATAAATTAAATTATCTTGTTGATAAAAAAGTCGATGTTTCACAACCTGGTGGATTGTTGAATGCGTACCAATTAACGAACAAGTTCGAGAGTTTCCAAAGTTCGGAAAAGCAGAGTGGTTTTGTGTTTTATATTCCTGCATGGAATACATCAAAAATAGATCCAGTCACTGGGTTCGTCAACTTGCTTGACACTCGCTATCAAAATGTGGAAAAGGCAAGGGCTTTCTTCTCGAAGTTTGATGCGATTCGCTATAACAAGGATAAGGATTGGTTTGAGTTTGGTGTCGATTACGATAATTTTAACAAGAAGGCAGAGGGAACAATGACAAAATGGACTCTATGCACACAAGGTGTACGAATTTGTACTTTCCGAAATGCGGAAAAGAATTCGCAGTGGGACACTCAAGAGGTGGATTTAACAACTGAGATGAAATCTTTATTTGGGCAGAGCCAGATTGATGTTAATGGAAATCTAAAAGAAGCAATATGCTCGCAGTCTGACAAAACATTCTTCATGAGGTTGTTGCACTTGTTGAAGCTGATGCTGCAGATGAGAAACAGTATAACGGGAACAGAAATTGATTATTTGGTGTCGCCTGTGGCGGACGGGAATGGCAACTTCTACGATAGTAGAAAATGTGACTCTACGCTTCCTAAGAATGCTGATGCCAATGGAGCATATAATATTGCGCGAAAAGGGTTGATGCTATTAAGGCAAATGAAAACAGCAGATAATTTGACTGATGTTAAGTTTGATATGACCAATAGAACATGGCTCAAATTCGCACAGCAAAAGCCATATAAGGATGAATGATTACATTCCGCTTTCTTTGTTGAATGATTTTATCTTCTGTCCGTACTCCATATACTTGCATAATGTGTATATGGAGGCGGATGAAGATTTATACAAAGCGAGTCCACAAATAAAAGGGACTATGGCACACCAAGGAGTAGATACAAAGAAAGGTAGTACTCGAAAGACGGACATTATGTCGCTTCCGGTTTTTTGTGATGAACTTGGTATATTTGGTAAAATAGATGTTTATAAACAAGATAGACGTTCGTTGATAGAACGAAAGAAAAATCTCAAGCAGATTTTTAGAGGGCAGATATACCAGCTGTGGGGACAATACTTTTGTTTAATGGAAATGGGGTATGACGTTGAAAAACTCGCTTTCTATGAAGTCTCAACAAATAGAATGATTCCAATAGACGTTCCTGGAGTAAAGGAAAAATATGAATTGGAGTGTGTCATAGAGCGGTTTAAACAGTATGACCCGATTTCTACGGAAATAATAGTTAATTCAAACAAGTGCATCCATTGCATTTATTGTAATCTTTGCGATAAAACAGAATCAGACAATGTTTACACATAAAGATATAGAAACAAGAACTATATTTGTGGTCAATTGTATTGAGCAAGACCGCGGGTTGAGAGTGGATAGCGGAGAGCTTATGCTGGAAGAGTATGATGGAGACAAGAGAAAAACATTGACCAAATTTCCTTTTCAGAAGTTGTTGGCATTATTTATAGTGGGACATATTACAGTCACAACGCCACTTATAGACAAATGCAAAAAGAATGGAGTGGCATTGGTTGTGATGAAGCCAAACCTACGCCCGGTGTTCTTTTGGGCCAACTCTGCGGAAGCTAACTACTTGCTGCGAAAAAGACAGTTTGAATTCAAATGTGAAAATTTGGATATAGCCAAAAGACTTGTATGTAATAAAATCTTAAACCAGAGGACCGTGTTGGTAAAGACACGGAGGAAGGATGAAAAGACTATTGATGCAATTAGCCAATGCGAAGCTGCAATGGACGCTTTGCCTGACATCAATGAATACAGTCGATTGATGGGGTTGGAAGGAATGATTGCTAAGGCTTATTTCTCGGCTTATTATCAAAGTCAAAATTGGAAAGGAAGGCATCCGAGAATTAAAAGTGATGAGCTGAATGTGACGTTGGACATAGGCTATACAATTCTTTTTAATTTTATGGAAAGTTTCATTCGAATGTTTGGCTTTGATCTGTATGTTGGGGTTTATCATCGGCTGTGGTTCAAGCGCAAATCGTTAGTATGTGATTTGATGGAACCTTTCAGATGCATTATAGATCATGCAACGTTGTTGGCATTTAATAGAAAGCAGTTCTCAAAAAAAGATTTTTTGGTTGTAAAGCAAGAATACCAATTGAGGCATGAGAAATGTGCAGCCTATTATAGGGTGTTTTATGATGCTTTGATAGAGAGAAAAATGGAAATATTTAAGTTCGTTCAGCAATACTATCGTTGTTTTATGGGGTGTGAAACCGCAAAACAGTTTCCAAAATTTGAGTTTAAATGATAGTGGTTAGTTATGACATATCAGATGGAAAGATGCGCGCAAGATTTTCAAAAATGTTAAGAAAAAATGGTGCTATACGTCTCCAGTTCTCTGTGTATGAGGTGCGGAATACGCAGAGGGTAATGAGTAATCTTCTTGTGAAAATTGAGGCTTTTGCAAAGCATTTTACGGCAGATGATAGTGTGATTATTTTTGATGTCGATTCAGACAAGCTTGCTAAATATGGACGCGCGATTCATAGAGACCGGTCGGTGGTTTATTTCTAATAAAACAAACTGGAGTCTTTATGTTGTTGCTTATTTTTGTTTAATGTGTTGAAATATAGAGGTCTGTTCTGGTTGATGGACTTGGCGAGAAGAAAGGGGGTGGTGAAAGTCTCTGAAAAAGCTCAATAAAAAAGTGTTTATTCAGAGACTTTTCTGTATCTTTGTGGTGTATAAGAGGCTATAATGCCTAAATAATTTCTACTCACAGAACCATTGGGGAGAACGACTGATACGCAATTGATACAATGTTGTTTTATGCTCGCAGGTTGTGCCTGCAGTTTTAGTGTATGTCAGAACAATGCGCTTTGATGTGGTGTGTAAACGCATGTGCCTTTACGTGTGTTCCGAGTCAGAACGTCGCAATCTTGATGTCTTATGAGTGTTTATGGACGGCTTATTTCAAGTCGGCGATTAGTTGTCGGGCGGCAGTTTCGGCGCTGTCGTTAGAACCGAGGCGCTGTCTGACGGTTTTGTAGCCATCGAGCATAGCGCTCCGTTCAGGGCTGTCGGCAAGCAACGGCGCGAGGTGGGCGGCGATGTTGTCGGGGTTGCATAGGTGGAGCAGCAGTTCGGGCACCACTTCTTTGTCTGCGATAAGGTTTGGCAACGACACGAATCTCACTTTCAGAATGTGTTCAAACAGCTTGTATGATAGTTTTGAGCCGTTTGCCCTGTAGCATACCACCTGCGGTGTGCCGATTGCTGCGGTCTCAAGAGTCGCCGTTCCCGATGTCACCAATGCGGCTTGGGAGTGGGCGAGCAGTGGATAGGCAGCGTCGTAGATTATCTTCATTCCTGGAACCACCGACTCGTAGAAGCTCCTGTCGACATTAGGCGCGCCTGCCACAATGGCCTGCACGTTTGGAAACCGGCTTGCGGCTTCAGCCATTAGCGGAAGGTTGTTGCGGATTTCTCCAAGCCGCGACCCCGGTAGCAGTGCAACGGTCAGCCTGTCGTTGTCAAGCCCGTTGGCGCGGAAGAATTCCTCTTTTGACGGCATTGTCAGCATCGCCTCCGCTATCTCGTTGGCTGTTGGGTTGCCCACATAGTCCACACTGTAGTCGTGGCGTGCGAAAAATTCAGTTTCGAACGGCAGTATGGAGAAAACTTTCTTGACGTATTTCTTTATCGACTTTACGCGCCATTCCTTCCATGCCCATACTTTCGGAGAGATGTAGTAGTAGACCGGGATTCCGATATTGAACGCGTATTTTGCTATTTTCAGATTGAACGACGGGTAGTCGATGAGAATGAGTGCGTCGGGGCGGAATTCGGCAATCGCCTTCTTTGCCCGTTTCATGTTGCCGAGGATTGTTGGCAGATGGCGCAGCACCTCGGAGAACGCCATAAAAGCCATCTCCTTGTAGTGTGTTATGGGACGGCATCCCGCGGCATGCTCCATACAGTCGCCTCCGAAGAATGCAAACGAGGCGTTGTCGTCGTTTTTGCGAATAGCTTTGATCAGGCGTCCGGCATGCAGGTCGCCCGATGCTTCGCCAGCGATAAGAAAGTATTTCATAAGCGCAAAGATAGTGAAAAATTCCTATGAGAAGGCTTGAAACCCCATTGATAGTTGGATATGAAAGCCACATAAGTTACCTTTGTAATGAAAATCGGTGATAATGGAAGACAAAGTAGTGAAAATCGACATACGGGAAGCCATATCCGGCAAGCTGCCAAAGGCATCGCGCTGGATACCAGGATTCGTTTACCGTTGGCTTGCCCGCCTGATTCGTCAGGACGAGCTCAACCGAGTGCTTTGCGAAAACCGAGGCAAGACAGGCAGCGCTTTCGCGGAAGGCGCGTTGCAGACGCTCGGCGTGAGCGTTAGCGTGATGGGCGAGGAGAATATCCCCGCTTCCGGCAGGTTTGTATTTGTGTCCAATCATCCTCTCGGCGGGCTTGACGGCATCGGTCTGATAGCGTTTCTCGGAAAGCGTTACGGCGACGACCACCTGCGTTTTCTTGTCAACGATGTGCTGATGGCAGTGAAGCCGCTCGACAACGTGTTTTTGCCAATCAACAAATACGGCAGCCAGTCGCGCGAGTCGATGCGGGCAGTCGACGCAGCCTATGCCGGCGATTTCCAGATAGGCACTTTCCCAGCCGGACTGTGTTCCCGAGAGGGGGACGACGGTCGCGTTCGCGACCTTGAATGGAAGAAATCGTTTGTCGCCAAGAGCGTGGAAACGCATCGAGACGTCATTCCTGTATATTTTAGCGGTCTTAATTCAAGATTTTTTTATAAATTTGCAAAATTCCGCAAGAAGTTGGGCATCAAGTTCAACATAGAGTTGATTCTTCTGCCCGGCGAGATGGTTAAGAATCGAGGGTCGAAATTTGAAATACGTGTAGGCAAGCCTATCCCCTGGACCACCTTCTCCTCCGCCCGCCGCAGTGGCGAGTGGGCAGAAATAGTGAAGGATAAAGTGTATGGTATGGCAGACGAGCAATAGAAAATGAAAGTAGACAGCATCATAGCTCCGGTTCATAAGAGCCTGTTGAAGATGGAGCTGACGGAGGCGCGTTTTCTCCGAAGCACAAATAAAGGGCACAATGAAATCTACATTGTCGATGCCCATAACTCTCCCAACGTGATGTGGGAGATAGGTCGTTTGCGCGAGATAGCGTTCCGCACGTCGGGGGGCGGCACAGGCAAGAGCGCCGATATCGATGAGTTTGACACGATGGAGGAGCCGTGCCAGCAGCTGATTGTGTGGAATCCGGAGGCGGAGGAAATCATAGGCGGCTATCGTTTCCTTCTTGGTGAGAATATGAAGATGGACAAGAACGGAGTGCCGCGGATAGCGATGTCGCACATGTTTGGCTACTCACAAGAGTTTTTGAAAGAGAAACTTCCGTACACGCTTGAGCTTGGGCGCTCGTTTGTGTCGGTGGAATACCAGTCGACCAAGGCAGGCGTCAAGGCACTCTATGCGCTCGACAACCTGTGGGACGGACTCGGCGCGCTTACGGTGGTCTATCCGAATCTGAAGTATTTTTTCGGCAAGATGACGATGTATCCAAGTTATCCTCACGAATGCCGCAACATGATCCTGTATTTTCTTGACAAATATTTTCACGACAACGACCGCCTCGTGTATCCGTTGCATCCTCTCGACGCTCGCATCGACGAAGACAAGATGCGTCACATCTTCACAGGGTCGACATTCCGCGAGGACTATAAGATTCTCAACAGCCATATCCGGAGCCATGGCATCAATATCCCGCCGCTTGTCAACTCCTATATGAATCTGTCGCCGAAGATGCTTGTGCTCGGCACGGCAATCAATGATGAGTTTGGCGACGTTGAGGAAACGGGTATCTTTTTTGCGATATCCGACATCTATGAGGACAAGAAAATGCGTCATATCCGCACGTTCTATCACCGATTCATTGAGTATCGGCAGGAACTGGTGAGAAGAATGAGAGACTATTCACGAAACAGAAAGCAATAAATAATGAATAAGAAATCAATCATTGCCACGCTTGTAGCGTTCTCGGCTATCGGAGTGGCATCGGCAGAAGCGCCATTGCAGGTTGAAGGCTCTGTGAGCGCGAATGCCGGCAGCGGCGATTTTGCGCCATATTTTATGATGGCCAACCGTGGCGGGACGCTTACGCAGCCAAAGGCGGTTGAGCTTCGCGTCAAGGCGCTGAAGGATTTTGACTTGAGCGAGAGGTTCAGCTATGGTTTCGGTGCCGACCTTGTGGGAGGTTATCAGTCGAAATATACGCAGTATGACCAAGCCGTCAATACACCGGCAGTGCAGGGGCATCATCCCAATGCAATATGGTTGCAGCAGCTTTATGGCGAAGTAAAGTATCGCGGAGTGTACTTGTCGGTGGGCATGAAAGAGCGCACGTCGCCATTGATGAACGACAGTCTCGGAGTGGGCGACTACACGCAGTCGAACAACGCCCGTCCGCTTCCGCAGGTGCGTGCCGGTTTTGTCGATTTTCAAAACATTCCGTTTACCAACGGATGGGTGCAGATACAGGGCGAGATAGCCTATGGCTACTACATGCAGGACGATTGGTTTGAAGACCATTTCAACTACTATAGCGGCTTTATCAACACGGGCGAATACTACAACTACAAGCGATGCTATTTCCGCACCAAGCCGTCGAAGCCGTTCTCGGTTACAGTCGGCATGCAGATGGTGACGGAATTCGGCGGCACAGCCACATCCTATAGCTATGACCGTGATAAGGGAAAAGTGAACGCGAAAGAGGATCGCTATGACACAACGTGGAAAGACTTTGTCAGAGCGTTTTTTGCGTCGGAGGGCGGAAGCAATCCGGGCGATGCTTCCTATCATTATGGCAACACGCTTGGCTCATGGGACTTCGTGGCTCGCTATCGTCTGAAAAACAACAGTGAGATCAAAGCGTTTTTCCAAAAGCCGTTTGAAGACGGGTCGGGCATCGGTTGGATGAACGGTTTCGACGGCATCTGGGGTTTGGAATATAAGAATGCGAAAAAGGGAATTGTCAATGGCGCGGTTCTGGAGTATGTAGACTTCACCAACCAAAGCGGACCGATGCACTGGGCTCCGCACGACCATCCCGGCACTAAATTTACTGATCAGGTGACAGGCGGCGACAGCTATTATCAGAATTTCCGTTGCAATCCTTACAGCAATTTCGGCATGTCGCAAGGCACAATGTTTATCCCGTCTACGATCTATGACCGACGAGGGGAAAACCGCATTTATGACAACCGTGTCAAAGGATTTCAAATCGGTGTGAGCGGTAATATTTACGCTCCGCTTGAGTATCGTCTTCTCGTAAACTACCGCAAGTCGTGGGGCACATATTCCAATCCACGTCTGTCGGTGGTCGACAACACATCGTTTATGCTTGAGGGAACATACCATTTCAAGCAGGTGAAAGGGCTGACGCTTAACGGACAGGTGGCGTTTGACAAGGGAGCGCTTGCCGGCGGCGACAATTTCGGAGTGTTGCTCAGTGTGAAATACAATGGATTATTTGATATTTTCAAACGATAGGAAATGAAGAAGTTGACGATAATATTTGCTTTTATGGCAATGCTTGCCATGTCGGGCTGCGTGCAGAACAACGGTCATATCGGACATTGGTTCGGACAGTGGAAAGTGGAGCGTGTGACCATTGACGGTCAGGATGATGCGGATTACGAAGGCGGCGTGTTCTTTTGCTTTCAAGGCGCGGTGTTCGGAGTGCGGACAAGCACCGGCGGGATGTGGTACGGAAGATGGGAGGAAAACGACAAAGGCATGGTGGATGTGGTGTTCAATACCGATGAGAGTGCTGTGCCTCCGGCTTATTTGCATGTGCATCTTGATGAAAAAATGGTTTTCCGCCTTGTGTCGCACAAAGGCAGCGACAAGGTGCTCGAATATGTGGGTCCTGACGGCAAGACCTATACCTACTACCTTAAGAAATGGTAGCCGATTGGGAAATCCCGTTGAAAAGTAGTACTTTTGCAAATCAATAAGAAAACAAATAAAAAACATATATCGATGAATAATTTCGTTGAAGAACTAAAATGGCGCGGTATGGTGCACGACATGATGCCGGGCACAGAAGAGCAATTGCAGAAAGAAATGACTACTGCCTATGTCGGCATCGACCCAACGGCAGACTCTCTGCACATCGGACATTTGGTGAGCGTAATGATTTTGCGCCACTTCCAGCGTTGCGGCCATAAGCCGTTGGCA
>ENA-OPNW01001515-OPNW01001515.1-human-gut-metagenome-genome-assembly--contig:-NODE-1515-length-11382-cov-4.277302_pt1 | contig 11382 bp, 10 predicted proteins | sample MGYA00241540_ERZ501777 | MGnify/ENA primary metagenome ERZ501777 (study PRJEB25962, sample SAMEA2042615) | human gut metagenome | biome: human gut; feature: human-associated habitat; material: faeces...
TGGGACAGTTCTTTCCTTGCCAAATTGATACCATAGAGTAATGCGTCGGCCCTGCGGCCGAAGGTAGATAACATGTCTGGGGTTCCAGAGAAACTGTTGCTATACCTTTTTCCCAATATCCGCAAGCAGCGACCATTACGTGAATCGAAGCGGGAAACGAACAAAGAGTCACTATTGTATCGCCACGACATTCACGCCATCAGCATCTCCGCTCTCCTGCCCATAGGCATCCATAGCCCGCACGATATAGGTATCGTGGCAGAGTGAAGGCAAAGAGGGGGTATAAATCCATTGTGTCGCGGAGATTTTTGAAGCGACCAGACGCGGTTCTTCCAACGATTTTTTCAGCACAAACGTGTCCTTCGGAGACCGAGGTGCACCAATAGTAAGGGGGGAAACACGACTGACGCTTGTCGCGCTTTTGGAAATGCGATAAATATTATAGGTTACTGGAACGGCAGAGGTGACAGCCTTCCACGACAAGTGCAACGTGTTCCCTTCTCTTTTGATACTTACGTGCGACATCTCGGGAGTTGCAACGCCCGATACCTTCATGGGCGGCGTCAGAACGGGCTGGCGATAGAAATCCTTCTGAAGAAAATCATAAAGTCCCTTGGTGTTGTCTGTCAGAAACTTGCTCCGAAAAAAGGCCATGCCTCCCATATTGAGCTGACGCGCGAAATGCATCTGCCGCGCGATGACCGACAAAGACCAATTTTTCTCGCGCGGAGAAAGGAAGTAAATTCCCAAACCGGGAACGACTGGGCGCCCTCCGCTCTGTTCTTTCCAGTCTTGTGCGAAGGGATAAAAGTGCTTACCATCGAAATACATCATGGGAAACAACACGTCCATCAGTCCCTGCTGCAACCATTGTGCGGCATCTTGATAAACGGCCTCACGCGCATTCCAGCCATAGCTACTCTGACGGGGCAGATCGGCACGTTTTCCAACTGGCGAGCAACTCAGTTTCACCCAAGGGCGCACAGACTTGACGGCGTCATGCACCTCCCGAACAACGCGCGAAACATTCTCGCGCCGCCAGTCTCCCAGGCGCTTTCCGTTGCCATATTTTCGATAGGTGGCCTGGTCTTTCCATGCCACAGACTCTTCTGGGTATCGTATGTAATCTAAATGTATGCCGTCCACATCATAGCGTTCCACGATTTCCCGACAGATGCCAGCAACGTATTGCGCCGTGGCTGGAACGCCAGGGTCCATAAACCAGGCATCCCCACAGCGATGGCAGAGCTCGGGATGTTTCTTTGGCAAAGCTTCCGCCCCGAACCGCCGCGCCAACGCCGCATTACAGATGGGAAAGGCCACGACCCAAGCGTGCAGTTCCATGCCGCGCTTATGACATTCTCTGAGGGCAAAGGCCAACGGGTCGTAGCCCGGACCGCGCCCTGGCGTTCCTGAAAAGGCGCCATCCCACGGTTCGATACTTGAGGGATAAGCCACGGTGGCCCGGATGCGCGTTTGGAAAATCACGGTATTGATGCCAGCCTGCTGCAGGCGGTCAAGTGTCTGACGGAGCGCCTGCTGTTGGCGCAGGGTGTCTGAAGGAACACTCACCGGACGCGAAGGCCAGTCAAGTCCGCTCAGCGTTGTCAGCCAAACGGCACGATATTCCCGTCCCGCAAAGCGCTCGCCAAGTATCTGCGCCAGACCCTGCGATGCGAAAAGGAGCATAAAGACAGCGAGCATGAAAAAAATCCGCAGCATTTGGCTTCTATATAGATTGTGTTTTATCATGTGATAAACTGGTAGTTATTTTTTAAAAAGGGCATTCCTCCTGTCCTTCCATTATTTCTTCAACTGCTGATAATACGCATTGAGCATCCCGCGCGGGACGCCCAACGCCACGGCGGCATCCAAATCCTTTCGGGCAGCCACAAAACGTTTGAGTTGCAAATTGGCCTTGGCGCGGCCAATGAAGAGTTCTGGATTTTCTGGCGCGAGAAGAATGGCAGCATCATAGTCCTTCACTGCCAAATCTGGCACCGTCAAGCGCATTTCGAGTTCGGCTCTTGCCAAGCGTCCTTCAACATTCTCAGGATGGGCCTCCACAAAGGCATCGAGTTTGTGGAGCGCATTTTGCGATTGTCCGAGCGCTTCGAGCGCCCCAGCTTCGAGCAAATGCGCATTCTGGTTGTCGGGGTCAAGACGTATAATTTCCTCCACGTCGGTTTTTGCCAGATGAGGCTGACGGCTTTTCATGTGAATGCCAGCTTGCAGGAACAAGGCTTTCACGCGCAGATGCGTTGCCGGATTGCCATTCAGCAAAACGGAACAGTCTTCAAGCGCCGCCTGCTGGTTGCCCATCTCATAATAGCTTACCGCGCGTTCGTAACGCGCCTCGCCCACTTCCGGATGCTCTTTCAGCACCTCACTGAAACGCGTGATGGCTTCCCGGTAACGTCCTTGCGCGAGATAGATTTCTCCAAGATTATGCCTAACGATGTAATTCGACGGAGCTTCCGGCCGAACACGCAGTGCTTCCTTGAAAAGCTGTTCTGCTTGTGCCAAAGAATCGCGCCCCAACGCATTGAGTGCACGCGTCAGATGGTCAACGTAAGCTAAGGAATCGGCTGCCAACCGCTCCTTGACCTTGGCTTCTTCGCGATAGTCGTCAATGGTTTTGGCACGCACGACACCGCCACGCTTAAGGTCGATCACGGTTTGTGCCCTCAAAGTTGTAAACGAGAGAGCAAAAAGACACAGGCCGACAAGGGCCACATTCTTAAAGACTTTCATTTTATTCTGTTTTGCAAGAAGGTGGTCTGGATTAACTGATGGCAAAAAGCCGCATCATTTGTTGATTTGAAAACGAACCGTGTCGCCATAGCTCGTCCCCACCCCATTGCGAGCATAAGCCACGGCGTAGTAGTTTCCATTCTGCAGCGAGTCGGCATAGGCCGAGAAAAGCAGAGAGACTTCCTCACTCTTAAGCTTCACGCGCAAGGTGTCGTTGCCATAAAGGAAACCACACTCAAGCACATCGCTGTTGGGGGAGTCTGTCACGCGGCCATTGAGAAGCACACCGTCGCCCGCCGTCTCTGCCGCCAAAGTTTCCACCGTCGGCGCAAAGGGTTGCTCGCCAGAACGGTCTACGCCGTTGCACGCTGAGAGGAGGATGAATGAGGGAAGGATATAAAGGAGGGTATGTAATTTCATTTTTATTGAGTAATACATTTTATAGGTTTCGCACTGTTTCCGGCCATACCACACTGCCCGACAGTGCATTATGCCTCAAGTTTCAGGAGCAACACTCGCTTTGTGTCGGAAGAAATGGCCCCGCGCTGGTCAGGACGGTGCCCCACAAGCCAGAGTATGCCGCGCGAATCGGCCACGACAGCCGTCCATAGGCGCTGTATCTGCGAGACGTGTCTGTTTGTCAGGAAGTCGCTCACAAGTTTGCTGCCGCGCAGACCGAAGGGCGTGAAGCGCTCTCCGTTTTCCGGACGGCGCAACATCAAATCTCCCACAATTTTGTCGGCGTCAAGCGCCACTTGGTCGGCGCGACGCGGAATCTCGGTCAAAGCTTCGCGGGGAAGCCATTGCACACTGATTGTTCGACCATCGGGCAAGGTGGCCCGCACGACATCGACAAGGCTGACGGGGCGGTATTTCGCTGGACGACGGCTCACCTCCAGATGGTCGCGATAATAGGCCGCGAGAAAATTTTCCGACTGGAAGAGGGCACGCTCGCCACAACGTTCTGGCTGAGAGAGCAAAGACACGACGTCTTCGGTGAAACCGAAACGCCTTCCGATGGCATCGAAATTGGCGCGGAAGCGCAACATCGAAACAGGAAAGACGTAGCCCGTCGGCGTTGGGCAGGCAGGAGCGTCGAAGGTCGACGCCATAACGGCCTCATAAGCCTCTTCCGCCGATTGCAGTTTTCTCATGTCGCCAACGAGGGTCTGCTCCACCGAAGGATTCATCTCCCTCAACAAAGGCAGGAGACGATTGCGCACAAAATTGCGCTTATAGCTGGTGTCGGCATTCGTGCTGTCGGTGACATAATCCTGTTTCCTGCGCTGCAAAAAGCGGAGCAAGGTCTCGCGAGAGACGTTCAAGAAAGGGCGGATGATGCAGTCGCGCTCAAAGGCCATACCTGTCAGTCCGCGGATTCCCGTGCCACGCACGAGGTTGAGCAAGAGGGTTTCGATATTGTCGTCACGGTGGTGGCCAACGGCGATTTTGTCCAATTGGCGTTCCTTTCGCAACGTTTCAAACCAGGCGTAGCGCAAGCGGCGTGCGGCCATTTCGATGCTCTCGCCGTTGGCCTGCGCCTCCTTCTTTGTTTGGAAATCAACAACATGGAGCGGCACCTGCAGGCGCTCGCACAGATCTCGGCAGAACATTTCGTCGCGCAGGCTCTCGCTGCCCCGCAAATGGAAGTTGCAATGCGCAGCCTCCACGCGAAAGCCCAGTGTCTGCAACACGATGAGCAACGACACCGAGTCGGCACCGCCGCTCAATGCCACCAAACAGGTGTCGCCCTCGCGAAGGAGGTGCTGCCGCTTGATGGTCTGGCCCACTAACTCCAACAATTCGTCTTTCATTGGCGTCATCACAGGCAATCAATAAGAGGCGGAAGCCGGAATGCCGCATGCTTTCACGCGGGCGACAATGGCATCGAGTTCTTCATGCGTGGCTTTGAGAAGGGCCTGATCGGGGGTCTCACGGTCGATGGTGTAAACCATCACGCTCTGCGGCGCAATGGCCTTGACCGCCTCAATCCAGGGGCCGACATATTCCTCGCCGGTGTTGTCGACGCTCACGCCGTGCATGTCACGTCCCTTCATGAACATCGTTTGGATAATGACGTGACCATGATAGCTCTTCAGAGCCTCAACGACTTCACCGACATCGTAATGTCCCGTTGGGGCATTCACGCGCCGAATATATTCCGCATTGACCGTGTCGAGTTTCAAAATATTGTTGTCCACCATAAGCAAGGCCTCTCTCACACTTGGTTTGGCAGCCAGCGTGGCATTGCTCAAAACGCTCACACGGGCCTCGGGGCAATGGCGGTTGCGCAATTGTATGGTGTCTTCAATGATGGCTTTGAAATCGGGATGCGCCGTCGGTTCACCATTGCCGGCAAAAGTCAGCACATCTGGCAAACGCCCTTCACCCACCATCTTAACGAGCTGCTGCTCCAGTTTTTCGCGCACCTCTTCGCGCGTCGGACGATGGAGGCGTGGCCGATGGTCGGCATTGAAGCCACACTCGCAATAGATGCAATCGAACGTGCAAATCTTGCCGTCGGCAGGCATGAGATTGATGCCCAAAGAGACTCCCAGACGGCGACTGTGGACAGGACCGAAGATGGGAGATGGATAGATAACCGTTGACATGATAACTATTTATATTTGGATGGGATGAATACCCACTTATGAACAACTAATCTTTTAAAGAGGATATTCCACCGCATAACTTATTACAAATGAGGGCATGTTCCGTCGTTAAGAACATGCCCTTCATTAAGTAATGGTTTTGCTTCAACGACCAGAGGAAGCCTCAGGCGTTTGAAACACAATTATTTTTCTGCTTTGATTTTCTCGTTGACCGCCTTGATTTTCTCCTCGATGAGCTTGAGGTCTTCTTTCAGGCGTTCAATCTTTTTGGAAACCTCTCCCACGAGCGCGTTGGCGCCCTTCGACTTCATAGAGAAGAAAGAAAGGTTCGTTTCGTAGTTCTTGATTTCCTGCTTCTTGGCTTCAAGCGCATTGTTCAAGCGGGCACGTTCGCGCGTCAGTTCGTTGCCACCCTTTTCAGCTACATTCTTGCGGAAGCTCTCCAGATTACGGCGCCCTGCGCTCAGGTGCAATTCCTTATACACCTTGTCGCAAGCCTCGTGGTAACGCTTGTACATCTTTTCCTTCTTGCGGAAAGGCACGTGGCCCGTTTCGTTCCACTGTGCCTGCAAGTCGCGCACCTGCTGCTGCACGTTCTCTCCTGGATTGGTCAAAAGAGCCTCCAGCGCGGCGATGATTTCATTCTTCTTCGCCATGTTGGCCTCTTCAGCTTCGCGCTGTCCGGCAGTGGCGGCATTCTTCTGCTCGAAGAAATAGTTGCAAGCATCGTTGAAACGCTTCCAAATGGTTTCAGAAATCTTGTGAGGCACAGGACCCACCTTCTTCCATTCCTTCTGGAGTTCAACAAACTTGTTGGTCACGTTGTTCCAGTCCTTGCTGTCTTTCAACGCCTCAGCCTGTTCGCAGAGCGCATTTTTCTGAGCGAGATTAGCCTGGAGCGTTTCGCGCGTGGCCTTATAGTAGTTGGTCTTAGCCGTGAAGAACGCATCGCAAGCACTGCGGAAGCGCTCAAAGATTTTCGCGTTCATCTTCTTCGGCGTGAAACCGATGGTTTTCCATTCTGCCTGAAGCGCAATCACCTCCTTGGTCTTGCCTTCCCAGTCGGCAGCATTCTTGAGCGTTTCAAACTGCGTATTGATTTCCTCTATCTTCTCGCAGAGCGCCGTCTTCTTCACGAGGTTTTCCTCTTCGCGGTTTTTCAGTTCCTCGAAGTGGTCCTGATGGCGTTTGTTGACAACGGTTGAAGCATCCTTGAAACGCTTCCAGATTTCCTCGCGCAACTCTTTGGCAACAGGACCCGTCTCGCGGAACTCCTGATGCAGTTTCTGCAACTGATGGAAAGCCGACACGGGGTCTTCCACCTCGGCCAACTTCTCAGCGGCCTCGCAAAGAGCGGTTTTGATTTCAAGGTTCTTCTTGAAATCGTAAGCGCGAAATTCGTGGTTCAGACGCAATTGGTCGTAGAACTGCTCAACATACAGTTGGTAGGTTTTCCACAGTTCCGTCGCACGTTCAGCTGGCACCTGTTTGATTTCCTTCCATTCAGCCTGCAAGTTCTTAAACTCATCATAATTCTTGTCGGCCTCATCCGGTGTTGCCGACATTTCCTTGATGCGCTCAATGATGGCGAGTTTTCTTTCCAGTCCGGCCTGCTTTTCCTTTTCAAGTTCCTCCATGGCCTGCGCACGCATTTCGCGAATGCGCACCATCTGCGCCTTGAAGTTTTCCTCTTCGGGATCAGGAGCCGGCATAAATTCTTCCACCTTTCCGCCGTTGGCCAAGAAAGCCTCTCTTGCGGCAAGGATTGAAGCATTGTGGAGTTTATAGTAAGTCTGCTTCAGCAGTTCTATTTCATTGCGGTCAACGTCTTGTCCTTCGGCCACGATTTCCTTCAGACGCTCGATTACGCCCTCCTTCGTGGTAGGCAATGCACGTGCAGACGTGTTTTCAGCGGCAGCAGCCACCTGCTCCACCGTTTCCTCATTAGCAATGTTTGCCGTTTGCTCCGTAGCTTCCACAGGAGCTTCTGCAGCGTTCAATTCGTTGATTTTCTCTTCGCTCATAGGAGTTTTTTTCTTCTTAAAGGTCGAGCTCTGCTTCGCGTTGTCTCTCTGCATGGGACACACAGCGCTGACAAGGCACCACCTTCACAATAGTACAATAATGTTTCGATACTTCGCGGCCACCATCGCCTCTTTGGCGTTCTGATGCCGCACACGTTAATTCGCCGTCTGACTCAGCAAACGGCTTATTCGTTTGCAAATGAAGTTATTTTTATCGGGATAGCCAAACGTTTGCCAACAAATTTTCGTCTGCCCAGGCGCTCTGGGCCTTTTTGGCACAACTTATCCCTTGGTTATCCTCTGCGGAGGGTTAATTATTCTCTGCGAAGGACGAATTATTCTCTGCGTGAATTTATATCCAAGCCTTTTTGCGGAACACACCATAGCAGATGAAAGTCACCACGATGGTGAAGACAATGGTGATGGGGAAGCCCCACCACACTTCTTCCATGCCCGAAATCAAGTTCATACCGAAGATACTTGCCACGAGCGTCGGAATCATGAGGATGATATTGAGGCTCGTCATCTTCTTCATCAAGCCCGACATATTGTTGTTGATGACGTTGGCATAGGTTTCCATCGTCGAGTCGAGGATGTTGGTGTAAATATTCGTTGTCTCCCTCGCCTGGTTCATCTCAATGGTGACGTCTTCAATAAGGTCGGCATCGAGTTCATCGACAGGCAGTTTAAACTTCAGTTTTGAGAGCAGTGTCTCGTTCCCACGAATAGACGTGATGAAGTAAGTCAAACTGTCTTGCAGTCGCGAGAGCCCCACGAGGTCTTCGTTGTTGATATTGTTGTCGAGCTTATGCTTGGCTTCCTCTATGAGAATGCTGATTTGCTTGAGTCGTTTCAGATACCAAACGGCCGAAGAAAGGAAGAGGCGGAACACAAGGTCTACGGAGTCGGTGAATCCCAAATTGCGCTTCTGCTGATACGACACGAAATCAATCATCATGTTGGTTTCGTAGTTGCAGACCGTTACGCAAACACCCTTGTTGAGAATGATGCCAAGCGGCACCGTGGTGTGGGGCGTGCGCGACCTGACTTCCTTGACATAAGGGATACGCAAGATAATGAGCGACCAGCCCTCATCGTAGTCATAACGTGAGCGCTCGTCTTTATCTCGGATGTCGTCAAGAAAATAATCGGGGATGTGCAGTTCGTTGAAAAGGAAATTTTCGTCGTCCGGCGTTGGGCAAGTCACCTGCACCCAGCAATTGGGCTGCCAATTCTCAAGAGTACGCAGTGTGTGGTCGATGTTCCAGTAGGTTCGCATGTCAAGTTTCTCCCATGTTTAAAATGACGGGGAAACCTGCCTGATGCTCTTTCCCTGTCTGTTAATCAATATTTTCCGCGTGATAGTCGTCCATTTGGATGATACAATAATGGTTTTCGGCAGCAAAAATAATAATTTATTTTTCGCAGGCAAAGCGTTCCCCCTAAAAACGGAAGGAAAAAAGTCGCTCCCCACCTGCGGCAACAAGTGGGGAAGGACGGAAAAGAAACTTCCGCTGGTATTCCCCACCGCAAAAGCCTACTTTCCGCCGAGCCAAAGCGCCAGATAGCCCCAGGCGATTTGCGCGGCGAAAAATTCTTCTGCCGTGTCAAAACTGTTCTCTTTCTTACTGTTGAAATAGCGGCCGCTCGTGCTCTGGGATATTTTCTCCAACATGGTATCGGTTCTGGCGGTGGCCCAGGCATAGGCAAAAGGACGGACATTTCTGTCGAGGCGGAACTCATGGGCGAGCACGTCCATCAGCCAATAGTTGGCCTGACGCTCCGTTCCCCAGTCGTTGCCTTCTGGGAAATACATCTTCGACGTGGCTTGTCCGTCTCCATCGCGGCAATAGATGGTGCGTTTCTCCGAGCCGAACGGCAGATTGGTGAGTGCCTGATAAATGATGTCTCCGTTGAAGGTGCTGCTTGCCAACGGCTGCCGACGTGCAAGGCGGTCGAGCAAGACATTGGTGGCGTTGTGCATGAAGGCCACCATATAATCGGGGTGTATGCGATTGTGGTTGACCACCGTGCCGTCCTCGTTCATATTGCTTCCCTGAAGGATTTCCGAGAGAATAACGCCGTCAACGGTTTCATGGCGCTTCAAGTCCGACGGACGCGCATAAGCAGAGATTTGCAGTTCACGGTTCTTCTCAAACCATTGCTGGAAATGCGAATGCCGTGGCAACATATCGCAGGCAATAGTCAGGATGTTGGAGTTCCAGGCATTTTCCTCGGCTTTTGTGTCGCCGGGTGTCACGATGCGTCCCTCCTTATCTTGGTAATAGGGCACCTGATAGGCGATAAAGCGGTCGGCCTCGTGAATGAGCATCTTCAAGACCAAATTCCTCGTCTGCTCCGAGAGTTTGTCCCAAAGGAACCATGCTGCCTCAGCGCCTTGTGCGGCCCAGAGAGCGCTCTGCCACTGGTCGCCCCACCCTTTTTCTCCGCTGTTGGCCTTATGGTGCCAAGCCATCGACGCAATGAGTTTTTCGGTGAAACGCAGCGTTTCCTTCTGGCCGACACCCGTGACCTTCGGCGAACAGATGCCGAGGCGCAACGACATGGCAAGCACAAAAGCCTCATGAGAGACGGGACGTATGTGCTTTTCCTGGCGTCCGCCAAAATCGTAGTAAGTCCCCGTCTGCTGCGTGAAATGCTTCACATCGTTGCGCCACGCATTGAGGGCATATTTGCAGCAATGCTCCAGGATTTGGCGCGTCTTGACACTGACGGAATCCTGTGGCTGACGCTGGCGCCACTGCGACGCCTTGATTTGTTGTACCTTGACCGCCGTTTGGGCTCGGGCCGGAAAAAGGGCAAGCGCAAAGACGGCCGAGAGAACAACGGCCAGTCTTGAAAAACTTGTAAGGAATGGTTTCATGTATGGTAGATTGTATGCTTGGTGAGTATATAAGTAGGTATTCAACGGCAAAGATAATTGTTTCCTCTTACAAATTGCTAACTTTGCAACAGATTTACAATACCAACAAGCACATGAACAAGATTTTTACGGTCAACGGTATGAGTTGCGCGGCCTGCGCAGCGCATGTAGACAAGGCCATACGAAGAGTGGATGGCGTGAGAGAGGTAAACGTCAACCTGTTGATGAACCAAGCACAGGTGGATTTTGACGAACAGCAATGCTCACCAGCCGACTTGAAAAAGGCGGTGGACGACATGGGGTTTGAACTAATCATTGACGCTCCGAAGACAGACGGCACCATCGGCACCGCGGCAACGGAAACGCCCTCCGACACCGCGGCAAAGAAGACGGCGAACAACGAAGAAAGCCGGGAGGCGGCGGAAACGGCCAGCGAGATCAAGTCGAAACACGGCCCGATGTTGCGCCGCGCCGTCGGAGCAATTGCCGTTGCCATTCCGCTGGTGGTCTTGAGCATGGCGGAAGGACTCTTTGAGGGCCAAGGACTGGCGGTCTGGTTGCTTGCCACCATATCGCTGGCCGCGTTCGGCCGCGTGTTTTATGCCAACGCCTGGAAGCTCCTGCGTCATGGCACATCTAATATGGACACACTGGTGGCGCTCAGCACAGGCGTTGCCTATCTATACAGCGTTGCCAACCTGCTGTTTCCGCAATGGTTCATCAGCCACGGCCTCACGCCGCGCCTTTATTTCGACAGCGCCGGCGTCATCACGGCCTTCATTCTCTTGGGCCGCGCCCTTGAGGAGCGGGCAAAACACCGCACGACATCGGCCATCCGCGCCTTGATGGGCTTGCAGCCGACAATGGTGCAGGCCGTCGGTGCTGACGGAAGTATCGCCCCCCGCGCCATCACGCAGGTTTCTGTTGGCGACTTATTGCTGGCCCGCGCCGGCGACCGCATCGCGGTGGACGGGGAAGTGGTGTCGGGAGCGTCGCAGGTGGACGAAAGTATGCTGACGGGCGAACCCATCCCCGTGGAGAAAACCGTCGGCAGCCAAGTGAGTGCTGGCACGATTAACGGCAACGGAACGCTTTCCTACCGCGCCAC
>ENA-OPNW01001518-OPNW01001518.1-human-gut-metagenome-genome-assembly--contig:-NODE-1518-length-11362-cov-1.747944_pt1 | contig 11362 bp, 7 predicted proteins | sample MGYA00241540_ERZ501777 | MGnify/ENA primary metagenome ERZ501777 (study PRJEB25962, sample SAMEA2042615) | human gut metagenome | biome: human gut; feature: human-associated habitat; material: faeces...
CGGAGCGGCTGGTGCAGGTGAATCCGTCGTTGGCGAAACAGGCGCGGAAGGTGCTGGATATCAACAAGTCTGAACGACATATCCGGGGCGGACTGGCTACCAGAGAAAAATATCTCCATCAGCACTAGATGTTCGGGCAGGCAATAGCTTCTGTACGGGAAAATATCTTGAAATGGCTGATGACACCTTATATAATGAATGCATATCACGTATTACATTTGTGAGGTGAGAATACGATGGCAACAGATTTTTTGAATGATGCACGGAGAGAGATCGAAGGACGGGCAGAAGACTTTTACGGGGAACTGAAAGCCTTCTATCAGGGAAATGCAAAAGCAGAGCAGAACCTGATGGAACAGACGACACAGCCCTTCTGGCAGAGCCTTTGCTTAAGTGGGAAAAGATTACAGCAGCGGGACCTGACGGTGGATATGGAGATGCAGGAACCGGTGCGGCCGGCGGATTACGATGGCCCGAAAAAGGACGGCTATGATTACACCTGCCATCGGACCAAAGCTGTGAAGATGAGACGTACCTATTACCGTAAAGGGAAAAAAATCGCGACCCTGAAGACACCGGAGATCGTGGAAGCCAATTTTTTGAAAGCGGATGTGCAGGGGGATATGGCGATCTGCCCAAACTGTGGTCATGAAGGAAAATTATCCAGCTATATCGATGGCTGTGATGCCTGCGGAGCAAAGTTTCTGGTCAGTGATTTCGAGACGAAAGTATCCGGCTTCTCGCTGGAAGAGGACGCAAGGCAGAAAAGTATTTCCAACTTTATCAAAGCCGGAGTGACAGTAGGAATCGTAGCGGTTGCCCTTGCACTGCTGGCAATCTGTGCGGGCGGCATTATGTTTTTACTGCTGGCTTTGGGGAGAAATGGTTATAACGCGGTCAAAGCGGCAGCGGCAATGATGCTTGGTATCGGATTCGCTCCGGTGTTTTTCCGTTCTTTGTTTTTCATGGCGATCATATTCGTAGTAATGATTGTTGTAATGGAGGAACATAGAAAACCGAAAATTCAGGACGAGTCAAAAGTAAAGGCACTGATCCCCCAATTTTCCACAGGTAATTTCCTACAGAATCTTGAGTACCAGCTACGGATGATCCACATGGCAGATACCGCAGAGCAGGTGCGCTTTTTCGCGGTCTGTGATCTGACAGGTACTGTGGAGCGGTATCAGAATGTGGTGGATTGCTGTATCTGCGGCGTACGTTTTTTGAAAGCGGAAGCGGTGGAGAACCGGTACAGGCTGAGCGTGGAAGTGAAAATGCGCCTGACGCAGGATACGGGTAGTAAAATTCGCAACCGCTATGAGAAACTGCGGCTGGAACTGGAAGGCAGACAGGAGATCGTGACACAGCATGGCAAGGCGCTTCGGGAATATAAATGCCCGAACTGCGGTGGCAGTGTGGATATCTTAGGCGGCGGAGTATGTGACTACTGTAATGTGGCAGTGGATTATCGGAATTTCGGCTGGATCATCACATCCTATACGAATCTGGGACAGCCGGAGAACCCCTATGCCAAAATACTGGCAGCAGCCCTGGGTATCTATGGAATTATCCTGGCTTTCAGCCTGGTGCTCATGATCTGTTCCGAGGACGGAAAAGAAACCCTGGAGATCTGGCAGAGCATCGGCAGGTCATCGGAATACCTGGAAGCCGTGAAGCAGGATATTGTATATCCGGATGATGTGCTGGAAGGCCTTGCGGAGACGGACAGTGAGGAAAGCATATTTGCTTCCGCGAAGACCTATGCCTGCGGAGACAGCGAGGCAGTAAAAGAAGCTTATTACGAAGCCCTTTTAGAGAGTGGATTTATCGAGCTACAGCAGTATCCGGAAGGATTTGCTGTATATAAGATCGAGGATCCTTCAGAATATACCGTGGATGAAGAAGAGGAGATGTTCTATCTGGTGATCTGTGCAGAAAATGCACCGGAGGGAATTACAGTAACTGCGACCTTGGTGGATGAAAATTGGGACCCGGTGCAGGAGTAAAACAGAATACGTGAATACGACAAGGGACCCGGGCGAAAGCTTCCGGGTCCTTTTTAGAGGGAAAGTGTTTGTAGTTAGCTTATTGGGTGAGAGGAATTCTGTGGACCACCCTGCGATAGAGCTTCCACAGGAGCACAGCAGGGAAACTGATTGCCAGATATGCTGTGGATAAAAGTCCGGTAGCACCGCCTACGATTGCAATGATTAAAATTCCAATATTCATAATGAATTCCTCAACTTTCTGTCATTCTGCAAAGCATTCGATGAAGCTTTTAAAAAACCTCACATACCGTATTATAGTAAACAGATCTCCCCGGGTGAATAGTTTTGCCAGAGCCTTAACACTATTTTGTCGGGTTATTTACAGAATCTTTGCGACACATTTACGGAATCTTAACGGGTGGAAACGATACCGGGAGTTAGGTTTGCAATAGTAGGGAATATCAAGTATAATAGAAAAAAATTGACTGTTGCTGACAAATGACAGTTTAAGAAAATGGGAGGTAGAATATGAGTATGACGCTGGAACAGGCTAAGGAGAAGCTTGCAAAGTATGGTCAGGAACATGTTCTGAAGTATTACGGGGAACTTACCGAAGAAGAGAAGCGGGGGATTCTGGATCAGATCGAGGCTACAGATATGAGCATTTTGGAAGCTTGTAAGCACAAGGAGGATCTGGCGAAAAAAGGAGTGATCACTCCGCTTGCTGCAATGCAGTTAGATGAGATCGAGGCAAACAGAGAGAATTTCACGGCAACCGGTATCGAGACGATCCGTCAGGGGAAGGTAGCAGCGGTTCTGTTAGCAGGCGGCATGGGTACCAGATTAGGCTCTGACAATCCCAAGGGAATGTACAATGTGGGACTGACCCATGAGCTGTATATTTTTGAGTGTCTGATCAATAATCTGCTGGAAGTCGTACATCAGGCAGATGCATGGATCCATCTGTTCGTAATGACCAGTGATAAAAATAACGATGCCACTATCACCTTTTTACAGGAGCATGACTATTTCGGATACAAGGCGGAGTATGTGCACTTTTTCAAGCAGGAGATGGCGGCGGCTACCGATTACGAGGGTAAGATTTATCTGGAGGAGAAGGGCAAGTTGTCCACCTCTCCCAACGGCAACGGCGGCTGGTTCATTTCCATGAAAAATAACGGCATGCTGGATATCGTACATAACGAAGGCATTGAGTGGCTGAATGTGTTTGCGGTAGACAATGTACTGCAGCGGATCGCTGATCCCTGCTTTATTGGTGCTACGATCCAGAGAGGCTGTGTCGTAGGCTCCAAGGTGGTCCGTAAGAATGCACCGGATGAAAAAGTAGGCGTTATGTGCTTAGAGGACGGCAGACCTTCCATCGTGGAGTACTATGAGCTGACCGATGAACTGATGAACGCGAAGGATGAGAAGGGCGAACCCGCGTATAACTACGGAGTTATCCTGAATTACCTCTTCAAAGTGCAGGATCTGGAGAAGATCATGGAAGAAAAAATGCCCCTGCACATCGTAGAGAAAAAGATCCCGTATCTGGATGAGAACGGAGAACCGGTGAAGCCGGAGACTCCCAACGGCTACAAATTCGAGAGCCTGGTACTGGATATGATCCACCAGATGGACAGCTGCCTGCCCTTCGAGGTAGTCAGAAGAAAAGAATTCGCCCCCATCAAGAATAAGACCGGTGTGGATTCGGTGGAGAGTGCAAGAGAACTGCTCGTTGAGAATGGCGTTGTGCTGTAAACATTTCGACAGCTTTTCACAACATAAGGTTATTGAGGAAACAACAGAATTACAGTAATCTGATACTGTAAGAAACGAAGAAATAATCTCATCCGGATCTGACAGATGAGAGATCGTGCGGTCGCAGCAGTGAACAAATGGTATTGTCCGGTATGCGGCGGATAGGAGAGAGTATGAGAATTTTGGTAACAGGTGGTGCCGGATTCATCGGCAGTCATACCGTAGTGGAATTACAGCAGGCAGGCTATGATGTTGTTGTATTGGATAATCTCTGCAATGCAAGTGAGAAAGTGATCCCCAGAGTAGAAGCCATCACCGGCAAAAAGGTTCCTTTTTATAAGGCAGACATTCTGGATCGTGAAGCGCTGGAGGAGATCTTTAGCAAGGAGCAGATCGATGCAGTTATTCATTTTGCAGGACTGAAGGCAGTCGGCGAGTCCGTACAGAAGCCCTGGGAATATTACGAGAACAATATTGCAGGTACATTGACTCTGGTAGATGTTATGAGAAAACACGGTGTGAAGAGCATCATCTTCTCTTCCAGCGCTACCGTATATGGTAATCCCGCATTTGTCCCCATCACAGAGGAATGCCCCAAGGGACAGTGCACCAACCCTTACGGCTGGACCAAATCCATGCTGGAGCAGATCCTGACCGATATCCAGAAGGCAGATCCCGAATGGAACGTGATCCTGCTTCGTTACTTCAACCCGATCGGAGCACACAAGAGCGGCACCATCGGTGAGAACCCCAATGGTATCCCCAACAACCTGATGCCTTACATCACACAGGTGGCAGTTGGCAAGCTGAAAGAGCTGGGTGTCTTCGGTGATGATTATGATACACCTGACGGTTCATGTATCCGTGACTTTATCAATGTAGTCGACCTTGCTAAAGCACACGTAATTGCTATTGCACGTATTCTTGAAAAGAAACAAAAAGATAAAGTTGAAACTTTCAATATCGGTACAGGACGTGGAGTTTCAGTTCTTGAACTGATCAACGGATTTGAGAAAGCTACCGGCGTAAAACTAAACTATCAGATTGTTGGACGTCGTGCCGGTGATATTGAAAAGGTATGGGCTAACCCTGATTATGCGAACAATGAATTGGGTTGGAAAGCTCAGGAAACTCTGGAAGATACACTGCGTTCTGCTTGGGCATGGCAGTTGAAACTTCGTGAAAGAGGTATCCAATAAATAAGAATATTGTTTTAATTAACATATAAGACATGAACAAATGTTTTTATACATTTGTTTATAGGATGCAAATCGGCCTGAAGCTGTTTATGTGTATGTGAATATCCATAATTAGTACTTATGCCTCCCCGGCATAGACAGGTAAGATTGCATAGTAGTTTTGTCGTGTTTTATTTTGTGTTTGTGTTGTGACAGTACTACGACGTGAGTCGTGGTACTGTTTTTTTTATTATAAACTTTATTTTATCTATGAGATTTTATTTTGTCTGACTATTGGATAGAAAAAACTCTCCTCTTTGAAGGAGTTCAAAGAGGAGAGTCGTTATTATTTTACCAATACTACTACCGGGTTGGATTCTTCATTCAAATTCTTCAGGACGCCTAGTTCTTTTTCTATTTTGACTTCCGGATGTTCCTCTAGCCAAGTAAGAATGTCAGCAGCTTGAACCAAAGAGGCACATTCACCTTTTTCATTAAGAAAGCTGGGAGTAAAAGGCATAAAATGGGTCAAGTCATCAACGAAATTATTTTCAGCTAAAGCTATATTAGTCACTTTTGTATTTTTGTCATAAATTCCATTGTACAAGATGTGTTTGTCTGTGTAAAGCCCTCTGATGAACTGGAAATAGAGTAACTTGTCATTCTCGATTGCATAGCTGATCATAATTCGGTCACTGTTATTGTCTGTAAGCGTACGTTCGGAAGCCGGCCAGTAATATTTACCGGTATTGAATATTATGTACTTTTCCAGCTGATTGTGTTTCAATGTGTAGATGGTGTCGGTAAATAATTCTTTGAATCGGATTTCGTCATTACACTTCCACAGTGCCGTATATCCGGGTACACAGATACTTTGTTTTCCGTTGTTATACTGTATTTGAATAATGCCTTCTAACAGTCCGAATCCCTTGCGTACCGAAATGTTATTGATGTCTCCAACCTGTCCTGTTCCTAATTCGGGAATGATATTCGGGATCGTATCTATGTAATTACCTTTATCAGAGAAATATAATACCGAACTGGGACATCTTTGTCCTAATCCTCCTACATAATGCCCTATAATAATGGAATCAGAGAATACAAACCCATTCATTCCGGGACGGTTTATTTGTATATTGCCCGTTGAAGTTTCCGGCGAAGGGATGGTGATGACTCCTGCGAAATTTCCTTTTTGGTTATATTTTACCAATTGGTTGGGATCGCGATTAAAATACAATAATTGGTTTTGGGGATTCAGATATCCGCAAGTACTGCTATAAGCTTCAGGATCGTCTCCTCTGTGCCCTACAGAACAAATAAACTTTCCGGTTTCTTTGTCAAACAGCAAACACTGTTTGCCGTTATAGACCATAATTTTATCATCCAGAAGTTTGATATTAGGAAAATCTCCGATCAGGCAGGAGTCCGTTGTTTCTAAAGGAATGTATCGGATTGTTTTCCCGAGATCAGATACTTTTAGTTCTGTCAATTTCTCCATTCCTCCGGCAATATCTATCAGATCGACTTCAGAGGTTTGCTGCGCTCCATTGCAGGAGGCTAACAATAGCATAGCAAAAATGCCGCATGATACAATTTGTCTCTTCATGTTTTTATCATTTAATCAGGTCGTAAAATACCTGTTGTTTGTTATGAAGGACAAATAAACTAAATATTTTAGTGATTAAACTATTATATGTAGTTAAATAACCAAAATATTTAGTTTGTTATTGTTTTATGATCTATTTCATTAAGATAACGACCGGATTGGATTCTTCATTTATTCCTTTGATGAAAGAGAACTTGCCATCTGGATTTACTTCCGGATGTTCTTCCATCCATTCCAGTATAGTGTTTGCCTGAACGAGATCTACATATTCATTGTCAGTATTACAATTCCGGGGATTTAATGGCATAAAATGATCGATATCGTTTACAAAATTCTGTCCTTTGGCTATTTGAGTTATTTGAGTATCTTTATTATATATACCGGTATACACTTCTCCTCGTTGTCTGAACTGGAAGATGATCAGAGTGGTACTTTCCATCACATAGTCGATCTTGACTCTTTCGTCATTTTCTTTTTGCTGATATCTTTCTTCTGCCGGATAATGATACTTGCCTGTATTGAAAATCAGATAAGGAGATAATTTATTTTCGGATAAAGTATAGATTGTATCCAGATATGCCTCTTTAAATCGTACTTTTCCGTTATGTTTCCATAGTGTTGAAAGCACTCGTGGTGATTCAATTGCGTCATCATTATTAAAGTATGCTGTCATCATACCATGAACTCCTATATTACCGTAAAGCTCCCGTGCTTTTTCACTTTTTAATATGTTTAATCGTACTACATTAGTGGTGACAGGTATAACCGGGAGTAAAGAAGGGATACTATCTATCACATTTCCTTGTTTGTCAAGAAGTAGGAAAGGAGATTTCTTTTCATTTCCTTGTATTGGCAGGAGACTCAATTGATGACTGACAATTAATGAATCTGTGAAAACAAAACAAGCGGGATTTCTTACTCCCAGGTTTGAGGCAACCTTGACGTCACCCAAGTAGTTGCCTTGCAGGTCGTATCGCATAAGAGTACCGTTCCATCCTATGAAATACAGTTCTCCTGTTATATCGTCAATCCAGAAGGTTGCTTCGCTGTATCCTCCCGGGTCATTACCTATATGACCGATAGAACGCAGAAATTTACCACTGTCTTTATCGAAAACCAAACATTGTTTGTTTGTATTTACAATAATGTTATTTTTGAAAACCTGTATATTAGGATTCTCGTTTACTAAACAACTGTCTGTAGTCTCCAATGCCACATAGTTGATCTCTTTGATAAAATCAGATGCTTTAAGTTCCGTCAGGCTCTCTATTTTTCCGGCAATATCGATCTGTCCCGGTGCTTTGGGCTGTTGGGATGGAGATCCGCAAGAGGCTAATAGAAACATGGCACAACTATACGTTATTAAGTAGTTTTTCATGGTATTATATTTTATGATCAGATTATTTCAATTCGGTTTGGAAACAGAATGCTGCTTCAAAATCCATTTTCGTTATTTTTTCTTCGGGAGAGAATAATCCGAAAACAGATGAACCGGAACCCGACATGGCGGCATATATGGCTCCTTTGCTGTACAATTCTTTTTTTATTTCTTCAATGACAGGGTATTGTGGAAAGACGCTTTTCTCAAAGTCATTGAACATGCAGTTTTTCCATTCGCTTACCGGATGTCTTATAATTTCTTTCAATGAATGATCCGGGTAGTGAGGTTGTATTTGTGAAAAGGCGTCTCGGGTCGAGACAAAGACATCCGGTTTTACAAGTACCAACTGATATCCTTTCAATGATAAATCGACTGGGGAAAAAATGTTGCCGATACCCTCTGCAAAGGTTGGTTTGTTTTTAATAAAAAAAGCGCAGTCAGCTCCTAATATGGCAGCATACTCTTCCAATTTTTCATCTGCCAGATGTAAATTGAATTTTTCGTTCAACAATTTTAGCATGAAAGCAGCATCTGCCGAGCCACCTCCCAAACCGGCACCCGAAGGAATATGTTTATATAGATAAATGTCTACCGGAGGTAATTGAAATTCCTGTTCCAGCAGCAGGTATGCCTTTACTACCAGGTTGGTTTCCGGCTCCCCGCTGATTTCCAGGCCGGATTGGTGCAGGACAAATTTTTGTTTCGAGTCATTTAATATTGTGATTTCAAGGGCATCCTCCAGAGGTATGGGATAAAATACAGTTTCCAGATTGTGGTATCCGTCCGGACGTTTCTCGGTAATGTTCAGTCCCAGATTTATTTTGGCATTCGGAAATGTAATCATGTCTTTGGGCTATTAGTGATTCGTGATTAATGATTAATGCTGTCTAATGGACGCAAAGTTAAATAAATAATTCAGATTTGATAATGGAAAATTGATAATAGAGAATTATCTTTGCCTACATTTTGTGGATGTGCGCAGCCATCCACTATTCATTTTCTATATTTCAATAAAATACAGATGGCCGAACAAAGAAGAAATACCCGCAGTACTGCTAAGTCTAAGGTGCAACCCGTAAATGATTACGGGCGTATCCAACCGCAAGCGCCGGAACTGGAAGAAGCCGTGCTCGGGGCCTTGATGATTGAAAAAGATGCCTATTCGCTGGTGAGTGAGATTCTTCGCCCGGAGTCGTTTTACGAACATAGGCATCAATTGATTTATGCAGCTATTACCGATCTTGCCGTTAATCAAAAACCGGTAGATATTCTTACTGTGAAAGAGCAGCTCAGTAAGCGTGGTGAGCTGGAAGAAGTCGGAGGACCGTTTTATATTACTCAATTGAGCAGTAAAGTGGCATCTTCCGCCCATATTGAATATCATGCCCGTATTATTGCACAAAAATATTTGGCAAGAGAGCTCATTACTTTTACAAGTAACATACAGAGTAAGGCTTTTGACGAAACTCTCGATGTGGACGATCTTATGCAAGAGGCCGAAGGGAAACTCTTTGAGATTTCACAGCGGAACATGAAGAAGGACTATACGCAGATCAATCCGATTATTGCCGAGGCTTATGAACAGATTCAGAAAGCCGCCGCACGTACCGATGGTCTGAGCGGATTGGAGAGTGGATATACCAAACTGGATAAGATGACTTCCGGATGGCAGAAATCCGACTTGATAATTATTGCTGCCCGTCCGGCCATGGGTAAAACGGCTTTTGTACTTTCAATGGCTAAGAATATTGCCGTGAATTTCAGGAATCCGGTAGCCTTGTTTTCTCTTGAAATGAGTAACGTTCAGTTGGTCAATCGTCTGATCTCGAACGTTTGTGAAATTCCGAGTGAAAAAATCAAGAGCGGACAATTGGCAGCTTATGAATGGCAACAGCTCGATTATAAATTGAAGGATTTGCTGGATGCACCGCTTTATGTTGATGATACTCCCTCTCTGTCCGTATTTGAGCTTCGAACCAAGGCACGTCGATTGGTTCGTGAGCATGGAGTAAGAATTATCATCATTGACTACTTGCAGTTGATGAACGCCAGCGGTATGTCGTTTGGCAGCCGTCAGGAAGAGGTTAGTACCATTTCTCGTTCGCTTAAAGGATTGGCTAAGGAGCTGAACATCCCTATTATCGCGTTGAGTCAGTTGAACCGTGGTGTGGAAAGCCGTGAAGGTATCGACGGAAAACGTCCGCAATTGAGCGACCTTCGTGAATCGGGAGCCATCGAGCAGGATGCCGATATGGTGTGCTTTATCCATCGCCCCGAATATTATAAGATATTTCAGGATGAAAAAGGAAACGACCTGCATGGTATGGCTGAAATCATTATTGCCAAGCATCGTAACGGTGCGGTAGGCGATGTATTGCTTCGCTTCCGTTCTGAGTTCGCGCGTTTCCAGAATCCGGATGATGATATGATTATCCCGATGCCTGGTGAGGAGCCAGGCGTGATGCGCTCTAAGATGAATTCGGGCGCGTCGAATGCTTCGTCGGATTCGGCGTTGTCGTCGTTATCGGCTGGAGATATTCCGATGCCGGACCCATCGGGAATAGTTCCGTTTTAGAATAAAAAAAATCGTCAGCAAACCGCTGACGATTTTTTTATGTCGTTTATTCTTTCGGCAGAGTAACTTTGAAGTTCTCGTTTTCTGTGTGCTGCTGACGGATAATGTCAGTCATCTGTTTAACCAAGTCGGGGTGCTGACTGGCTATGTCATGGTCTTCGTGGATGTCGTTGGCGAGGTCATATAAATAAGGAGTGCCTTTTTTAACCACCATTTTCCAGTCGCCCATGCGAACGCCTATTTGGTCGGTCTCTTCAAATTCCCAGTAAAGGAAATCGTGCTTCTTTTGCTCTCCGTTGCCTAATAGGGTAGGAGCGAACGATAATCCGTCGAAGTAGTCGGTAGCTTTCTTCTTGTTGGTGTACTTCTTTACGTAATTCTTCACGCCTATTAAGTCGCAGAAAGTAGGCATTAGGTCGTAGAATGCCAATTGATGGTCGTTTACGCTTCCAGCTTGTATCTTACCCGGCCAGCGCACTATGAACGGGATACGTATTCCACCTTCGTAGCATTGACGCTTCAGTCCGCGCAACTTGCCGTCGCGTCCGAAGAATGCCGGATCGGCACCGCCTTCCTCGTGGGGGCCGTTGTCACTGCTGAAAATGACCAGCGTATTCTCGTCCAGTCCCTTCTCCTTCAGTTTGGCCATAATCTCACCCACATAAGCGTCCAGACGGGTAATCATGGCTGCAAATTCGGCATGCGTATGCTCCACGGCGTTGTAACGCGAGCCTTCACTGCCACCCCAAGTCTTGTCTACAAAGAATTTCTTCTTGTAGCCTTTCAGGATGGAATCATTGGGCTGGGCCAGTTCGGCATGGGGCAGTGTATAGGTAAAGAAACCATAGAAAGGCTGTTTGCCGTCCTGCTTGT
>ENA-OPNW01001527-OPNW01001527.1-human-gut-metagenome-genome-assembly--contig:-NODE-1527-length-11322-cov-1.859767_pt1 | contig 11322 bp, 9 predicted proteins | sample MGYA00241540_ERZ501777 | MGnify/ENA primary metagenome ERZ501777 (study PRJEB25962, sample SAMEA2042615) | human gut metagenome | biome: human gut; feature: human-associated habitat; material: faeces...
CCGCGCGGCCGAAGGAGCGATTAACTCTTTGCAATCTGCCTCGCATCCAAAAACCGGCTTCCATGATTACGCGACGAGTCTAGAAGTCGAAGATACCCTTTTCTATCGAAGTGGGGTCTCTCCGATTGGCTTAGAAAATTCCTTCAATGGACCTTTCTTATATAACCTCTCCCCGTCTTTAATGGGAACCTTAATCCAAGCCTTAAATACTCCGATTGACGGAGCTGGACATAGTCTTGTCCCCTTTGTTCCTAAGAACATGGCCTTCAACATGGTTCCTTCTAAATTAAACTTAATCGGCAAGACGGATTTCTTTGATGATAAGAAGCCTAGCGACTTCGTGTTAGATGGCATCCTCCAACAGGATTTCACAGGGCTTATCTCTATTCTTCCCGATGAAATCAAGGATAAGATCCAAAAACTCAATAAGGATATCTCGATCGATGCAATCTTCCCCTTAAAAGAAGTGCTCACCCAGTTGGCCAAAGACGAAAATTTAATCTACAGCCAGCAAGGGACGATCTCTGTCCCCATCGCTTTCTATGGAGGCGGATATAATGGAAGCAATGTTGAAACCTACCGTTGGAAGAATTTCAACGACCATTACGCGGGAATCAAGAATTGCGATTTGGTCCATTATTACTTGTACCGTCCTTCACAAGGCCAAGAAGTCTATTGGAATCTTCTCTACCGGATTGTAACGATGGTTACGGGATTTGCTCCCTTCCAGTTTGGTTTCTTTGATTCTTCGGGATCTCGATTTGGCAAATACCCAAATCTAGATACCTTAAAACAAAATGCAACAAGCGCCTTATAAAAGCAAAAGGAGAACGAATATGAAAAAAAGTAGTCTCAAACATTTGGCCCTAAGCTTTCTTGCCTTAGGAGTATTAGGAACAGTGACTTCCTGCAATGGCTTCTTTTCTGGAGACGATGCGATCACGATTTCGCGGGTAGATACCACCACCCTTCAAAACGGCGATACGTTAGTCACGATTATCTACGCGAATGAAGATAAACCCTCGACCTCCTTTACCGTCCCCGCAGGGATTGGAGTAACGGAAGTCAATGCGACCAAAAACGAAAAAGGGGAAACAACGATCACCTTTAAAACTAGTGATGGCAAATCCACTTCCTTCACCGTTCCTGCGGTCCGATCTCTCGATTATATTGAACCGACCTATAACGAGGATGGTTCCATTACCTTAACGATCCATTATACGGATGGGACGACGGACAAAAACCAAATCACTCTCTCTAAAGGCGAGAAAGGCGACCCGGGACAAGACGGGAAAGATGGCAAAGGGATCGAATCCATTGCTTCTCAAGCCCAGGCGGATGGTTCCATTCGCTTAACGATTACCTTTAGCGATGGCTCCATCGATGATAGTATCGTGATCCCCCAGGGAACTGGAGTTGTTTCTAGCGAGTCTACTGCTGATGAAGAAGGCAACATCACCGTGACCCTTCATTATTCGAACGGCGAATCCGAATCCTTTGTCTTGAAACGTCAATCGGGCTGGATTTCTGGCAAAGGCGCCCCCCGTCCTAGCCAAGGGCAAGCGGGAGATTTCTATTACGATCAAGATGGCAATGCGATTTATTATTTTGACGCGGATAAAGGTTGGCAACTCATGATTTCTTTAGCGGATCAATCCAACCAGCTTTATACCGTCACCTTTGATTTAAATGCCTCGGATGCGAAATTCTTATACGATGCGCAAAGCCAAATCCAAATCAAACGGGGCCGTAATTTCTACAGCGAATCCATCGAAGTACCTTTAGCATCTCGTCCCAACTATGAATTCGATGGGTGGTATACTTCTAATGTGGTGAAACCGACGACGGGTAAATTCACCGACCTCACCAACGTCTGGGGCGATATCAAACTCTTCGCCCGTTGGGTGCAAGCCTAATTTATTTATCGATTAACCAAGAAAGGAGGCAATAACCATGGGATTCTTCTCTCGACACCGTAAAGCATTCAGAAGCGTGATTGCCTCTTTTGGCATGCTGTTTGGGTTATTGACGGGGTGCGCGACTAATCCCGTAGTAGAACAAGAAAAGGAGCCTGAAAATGCCCAGGTTATGCCGTTTAGCAGCGGCAATTTAAATCTTGGGATTGATGGATTGAGCGCGAGTTATACCGGAGAAGGCAGTTTTAGCTATAACGGGGGGAAATTAACTGGCACGGTGACAACGTCCGACTGGGGCGGCAAAAGAGACGCGACCCTCGAAATTAAAAATGTTTCAAATGGCGACCTAAACGTTTCGTTAAAAGTTACTGCCGTCAAACTATCGAGTCAAATCGCGTACAGTGATGGGGAAGCCACCGTTTGGGATAAAAGTATTAAATCCGCTCCTCAAACGATTGAAGGAAAATTGTCTTTCGGACAATCTTTTAAAGTATACCTAAAGGCGGGCGGGAACGGCAAAACTACGAGCATTTCGATTTCGTCTATCCAATGCAGTCAAACGTTTACTTATTCCGTGACCTTCAAACCCTGTTCTCCGATAAATCTTGGACGTTTTTTTGTGGATGGAACAGAAATATTAGAAGAATGCACGAAAGCAAAACCATATGGAGCCTATAATTTGTCATTCGTTCCAAGCATTGGATATACGTTTGTTGGGTGGGACGTTGACGGCTCGTTAGTGTCCAATTCTTTGGAATATAGCTTTACTTTGTCGAAAAACTATCACGTTGTTTTTCCGAGAGTTACGGCCGCGACCACTGCTATGTTTTCTGTTGGCGGATTAAAGTTTTCTGATTTGAACGAAGCAATATCAAAGGCTAAATCAGGTTCGGATAAAACCATCGTTGCCGTAAAAGACGGTATCGTCGCCAGTGGCAATTACACATTGGATTCGGGGCTTTCATTATTAATTCCAAACGAAGGTGGGGCCACATTGTCACAGTATGCGACCGAAGATCCAAAGCATGTTGAAAATACAGCAACTCAATGTGTTCTTTTCCGAAAAATTTCGTTTTTAAGTGGTGCCAATCTCATCGTTTATGGTCAAGTGGTCGTTTGCTGCACGCCTGCATTTAAGACGGTCAGCAGTGATGAATTTAATACTCATACCGCTATACCGAGCGGAGCATACGGACAAATTGATATGCAACAAGGCTCCACAATGATTCTTCAGAGTGGAGCAAAACTTTTCGCTTGGGGATTCGTCACTGGCAATGGCCTTGTTGAAGCCAAAAGTGGCTCAACCGTTTACGAGTTGTTCCAAATTTCTTCATGGCGGGGCGGCGGCGTTGCGAAAAACATGAACAAAAATAAGCAGAAAGTTTTTGTTATCAATCAATATTACGTTCAAAACGTCGAATGCGAATTGAAACTTTGGACTGGAGCCACCGAAAAAACGCTTACAGGGATGTACATGAGTTATGATAAAATTAAGCAAGTTCCACATCCTACTTTTGTTTTTATCGGGAATGGGGGAATGTTCAATTTAACTCAGGGATATCTAACGAAAAAATATATACCATCTTCCGACCGACTGGAGTTTGAGGTGTGGGGCAATGGCCAACTCTCGTCTATTGCTTTTTCGTTGACCATCGATTTTGTTGTTATTAAATTTCCTATCGATTTAGACGCCAGGGATTACGTTTTGCCTATAAATAATAACATTAGCATCGCTATTAAATCGGGATCAGCGTGCTCTGCAAATCAAGATTTAGGTTTTTTGCCAGGATCTGAATTAATCGTTGAACAAGGCGCATGGTTTGAAGTCCAAAGCGGCCACAATATTACATTTTATGATTTGGACAACTGGGGGAATTATGCTACCGAGGCCAAACTGCGTCCTGTTGCCTATTCTCCAACTCGTACCAAAACAAGAACAGAAGCAGATCTAAAGGACGCTAAGCTTGCTTTAGATGGAACGTTGACGGTTGGTTCCGGTTCCTACCTTATGACTACAGGCAAAAACACAGATACTAACATTGGCGCTCGTATTATTTCCCCAGGGAGAACCGGCGTCATTAAATTCACCGATGCGGGCGCAACTTCTTATCCTGATGTCTATCAATATAATAATGGAACTTATGTTGCGATCGACCATTCCTGCGCCAAACTCCAAAATGGGGACCACAGTTACACCCAATCTGCCCCTGGAAACACCTATCATTACGATAAAGTCCTTGATCGCTGGTCTTTATCTACGGAACATGCAACAAAATCTGGCTTATTTAAGACGATCGACAATAACGGTGTTATCAAAACCGTCTTGCTAGAAAATGACGTCATGGCAACAGGCAGAACCGGTCTGTTCCATTATTCGTCTACCAATACCAACTATAAAACTGGCGATAATCATTATTATTATCTGCAATCCGGAGTCGTCGTCAGCAACAAGAAATGGTACCAAGAAAATGGCAAATGGTATTTCTTTGGATCCAATCAATACGCTTATCAGGGTATGTCCGCGGTCTTTACGGCTTCTACCGGTATCACGGGGTTTGGTATACAAGCGCGTTATTTCTTTAACGATGCTGCAACCGTTGAACGTCTCGTAACGGTGAATAATGTGGTTGGTCTAAGTCAGGATATCACAATTATCACAATTGACACCGTTAAATATTGCTACTATAAATCCATTAAAGCCGGCGTCGGGTTATTTGAAAAGCAATCCGGTTCCAACTATTCAGTATATCTCGCCAAGGACGATGGAACCCTTATGGCTAATGGAACTTATTATGTCCCATCCCATAAAATCAATAACATCAAGGATTCCTCGGGCAAGGTATTGACTGCTGGACTCTATTATTTTGATGCGAATGGTCATATGTACGATTCGAACTTTAAAGAGATTACAAGGGGGACTGCATCATGAACCCTTTTAAGCCCAATAAAAACGTCATGTTATTATGCGTCAGCGTTCTTGCTGCCTCTGTTTTAGCATCCACCGGTTTCGCTGCCTGGGTCATCCAAGGGGATAATACCAATCCGGAAGGGCAGGGAACCTTAAACGGAGGGGCCGATTACGTCTTCCTTGGGGATACCAATGGAATTGATATCACCATGAACCCGGAATTGCCATTGCCGAGCTTTGGCACCTATTTCTTTGATAATGGCAAGGATAATACCGCCATTAAAGAAGCGCCCCTAGAATACAAGATTGACTTGAATCGTTCCAAAATGAGTCAGACGATGATTGATTTAAACCAATTCACCTTGAAGTGCACTTTTGGGCTATATAGCAAAACCAAGAAAACCTATTACGGCAATGCCGGAGAAATTGTTAAATCCTGCAAGTATGGGGCAACACGAGAAGGGGCAACGAAAGAAACCATTGCTTCTAATGGCTCTACGGGTTCCGTGGATTTGCTTTTCGTCGTACCAGACGCAACAAGCACATCTATTTTATCCTTTAACGTTACCCATTATATCGTTATCGCGGCACACCAGGCGATGAAGGCTGATTCGACCTTAACTCTTAATGATTTTACCTTCCGACTGAGCTTCGGGTTAGGAGGCAACGCATGAAAAGAAATGCCAAGATTGCCTTAATCTCCCTTTTATCCGTGGGGTTTGTTGCTGCGGCAACTGGCACCGGATTTTCCTTATGGGCCAGCATCCAAAAAGAAGATACGTCCGCTTCCTTTAATGAAGTGGGTTATACGGTGAACTTCTATAAGTCCGCTTCGGAAATCTATACGACTTATACCAATCTAGAAATCGATTCTTCCTTCTCGTTGCCCTGGATCGAAGATACGAACACTCAAGAGAACACTCAACATTTCAAAGGCTGGAAGGAGTTGAATGGAACGGATATCTATACCGAATCCTTAAAACTCGTGGATTTGCCTTCCTTTGATAGGGCGAATAAAACGCTATCGTTATATGCAGCCTATGATCCGATTCTAACGATTAACGTCACCTGTTCGTCGCCGAAGCAAGTGAACCATTCCACGAAGGTGATTATCGATAGCGATCCCTATCTTTATTTACTATCGAACCTTGCTATAGAAAATGAATTCACTGTGAATAACGTTGCATATAAATTAGTTTCCTTCTCGTCTACGGATCCATTGACGTATAAAGAACTACAAAGCAACGGGGAATGGGCCAGCGGAGACAAAACCGGGACCAAATTCGGCATCAATGACGGATTGCTTCTTAATGCCAATGGTGGCAAACCGTTGGAATTAACTGCAAATTACGTGGAGGTTCTAGGATGATGAGCCTCGGAAAGTATAGGATGAAGCACGACGAAAGAAGTGCGGTAACGTTAAAGGGGTTGAAACGTTAAAATGAAGAAACTGAAATTGGGTAAGATACCCGCCTGGATTTCCGGGGGGGTACTATTTCTAAGTAGTGCCTGCTTGTTTGCTGTTGGGTTTTCAGCATGGACATTTGGCGGGACCATTAATGGCAGTGGTGACCTTACGGTCCGAGCGGATGACGTTGATAACGTTTTAATCTACAAATCGAAAAACGGATCCGCCACTTTCTCCAAATATGGTTTTGTTGTCGGTGGCGAATTGGTGAATTCGTATACTTTTGTCTATGATTTTACGTTTAAACAGGCTATAGCAAAAAGTGTAAATATCATAACTAATAACGAAGTTACTTTTTCCGTATCGGCATCCAACGGAAGCGACGCCAGTAATTTCATCTACATGGTGAAAAACGGATACGTTTCGTCGAACGTCTTCTTTACGTATAACGGAGTGGACACGGCTAAAACGACGATGACTTTTGTCAATAACTCTCTTTCATGTTCAGTGAAGTTATCTGGAGTTACTGACACTGAGATAGAAACGGTAAGGCTTCATTTCGGTATGACCTATACGACGGATAACACAAAATTAAATACTCTGGCTAGATACTTTTCGGGCTTGCCTATTAATACGGACTTCTCTTTTTCTATCGGTTTGGAGGCCATTAAAACCGTATGAAGAAGTTCGGCGCTTTCATAATGTCCCTGATAACGGGCTTGGCTTGTATTGGAACAGGCTTAGCCAGTTGGATTTTCAATTCGCGTGTTGTTGTTAATGAAGCGGTTGGGATGACTCCAGTTGGAGGAATTATTGAATGCTATAAGGTGAACGGTGGGAAGGAGGAATCTGCTCCTTATGCAAAATTTGTGAGTTTAGAAGCGGCCGTTAATAGTTCGAATAATGTCGTTTCGAGCAGTTCGAGCAATGTAAACATGTATTTAACGACTGGCTCGTTTATCGAAGTGAAAAACCAGAATTTGACGTTGAAAGGGGGAGTTTCACTTTTCTTGCCATATGAAGGAAAAAAATATGATATCTCGACAGATGATGAAGTAACGGATTTGCACGACGGATTTATAGACACGTCAACTTCGAATATAAATAAATACAATGTGAGCCGTTTTAACTTTGTTAACACGAAACTCACAATAGCGGCTGGTGCTCAAATTTATATCGGCGCGCAGTTTCGCGAACTTGGTGTTTCTGGTTATTATTCTGAAATTGACCTCGACCATAACTCCAATATAACCGTGAACGGATCGCTATATTGCCACGGTTATATAAAGGAGACGAATAATTCAAATGTCGATAAGACGGAAAGACTTTCATCCAACTTATTTTCAAACTCCTTTGACACGGATAGATTTATCGATGTTCAAAGCGGTGGGTTGTTTAGTTCCCCACTTTTCTTCTACGACGCGGGAGGTATGGGCGAACTTACTGGATTAAACTCCAAAGGCGTGTTCCCCATAAACGTCTTCGATTTCCCGTGCGTCCAAACATATTTAAAAATATCGGCGGGTGCAAATTTCAAGGCTCCAGTTAGGCTGAGACGCTCCTCCGGTGGAACTTCGTTTAATGTAAGACAAACGTTAACCATCATAAAGCCGAGTAGTTCAAATGAGAAATCACTTTTAACTTTAAAAACGGGATATGTTTCGTTTGAATATTGCCCCCTAACACCGAATTTCACAAAAAAGGATGCTTCGAAAACTTATATCGTTGTTAACGGAGACGCCACTCTTGGATATCTTGAAATTACCGTTAATGGAACGAAAATCAGCACAGCGGATAAATTCCTACCATTTTCGTATAAGCTTCAACTGATTGTTGGAGGCTCAGGAACGCTAAGGACGAGTAGTTACAAAATTAAATTTATGGGAGGTTCGCTCCTGAAGGTGCTGAAAGGAGGTTATCTTTCGGTTCAAAGCGAAATTATTGGTTATAAGGCAAATTCGACGCAAGGGATTATTGACTATCCAGATTCGTATGGTGACGGGAAAATTGTCGTTAATGGCACGTTGAAGCTTGAGTCAAAAGCCAAACTTGGAGGCCACATTTCAACCGAAGCATTGGATGGAAATGCGCAAATTGATTTAACCAGCGCCCCGCAGGCAAATTTAGTTTCAACATCGTTAGAGGGTCTTTCGGGTACATCAATAAAAATTTATGCGACTGGCGATTTCTACGATGCCGATGCCAATGCGGTGGTTTCTAATCTATTGAAGGGTCAGGTATCCATTTCTTCCGATTCAAGTGGTAAACAGTGTTGGGCGGATGGAGGCAATTTGATTTCCTATGTGCTCACTATCAGCGTGGATAATTCCAAGAATTATGATCATCCTTTAATTGGTTATAAAGTTTACAAGTACACATCCAAAGGTACTAAATCCATTGTGAGCACGGATGGTATCTACATGACATCTGGAGGCGAGTATATCTTTGAGAAAGGAGAATCGTTCGAAGTCGAGTCTCTTAATAGGGCTGAAAAAACAGAGTTTACAAAACAAACAAATTCTCAATATACATTCGCTAGTGGCACGAAGTATCAAATTAAGGGCGATACCGAAATTACAATTACTCCGGGGGAAGGCGTTCTAGTTAGATTTAGCATCGACTCAGAAAGCGGAAGCGGTGGCTCTACCGTCAAGATTCTTGAATCCTTGACGAAGGGTGGAACCTATTATCAAATAGGGCAATCCAGCTCTGGCACTGCAGTTGAAATACCTGTAAAGAAAGATGCGTTCGTACGATACGAAGTCAAACAAGGAAATGCTAAGAAAACCATACTTAGCGATCACTACTTATTTGCCGGTATAAAGGTCATTTCAACGAGCAAAAATGATGACCCGACCAAGTCGCAAGGGACGAAGCTTGCAACAAAAATTAAAGACATGGGTTCTTTCTTTGGCTACGTGTTAGAAGGAAGCACAAGCATATCGACGGATACTCTTATCACCGGAACATCAACCATTCACGCATATATTGACGATAGGTAATTTTATGCTGGCGTTTCAAATTATTTTGGAACGCCATTTTGCTATATTGATATGCAAAACGACTGAGTTATTACGCACCGCGCTCATGGGAAACCCTTTTTTTGAGTTTAGTTACATCTAAGCGTAATTCCTGCTTGCCGAAAATGGCGTTTTATTAATCCTAAATGCCTTTCGTGCCAATCGTGAGCATACGCAGGGGTGTCTTTTCGCCTTCATTTTTGTCGAAAACGAATAACTTTGTTCCTGCAATCGGGCTTGTTCCTGTGACCAGAAAAATTTTCGAAAAAGGAGTTTGTAATGCCGGCATGATTGATTGCAAATCCATAAGTGAGTCAATCGAATCGAAAAGAACGCAACGTGGGAGTGCGATGGCGAGTTCAACCCTTTTAAAAGTGGGTTCTTTTTGAATACGACGAATCGCAATTGAACTTTTCTTTCTAATCGCCGCTTGGATTTTCGCGCAATAAAAGGATCGACCCTCCCCAAGGTAACCCAATATGCTTTCATCGTCATCATATACGGCTGTGGGTCCCTTTTCTTATCGGCTTCTTTTCCTTGCGCTAAGGCATCTTCGTACTTAATGTAATCCAAACTAGCCTTAGAAATGACGGAGGTTACTTTTACAGCAAAGTCTCGATTTATTGAAGTTAAGTCGAAATCGTCATTCTTGTGATTATGAATTAAATTGCTACAGCATCCCCCAAATGTGCTGGCTAAAATTAGCGAAACCTTAGTTTCTTCTTGGTCAGCATCGATGCTTTTATAGAATTTGCAAATATCCTCTTGACTTAGAGTAGGCATAATTTCTTCTTACCCAATTATAGGTCGAATAGCGACTTCAGGGTGAATGATTTCAAAAACCATTTTTGAATATTGGTCAAACCAAAATGATCTTTTTTGCAAATGCCAACAAATGAAGTTGCGTGATAACTTTGATGGTTAAAATAGGTAAAACGGAATCGACTCAAGAAAAAAGAATAAATGGGACCTGACAATAGCGCGTTCTTCGCATCGGCGAAATTCCGCAATGTTTTGCGTCTTGATTTAAATGCTAAAAGGAACATAATGGAATTATCAAAGGAAGTACCAAAGAGGCAAGCTTACTGTAAGGTGTTCTCGCGTCGAGGCACATAATCATCCTATTCATTTTCTATTTTAAAAAAGGGGGACAAAAATGGATTTGAAGTTGAATGACATTCTTCATTTAACGGATGAAGAGATTCGAAACAGCAAGATCGAATTGAATATTTCTGCTGGCAAATATGGGGATTCCTACATTGATGTTTGGCTAGGCTTGGACGAAGAAGCAAAGTCTAATGGGAAGAATAAAATCTCCTACTGGCCGTGGTATGGGAAATCCCATAACTTCTATGAAGGCCAACTGGTATTTAGCTTTATCAAGAAATCCTACAATGAATGGCTATTTATTTCCGCAGGTAAAGTCTTGTCCATTCCAGAGGACGATCGCGCCGAAGTGGAAATACTAGAACAATATAAACCCTTGTTCGGCCGGTTGATTCTGAACTATTACAAAGGGAATACGATGGGCAGGTATACTTTTAAACTGTCTCATCTAAATGGCCAAGAAACCGTGAAGGAAATCTTGCCGTGCTTATATAGTGGAGAAACGTTTAATGGGTATGACAATGTTTGTCTCCCGTTTAAGAAATTGAAGGACGTCTTTGATGGCAAAATTATGCCAACCTATGCGGAGGCGCTTAAGAAAATAACGGGTGTTTATTGTCTAACCGATACCAATAACGGGAGACTCTATATCGGTTCTGCAACCGGAACGGAAGGAGTGGCCCAAAGATGGGGAAATTACCTTTCTTCCAAGCATGGTGGGAATGTAAAACTAAGAAAACTTTACGAAGAAAAAGGGGACGAGTACTTTGAAAAATATTTGACTGGATATATTGTAGGGATAGTTTCCTATAACGCAGAAATTTCCAGAGAACAACTTCGATAAATCGAGTTTTAGAAAATCTTCTTCTAAAATGTGTCCTTTCAATTCGGGAAAATTTTCTTGTAAATATTCGATCGATTCATGGTCGAGTTCGACGACTGTCAAATCGTGTCCTTTGGATA
>ENA-OPNW01001528-OPNW01001528.1-human-gut-metagenome-genome-assembly--contig:-NODE-1528-length-11321-cov-2.218534_pt1 | contig 11321 bp, 10 predicted proteins | sample MGYA00241540_ERZ501777 | MGnify/ENA primary metagenome ERZ501777 (study PRJEB25962, sample SAMEA2042615) | human gut metagenome | biome: human gut; feature: human-associated habitat; material: faeces...
GTGATATCCATGTCCTGAATATCCACACCGACCGCCTCAATGCCGCGCTTTGTAAGTTCATTTACCACATCATATCCCAACTGACCCTTTACGCCTGTTACCAATACTTTCATAGAATGCCTTCCTTTTCTTTCTTAATGCTTATGGCACCGGTCTCCGGAACCACCACATACATAATTATAACATTACCGTCAGACATCAGCAACGAAATACTTCATTTTTGTATTGTATCGCAAAAATCCGGGGAACGCTCCCCGGACCTTTTTATATCAGTTCTATTTCAGTTCTATTTCATTTGTTTCAATTTAAACAGTCATATAGCTTTGCGCTGCCCGCCGGATATCCTCGACAATTCCTTCTGCCTTTTTATCCTCCAGTTCGGTTGCCTGCTTTCTAAGCTTCCACCAGTTCCAGCCGGGATGTGCATTTTCCTGCAATTCTATGATTCTTTTCTGGTATTTTCTGCATAATATAAAATAAATCACCAAGAGTAATAAAACACCAATGCCCAACATTCCGGCTATTGTGTCACCGTAATATCCACTCTTTGCTGCCTGTGCAAGCGGTGTCGCTTCATCTTCAATTTGTACGATTCGATAACCTGTCAAAATCACAGGTATGGAATATAACATGCCGCTCATCTCGACCGCCTCCGTTATTTCTTAGTCTCTATCTATAAAGACTACTTATCCATGAAAAACGGCTCACATTTTTCGATATTTTTTTCAGGAATTCCTACCGGTCTGCTTCCGGAAATTTTCATCGCGAAAATTTACTTATTATGGGAAATTCGCTATAATAGTGATATAGATTTTCACACAAAGGAGACTGTTATGCAAAAAAGTTTCATACGGCATATTTTTACTGTAAGTATATTGTCCTGTTGTCTGTTATTCGGAGGATGCAGTCAGAATTCTGCCGGAGATGATACATCCTCCGCCACGACTGCTTCCACCTCCCCGTCTGAGACTGTTGCCGCCCAGCCTGCCGATGTTTCCCCGGATTCCGATACGTCTGCCATAGAATCCACTTCGGAGGATACCAGGGCACTCACCCTGTCGGTAGTCAATATGTGTGGCATCGAAGTCGGTATGGTAGCGGTCATTGATCCCGTGACCGGGGAACAGGTAAATCTGGATTCCCTGTCGGATCAGGAATCGATCTCTATGGAAGCAGACTGGCCCTCCTCTGTCAATGAGTTCCAATGGGCTCTCTACAATACTGACGGTGAATTATGCGTTGAGGGGACAACCGATATCAGCAGTGCCCAGACCACAGTGACTCTTCTGCTGACCGGAGACGGTGATCTGGAAAAAGTCGAAGAGCTCTTCGAGTAATCCGCTTTCCAAGGTCTAAAAAACGACATCCACCGGGGAAATCCCGATGGATGTCGTTTTTGTTATCTTTTATTCTTCGATATCTCCTGCATTTTCTGCCTGAGCCTTCAGCTTCTTCTCATTGTGCTTCTTATACATTTCATATCCGGTTGCACCGAGGATCAGAATGATCAGCCACCACCACCAGGACATCTTTGCATGTTCGCTTTCTACGGCAACATCTGCCAGGGGAACTGCTTCGTCTGCAATATTCACTGCTTCTTCTGCCTTAGGTGCTTCCTCTGCTGTTTTCTGGGTGTCTTCCTCAACATTGGCTGCAAGAGGTGCTGCTTCATCAGCAATCTGCGTCACGCCCTGTGCCGCTGCCTGATTCTGGGTCACTACTGTTGCCTGTGCCACCGGTGCGGGTGCCAGAACAATCGGGTTAACAACAGTCTCTCCGGTATCGCTGCTGCCGCCTGCGCTATCGCCGCCCGCAGGAGCTGCCGGTGTGGGTGCGGGAGTCAGACGCTCGATCACCTTATCCAGCTCTCCGCCTGCCTTATCCAGGCTGTCCAGAATCTCCTTCAGAGTATCTTCTGCATCCTTTTTGTTCTGTTCAGCCACGGCCAGCTTTCCTTCCAGTTCCTTCAGAGCTCCAAGGTTACTGGTTCTGTTACTCTTCAGAGCTTCGATCTCTGCCTTCAGCACATCTACCTTGCCCTGTGCTGCTTCCACCTCACCCTGTGCTGCCTTTGCATCCTGTAACAGCTTCTGATACTTTTCAGTCAGTGCCTTGGCATCATCTACGAATTTACGATAGGCTTCATCCTTTTGGGTGAGCTTAATGTTGCCCTGAATATAGTTCAGGTTCTGGATGATCTGACCAGTCAGCACCTCTGCATTTGCATATGTCTCAGTTCTGACAGCAGTATTGGTTGTGGTCTCTCCGGTTTTCTCCAGATAATCAATCTCATAGGAATAGCTGGTATGCGCAATGGTATCGGTATCTGTGGTCTTCACATTGTACACACCGGTTGCGCCGCTTGCTTTTGCCTGTGCCAGTGCTGCATCCTGTACCGCATTCTGTGCCTCCGCTGCGGTGGTCTTCTCATCGGTCTTGACACTGACACCTGCTACATAGCGGATGGTTGCCTTGCCAAGCTTCCAGTCATCCCAGTTAGCGCTGACGAAAATACCGCCATCTGCCTCGACTGCCTTTCTGGCTGCATCTTCCAGTTTCTTGTTCGTAGTTTCTCCATTACCAAACAGAGCCTTGATGTCATTCCAGAGGGAGCCGAAGGTACTCTGGTCTACTGTCTTCTTAGTGACCTTTGCATAAGTTGCGGATACAGTGCCGGATACGAGGAAGTCGGAATCATCATACCAGTGATCTTCTGTATAGCCGGTTACCTTAAGATCACTGCTTACACCGATCAGGTATAAGTCGTCATCATCGTTAATCTTATTGCTTAACGCCTTCTCCTGCTCTTTCGTAACCTTTGCTACTGCTTCTTCCTCTGTTCTTACACCATAATCCGTCTTTTTATCTGTATGCTTCCATTCAACCTCTTCATCCTTCACATTCACAGTCTTCGTAAAGGTAGGAATGTAGGTTCCGTTACCGGTATAAGTATAATCCGTTTTTTCTGTTCCTGTAACGGTTACATCCTTGCCGGCAGCGTCCTTCAAATCCTTTTCCTTTGCAGCAGCTGCAGCATCTCTCTCTGCCTCTGTCTGATACTGTTCGGTAGAAGTGAATTTTGCATCGGTATAGGTGATGGTGGTCACATCAGCGGTCACGGTCTTAATCAGGTTGCCGTTCTCATCCAGTTTCCAGGATTCCTTCTCGGTAGCCTCATTTACATCAGTATCAACCTCGCCGTTTTCGGTCTTCTGGTTATTGTCAGAAATAATGATACTCTCGGTTCCGTCGTTCTTGATCACTTTCTTTCCATCTACTGCAATAATAGTTCCGTCTTTCAGACCTTTTTCCACTTCGGAAACAGTGATCGTATCCCCGTTTCCCTTCACATACTGATCCGGATTGGTCTCCTGCGCCGTCTTCCAGTTTACTTCCTCAATTCGCTTCTCAAAGATCACGATATTGTCCTTGGAAGTCTGTTTGTCATCCATCACATAGTTGTAATACTTTGTCTGCTTATTACCATTCTCATCGGTATAGGTTACTTCAAAATAATTCTTGGTATTATTGTCTTCACCCTGTCTGCGGACAACCTTAATATCATCGGCAGTGATCTTCTGTACCTCGGGCAGATAGTAGTTCTGCATAATGGAAATGAAAAGCTGATCCTCATTTTTCCAGTTCAGTCCATTGTCGCCCTGAGTCAGGGCTTCCTTATCTGCAATATCCAGAGCACCTGCCGCAGAGGTATCCACTGCACCCTTTGCAGCCTCCAGAGCCTTTGCCAGTGCTTCTGCATTTGTCTTCGCTGCTTCCAGTTCAGCTGCTGCTGCCGCAGCGTTAGCATCTGCACTGTTTACAGCCTCCTCATAAGCCTTTTCATAAGCTGCCACCTTCTGTGCTGCCTCTTCATAAGCTGTCTTGGCGGTATTGTACTCCCCAAGCTTTGCATCGAAATCAGCCTGTGCCTGATCTACGGTAGTCTTTACTTCTTCATATGCCGCATTGGCATCGGTGATAGAAGCAGCATCATTGATATTCTCGATCTGTCCATTTACCTTATTCTGGGCAGCCTGCATGGCATCCTTTGCTTCTGCCGCAGTCTGTCCTGCATTTGCCGCTGCATCAGTTGCCTTATTCAGTTCTGCGTCGGAAAGCTTATCATTTGCTTCTGCAACGCCAAGTTTGGTATCTGCACTCTCCACAGCAGACTCTGCGTCCTTCAGAGAAGAACCGCCCTCCACGGTCTTATCCTCTACTTTGGCATTGGCATCCAGAACAGCCTGAGACAGATCCTTGCCCTGCGTATCCTTAGCTTCCCCTGCCACTACCTGGTCAGCCACTTCCGACTTCACATCAGTAGCACTCTTTTCTGCCGTTTCTACTGCCTTGTCAGCCTCTTTTGCAGCTGCCTGTGCCTGGTCAGCAATACCGGCTTCCGGTGTCACGGTAATGTTCTTATCCTCATTGCCTTCAGGCGTGGTGCCCTCTCCCTCTGCTGCCAGTGCAGTCAGCGGGGAAGATGCCATCAGCATTGCGGAAATGCCGATCGCCATAGCACGAATCACTTTTTCGTTCTTACTGTTTTTTCTCATATGATTTTTCCTCTCCATTCTATTTTTCAACAATATGTTCAAATAAATACTGCAGTACCTCCGGCGTGAACTTCTTTGCCGAAATAGCTACTTTAAATCCTCCGTCTTCTTGCTCCTCCTGTCTGGTGACATCTGCATACATGATCATCGTATCCGCTACGATTATGATGTCTTTCCCCTTAAGGTCAGGAGATCCGGCCGGCATCGTAAAAGCTATGCCCAGTGGGCTGACATTGCATGTTTCGACAAAAATGCTCTCTCCCGAATCACATACTACGATAACGCTCTTAGCCTGATAGCCAACACGGTCGATCCTCCTTCGTTCTTCCATCGTCCCCTTCTGCTCCTTTCTTCCGGAGTTGCCGGTAAAACCGCTCCTTTTGTGTCTTTCTAATTATTAAGACGGTTCATCTCAAAAAAAGGGTCAAATTTTTTTATTTAATTTTAAAAAAAGTTTCAAAAAATCTAAGTTTTTAAATTCAAATTAGTGAACGCCGGCATCGTTATCTTTTTTTCTGACAGACAATATGCTATAATACATCCAAAGAAATCATGACACAGGCTTTTAAAGGAGCGACCCTATGATACAGAAAAAGAAATTCGTAAAAACCTTCCGTAACACCAAAACCGTACAGTTAGTCCTTCTGCTTCTGTTGGAAGCTGCGTATGTTCTGGTGCTGACCCTGAACCCGGCGTTGGGCACGAAGCTTTTCGAAGACCGGACCCTGTTTATTCTATGCACACTTTCCTGGATCCTTGCTTTATTTAATCTGATATGGCTGTTATACGATTTTTATAAATTGCGCACCTTTGCCGAAGAAAGCCACGCGCTGAACCGTGCAGCTTTCCTGGATCATCTGACCGGCATTCCCAACAGGCACGGACTGGATGTGGTCTTTGAGACCTACGATTCTCCGGAATCTCTGGCTCACGTAGCATGCTATATGGTCACCATCACCAACTTAAAGGAGATCAATCAGACCATGGGACATGTGGTAGGCGACCAGATGTTAAAAGATTTCTCCGGCACGCTGATCTTCGTATCGCATGATCGATATTTTGTGCGCAAGGTAGCAAATCGTCTGCTTGTTTTTGAGGACGGCACGACACATCTGTATCAGTTTGGTTACGAAGAATATCAGGAAAAACTGGATCGTGAAGCGGCAGAATCCGGGGATGATTATCGTAAAAATCCTGCAGCGTTAGGCGGTGCAATCAGCCAGAACGGTGGCACTCAGCAGAACAAAGGCACACAGGAAACCGGTGGTAAGAAAGCGTATTACAATCCGGGCAAGGAGCGCTCGAAAATTGAAAAAAAAGTGAAGAAGGCCGAGGAAGAGCTGGCAGTCAAAGAGGAGAAGCTGGACGCTTTAAAACAGGAACTGCTGCGGCCGGAATATCAGTCCAGCTATTCCAAGCTGACAGAGATTCAGGGCGAAATCGATGCGCTCGAGGAAGAAATCATGGCAGATATGGAAAACTGGGAGGCACTTTCCCAGCAGCTTGAGGAGCTGGAAAGCTAGAGACATGGTTTCTATAGGCAGAAATATGATGTAAGATATTGCGTGGTCTCTTATAGAAGCAAAAACATGGAAAAGGATACCATGGTGGTTTCTATAGAAGTAAAAACATGAAAAGGATACCACGGTAGTCTCTATAGAAGCAAAAACATGAAAAAGATACCACGGCGGTCTCTATAGAAGTAAAAACATGAAAAAAGATACCACGGTGGTCTCTATAGTAAAAAAATTGATGAGCAGGATACCGTTTAGTCTCTATATTAGAAAAATTCATCAAAAGATACCGCTTTTGGACAAAAAGCGGTATCTTTTGATGTGATTTTAGACTATAGGTGACAAATATCTGATTTGAAGCGTGAAATAAGGCAAAAATGTCACCTGAGCAAGTAATTTTAATACTATAGATACCAGCGTGCCTTCAAATATAGATAATGTTGCAAAAGATAGAAATGAATTACCGATTTTCAGTTGCTATTGATATGCCCCAATGCGACAGTACCTTTAGAAATAATTTGTTATTGAAACTGGCAGTCGAAATGAAATTGTAATAGTCGCTGGATCTGCTCAGTGGAAAGTGGCTGCTTTTGCGTTTCATAGGACACAAGCAGTTTATCATTTGGATAAATCCCATATTTCATATACAAAGAAATTTTATCTGATGCATTTTTCACATACTCGGATTTATCCATCATTCCAAAGTGTTCCCAATAAAATATTTCTCCGGTTTCAGGGTGACGAATCGTAAAATCGGGGAAAAGTGTAATGCTGCCGAGTTTTAATTCACACTCATAGCGATAAGGAATTTTTTGAACATAAAGGCTCATGGCAATCATAGCTTCTGATTTGGAACGCATAAATTCATTTTTGCATGTTTTATGTTTTAATTGTTCCGGATAATTTTTGTTTTTGTTATATGGAGATGATTCCCAGGTTTGAAGTTCCTGGGATACTGGCTGAAAATGTTCTGCCAGCAGTGAATGATAAGCACTATCATAAGTGAGTAATTGTTCTGCTTTGCCACTGTTATAACTGTCATGACGGAAATAATAAGCTAAAGCATCTAAATTAGTTTGATATTCCTTTTGCTTTTCCAGAAGATAACGTCGGATAGCAAGCTGAGAGGCATAAGGTTTCTGGTCTTTGGGAATATAGGTTTTGGTATGCCCATCACTGCGATACCATTTGGTTCGATTACCACATCTGGTGCAGATCAGTTTCCCTTCGGGAAGCTGTTGTAACTGTTTTTGAATGTCTGTCAGCTTTTGCTGCAGCTGTTTCTGTTGCAAAAGCATAGTTTCATAAAATGATATAAAAAACACCCCTTCCATATAGATTTATTTTATTAAAACATATGTGTGTAAATTGGTAAAGCATTTTTGCACTTTAATTTGTAATTTAAGAAGATAATCTGAAACTTTTCCGGACATCCGAACGTCTAATAAACAGAAAGGGGCAAAAGAGAGCATGAAATATCCGGATATAAGTAAAGCTGTCGAACAGGAAATCCTGGCTTCTTATGAAAAGCTTTACCGGCTTGCATTTTCATACGTGAAAAATGAGCAGGACGCTATGGACGTTGTGCAGGAGAGCGTATACAAAGCCATGAAAAATGCAAGTCAGATCAAAGAGAAAAAATATATCAAAACATGGCTGTGGCGTATTGTGATTAACACGGCGGTAGATGCAACCCGGCGTCAGTCAAGGTTCGTGAGCGATGATCAGGTTCAGGAGGAAGGACAGGAGGATCGCTATGAGGACACGGATATCATGGTTGCGCTTGATACGCTCGAGGAAAAAGAGCGTAAGGTGATCATGCTGAAAGTTTTTGAAGAGTGGACAATCCGCGAAATTGCGGATTGTCTGCATGAAAATCCGAATACGGTGAAATCAATGCTTTATCGCGGCCTGAAAAAATTAAGGGGAAAAGTGGAGGCAGAGATGGTATGAGCAGATTAGATGATATCAAAGAGGCATATGATAACATTCAGGTGCCGGCGGAATTAAAAGAACGTGTGCTGCAAAGCATGGAACGCGGCAAAAAGGATGCGTGTGGAGAAAAAAAAGAATCCGGCAAAGCGTTTGCCGGAAAAAGTGAACGGAATCAAAAGAAAGGTCACCTGCTTCCGTTTGTCCGCGTGGCAGAAGCAGTGGCGGCAGCAGTTGCAGTGCTGGTCATCAGTGTCAATGTCAGTCCAACAGTGGCTAATGCAATGGAACAGGTGCCAGTATTTGGTGCGATTGTTAAAATCGTGAATTTTACCACGTATTCGGATAAGCAGGAAAAAAAGCAGATGGAAGCAACAGTCAAGGTGCCGGAAGTAAAAGTCATCGGAACAGATGGAAAACCACTGACCAGAGAATCAAAGGAGTTAAATGCAGCGGTATCCGGATATCTGGACAAAATCATTCAGAGGTACAAGAAAGATGTGGCAGCTGTCAGTGACGGAGAGGAAGGACATGAGGAAATCACTTCGGATTACCGGATTGTCACAAACAATGAGCGGCTGTTTAGTCTTCGCGTGGATACGGTTATTGCCATGGGAGGTTCGGACAGTTTTACAAAGATATACAATATTGACAAGAAGACCGGAAAGATGATTACACTGAAAGATTTATTCCACGAGGGAAGTGATTATAAAAAGCGTATTTCTGACAGTATAAAAGAACAGATGCGTGCCCAGATGAAAAAGGACAGCAGTAAGACATATTTTCTGGACGATGATCAACCGGAATGGGATTTTAAGCAGATTAAGGATGATGCGAATTTTTATATCAGCGACAATGGAGAGTTAACGTTTGTCTTTGATAAGTATGAGGTGGCTCCTGGATATATGGGGCTGGTAGAATTTTCGGTTCCGACAGAGAAGCTTTCAGATATCGTTAAGGATGGATACTTGCAATAAAAATATAAAATATGCATAAAATTTTATAAAACTCGTTGCTTTTTTTGGTACTTATGATATAATGAAACCATGATACTTCTTGTATCAAATACACAGCAAAGGGGTTGGGCATCATGAGAATTACAATTACCGGAAGAAATATCGAACTGACAGAGGGACTGAAGGCAGCGGTAGAGGAGAAGCTTTCCAAACTGGAGAAGTTTTTTGCACCGGATACCGATGTATTTGTTACATTAAGCGTGGAGAAGGAGCGCCAGAAGATTGAGGTAACGATTCCTATTAAGGGGCATGTGATTCGTTCAGAGCAGAGCAGCAATGATATGTATGTTTCTATTGATCTTGTAGAGGAGGTTATTGAGCGTCAGCTTAGAAAGTACCGCACCAAGCTTGCATCCAAGAAGATGAATGTGGCAGACAATTTCAACGAAGCATTTATCGACAGCGATGCAGATGAGGATGAGGAGATCAAGATCGTGCGTACCAAGAGATTTGGTATGAAGCCAATGTATCCGGAGGATGCATGTGTGCAGATGGAACTGACCGGACACGATTTCTTCGTATTCCGCAATGCAGAGACAGACGAGGTCAATGTCGTATACAAGAGAAAAGGAAATACATTTGGTCTGATCGAGCCGGAGTGCTAGTTCATAGAAACCGGAGGGCATCCATTGGATGCCCTTTTTTTGTGTAAAATGCATTATTTATACAGTAATAATTTGTGTAAAAAGCATACGCGAATCGCGTCTTTACATCAAATATGTAATAAGATATGATTACATATAGAAACTGACATTGGGGGTTGGTTTTTGATACAAATTCGGGTAGGAAAACAAAAGAAAAAGGAGAAGAAGAAAATTTATACAGAAAATAAAATTGGGCGCTACGTGCAGTTCCTCATAGAGCGGGAAGATTTTTTAGAACTGGTTGCCAGCTGGCTTCTTTCCATAGAGGATGAGCGCATGCAGCTGTTAAGGCAGTTTATTTTTGAAGTGGAGTTATCGGAAACCGAAGAATTAAAAAATGTTTTGTATCAATATGGGAGTTATCTCACAGAGAAAAACTATCTGGAGAGAAAGTTTTTCGAATACATGGCAGAGCTGGTGCGGAAAATGGAACAGAATCGCAGGGCAGCGGCTTTGCCGGCAGCAATAGAATAAAGGGGGAATCCTACCGGAGTTTGTGCAAAAGGAGACTGTAGTGCTGAGCAGTCTCTTTTTTTCTGTACAAGAAGTGCTGGATATTGTTAAAAAAGTGTCTAAAAGAAAATAATATCTTGTGTTAGTCAGGGGCAAACGTATATAATGATACAAAAGGTCTGATGCCGGAAAATAAAAAGGTTCCGGTATCCGAAGGATTATTATTAATGGAAAAGAGGAAAACAGATCATGGATATCATAGTATTAGCAGGTGGGCTCAGCACAGAGCGGGATGTGTCATTTAAGACAGGAAGCATGGTTGCTTCTGCATTAAAAGAAAATGGACACCGGGTGATCTTGCTGGATGTGTTCATGGGTTACAGTGATAAAGAGGAAAATCTGGACGGAATTTTTGACCGTGCGGATGAAATCAGCGTAAAAGTAGATGACATCCCGGAGGTAGCACCGGATCTGGCAGCCGTAAAAGCTTCCAGAAAGGATCAGTCCCCATGCTTTTTCGGACCGAATGTAATCCGTATGTGCCAGATGGCAGATATCGTGTTTATGGCACTGCACGGAGAAAACGGAGAGAACGGAAAGCTACAGGCAGCTTTTGATCTGCTTGGTGTAAAATATACCGGAAGTGATTATTTGAGCAGCGCGATTGCCATGAATAAAGGTATGGCAAAACAGCTGTTTGCAAGTGTGGGAATTCCTGCACCGAGAGGCATTGCCATGAAAAAAGAGAATCGTGAGGATGATGTGACAAAGCTTCCGCTGACACTTCCGTGTGTTGTAAAGCCATGCTGCGGAGGATCCAGTATCGGCGTGACGATTGTCAGGGATGCAGCAGAGTTTAAGAAAGCACTCGATGAAGCGTTTCACTGGGAAGATGAGCTGGTCATTGAGGAATATGTCAAGGGACGTGAGTTCTCAGTTGGTGTGATTGAAGGAAAGGCACTTCCGGTCATTGAGATTGCGCCGATTCAGGGCTTCTACGATTACAAGAATAAATACAAAGCGGGCAGTGCGGTAGAGACCTGTCCGGCGGATCTGCCCGAGGAGGTTTCTGCGCAGATGCGTAAATATGCAGAGCAGGTAGCCGAAGTAATTGGACTGGATACCTATTCCCGTTCAGATTTCCTGCTGGATGAAAATAATCATATGTATTGTCTGGAGGCAAACACTCTGCCGGGGATGACACCG
>ENA-OPNW01001530-OPNW01001530.1-human-gut-metagenome-genome-assembly--contig:-NODE-1530-length-11310-cov-3.117637_pt1 | contig 11310 bp, 10 predicted proteins | sample MGYA00241540_ERZ501777 | MGnify/ENA primary metagenome ERZ501777 (study PRJEB25962, sample SAMEA2042615) | human gut metagenome | biome: human gut; feature: human-associated habitat; material: faeces...
TTAGAAGTTGATTTTTACTGAAAATTCGGCGGTAAACGGACGGATAAATGTTCCCGACATCAGATAATGTTGATACATGGATGTATCTGTCACCAAGTCGGCAGCTCCGATAGAACCGCTTGCTCCTTTCTGATTCAGGAAATTGATTACGTTTGCCGAGAAAGCAACGTGCTCATTCAGCTTATAATCAATACCGCCAAAAGTTTCCCAGCGGCTTTTGAAACTGAGGGTATTCGGTTTGTTGATGAACTCTTTGCTAAAATAACGGAAACTTAACCAGAAACGCCACTTGTCAATGCTATAGGACGGGTCGATTTCCATCAAAACCTGTGAAATACCTGTCACAATTTTGTCGTTGAAACTGAATGACCGGGGTACATTGTCACTGAAAGTAAGCGTCGTATCGAAGTTCTTGTATCGCGGTTTTTGCCATGTGAAGAGATAATGCAACTGGAATCCTTTGAACAAAGTGATAACAGCATCCGTTGTCCATCCCATAGTAGTAATATCATAGTTGATAGCGGCAACCTGGCTTTCGTCCACTCCATTGATATGAGCTGTAAATAAAGTACGGCTCTTAAAATTGGTCTTGCGAATGTAAGAGAAAGTGGAGACTAATTGTAACCAGTTGTTGTTATAATAGATACCAACTCGTCCTAAATGTACATCTACAGGTTTTAGATTGGCATAGTCCTTTCCGGCAAAATTTTCCAGATGTACCGATTGTCTGTTATAAAGATAATCTCCTGTGAAACCAAAATCTCTCAAAAGTGCGTAACTGGCACTGACCGTAGCTGTTGGATTCACTCGGTTATAATTGAAGTCTATCATTCTGACACCATCTTTTCCAAGGTAAAATCCGTCTGTACGGTCATTGTAATGGTCTTCCTCGGTGGGGTTCATAGGAGATTCACCATCTATATGAAAATACTCCAGACGCATTCCATAGGAAATATTCAGTTTGTGGGTTGCTTGCCAGTCATCCGAGACATAGAACGCCAGCTTGTTTTCCTGTCCGTTATAATATTCTGCTCCGGTATTGAACTCCCAATAACGATTCCCATGAAAGTTTAAATATACAGGATCTGCTTCCACGGTATGGGCAAAGTTTGAGGTCATGGAGGAGAAGTCTACTTTATTATACCACTGGTTCAAACCGAAACGAACATTGTGGTTTCCCCATTTATTTTCCAATTGTACAGTTCCCAAAAAGTCTTGTACAGTAGCGTTCTGATAGGGAGTGTTACGTATCTGCACATACCCGCTGTAAGGCGTACCGTCATCATACGTATATCCGCTTTCTGCATCTGCATAGCTCAAACCCGCCAGATTGTTGTTCATCATATTGACATTCGTATAAGAATATTTAAAACGGATACTAAGCTTAGAAGCATTCTCAAACTGATAGTTGGCAAGCAGGCTCAATTCACGAGTTTGATTGAAGTTACCGTCGTAAAGGTTCTTCATAAACTTTTCTCCGGTACGCAGATCCATAAATTGCGACTTGCCATCATCCGGCAGATAAGAATCATGTCCCAGGTCGAAACCTTCCATTTGATTTACGCTGCCGTCTGTTTCATAATAGAAAGGACCATTCTTGTCACTGCCCGTCATACTGCTTGCATACTTGGCAAAAACAGAAATTTCACCCCGGTCCTCATTCCAGCGATGGGTAATGGCTGCTTTATAAATTTGTGTGAGATCCTGATATTTCATAAACTTTAAGTTGTTCGTCGACACATCGAAATTTTGGAAAGCACCAATGGAGAAATACCAGTCTTTGCTAATCTTTCCGGCCATATCAAAGTCGAACTTCTGCGATCCGAAATGATTTAGAGTATAATCCAAATAAGTGCCCAGTTTGTCTTTTCCCAAACGTGTTTCACTATATAATGTATAACCTACATTTCCTGTCAATAAAGCAGATTCGTTTAAAGATAATAGTTTGGAAGAACCATAAGCATTGCCGCCACGCCATGACTTGAATGGCAAGTGAGGCCAAAAATAATAAGATACCGGCAAACCGTCTTCATAGATTTCGGTACCTCCCACCGATGCAGGAAGTCCGATGTTCACCTCACGAGGTTTTGAAGCATCCGATGCGTTTAGCATCACATTGCGGTTTTTTACTTCTTTTGTGTTCACTCCACTTATTATAATAGAGTCTTTCTCCGCTTGCTGTCCATGTACCGGTATAAATACGGACATAACGGCAATAGTTGATATTAAATATTTCATAATCAGATAAAAGATCATTAGTTTTCAGTTATTATACTGTGACAAATCTCGGCATAGAGAATTTATATTTGGATGTCGTTGTCCCCGACGGCATAGTGGGATAATTCATAAGGCTGGAAATTCCCATGCATTGAGGATACAGCTAATCCTTTGGCGGGAATCCGCTTGTCCTACTGTGCTTGAACCGCCATCGTTCCGATGAGGGCGCAACTTAAAATCATAAAAAACTTTTTCATATCTTTCATTTTTACTTGGTTTCTGTTGCATCATGATTGCCATTTAATCAATAATAACACTCATGATATACCTCGAGATACATAATATCTTGTTCAAGAGAGAAACGGATCTTATCCTCCCTCGCCAACCAGCCTATGGCAGATGCTAATTCTAAGGGAGACAATTCTGTAGCCATCGCTAGTTCTTCCCACGAGTACTTGTTATTGTGTAGCAACTGCCAGACTATACCAGCATTTTCTCCAATTTGTTCCTTGTTTATATGCATAAGTTTGAAATTATTGTAATTCTATATTAGGATTCAGTTTCCATTTCAACTTTATCACGAAGATTATACACCCCAAAAGAGCAAGGCAGGCTCCCCCAAAATAAGAGGCATGGAAGCCCCCAAAGTAATCTGCCCAATAACTTCAGACCACTATACCTATACCAATGCTCAAATCCCATCCGGTTTGATAAGTGGACGTTGCAGAACCACGTCTTTCTGCTGGTGCCATTTTTACGAGCAAATTCCTTCAATGCCTTCATTTTTTACATTTAATCGTATATCATATTTATTAAGTTGTTATATTTCCAAATCTCCTTTCTCTGGCTTGATAGTACCCGATAGCATATAATAAGTCCTCACGTTTGAAATCTGGCCACAGCACATCGGTGAAATATAATTCTGCATAAGCAGATTGCCACAACATGAAGTTGCTCAGTCTTGACTCTCCTCCTGTGCGTATAATTAGGTCTGGGTTCGGAAGATAGGAAGAAGGCATCAGGCGTGCTATTGCCTGCTCAGAAACCGGTTCCGCTGTTTTGCCTATTTCCAATGCTTTCCGAAAGGCTTCCATGATTTCCCAACGACCAGAATAGCTAATGCATAAAGTGAATACGGTACCAGTATTAGCTTTTGTCCTTTCTTCAAGCCCTAGTAAGTAATCGCTTACTTCTTGCGGTAAAGTATCCAACCTACCCAACAATCTAAAACGCACATTGCAATTCATTATGGTTTCTTCATCCATGGAGTGCATGAATAGGTCTAACAAATAACTTGTTTCCTCAACAGGACGTTTCCAATTTTCCAATGATAACGCATATACTGTAAAGAATTCCACTCCAAGTTCCGTTATCGTCTTAAGCGTGTCAAACACCACACGGCTTCCTATAAGGTGTCCGTAATTCCTGTCTTTCCCATTTTTTTTTGCCCATCTCCCGTTGCCATCTATAATAATGGCAATATGGCGAGGATCCGTAATTCCATGTTTATTCATAATTTTATCTTTCCCATTAGAAAATTAAATTAGCGCATATTCAACTTTTAAAATGGAGTTCAATTTAGTTATTAATTATTGCAGGATTGTAAGTACGCTAAACTTCCTAGTGATCTGGTAAACAATCCACAATTATCTTTTGCACAATCTAAAAACGGCTTTCTGCAGCTACACAGGAGCTAGTATGAAGAGTAAAAATTGCCATACCATTTTACCGCAGAAAGCCGTATATAATTATTTCACTCCCCCACCAAGAGCATGATAGAGATTGATAACCCCTTGTATCTCATCATATTTGTCCGTAACCTCTGAAAGTTGAGCTTGTAGAAGCGTCTGCTGGGCTGTAAGTACTTCAAGATAGTTCGTAGTGCCGTATCGCATCAATTTTTGAGTACTGTTGACTGCTGATTTCAAGGAGATCGTGCGTTGGCGGTCAAGTTTCATTGTCCGACGTGCGGTCTGCAACTGTGTAAGAGCATTGTTCACCTCAGCTCCCGCATCAAGCAGTTTTTGGATGAATGCGAGTGTTGCCTCTTCCTGCTGTGCTTTGGCTATTTTCAAATTGGCTATATTAGTGCCACGGTTGAACAATGGTTGCGTCAAGGAGCCAACGGCATTGATGAGCCATTTTCCTGGGTTAGCGATAGCCATACCTCCATTATTAGTCCAGCCTGCCGAACCGCTGAGTGTTATTTTAGGGTAGAACGCTGAGCGTGCAGTATTGGTAGCATAGAATGCTTCTGCTAGTTGCCATTCTGCCTGCCTCACGTCGGGACGCTTACCAAGCAGTTCCGCAGGAACACCGATAGACAACTCGGACGGGAAATCAATATCGAACAAATCGCTCCGTTCAATCTCCTGCGGCACCATGCCAAGCAATGTTGAAAAAGAGTTTTCCAATTCATGTATCTGCTTCTCCAAGGCAAGTACAGATGATTCAGCTTCCAAAAGGCTTGCCTGCGATTGTGCCACTGCAGCTTCTGTCTGTTCTCCAGCACGTTTCAGTGCCTTCATTACCCGGAGATTATCACGCCACTTTTCTGCTGTTTCACGTGTTATCTCAAGTTTCTTATCCATCGTTACCATTGAATAATAGGTATCGGCAATAGTCGCCACAAGTTGCGTCTGTACTGCTTGTTCGTATGCAAGGCTTGCTTCGTATGCTGCCTGGCTACCTTTCTTGGCATTCCTCAGACTACCGAAAGCGTCCACTTCCCATTCCGCTGATACTCCAAGCGTGTAGGTCTTTGTAGCTTTCTCTCCATTATAACTGTTCAACGAGCCTTGTGGTGTAAGTGATAAAGAGGGCAAGAATGCGAGTTTGGAAGTTGTAAGTCTAGCCCGTGCTTCCTCTGTACGCAGGCGTGCCGTCTGCAAGTCTGTATTTTGTTTTAGACCAGTCTCTATCCATTGCACGAGACAGGGATCGGTGAACAACTTACGCCATGATAAATCTGCGATTAACGAGGTATCACGCCTATTCACGGGTATATCCCGGTAAAGACTGTCCACCGTCAGGTTTTGACAGCGTTGATAGTTTGTGTAGATGCCACAACCGCTCAACAACGGAAGAATGAGGGTTATGATACAACAACATTCAAATATATTTTTATTTCTCATTTTTATTTTCGTTTTCTATGTTATACTCCTATTTCAGCTATGTTATACTCTTATTTTCATGAGATTCTACTTTGTGATTACTAATATCATGCTTTAATATAATTGGGATATGAGGATTATCACTCCTTCTGTCGTTTCGGCATCAACCGCTCTTCAATGCTCTGAAACACGATGAATAGAACCGGCACAGCGAACAGTAAAGAAACAGTTCCCACAATCATACCGCCTACAGTACCAACACCAAGCGAAATTTCACCATTGGCACCCGCACCCGTAGCTGCCACAAGAGGAAAAAGACCAATAATCATAGTAAGGGCAGTCATCAGGATAGGACGCAGACGCGCTCCAGCTGCCGAGAGTGCAGCTTGTGCTATGGACATACCCTGACGACGACGTTCAGAGGCGTATTCCGTAAGCAAAATGGCAGTCTTACCCAAAAGTCCGATGAGCATGATAAGTCCTGTCTGCATGTACACATTGTTCTCCACACCAAACATTTTAGCGAATAGAAAACTGCCTAACAATCCGAATGGAATGGAAAGCATCACAGCCAGTGGTACAAATAGACTCTCGTAAAGCGCACATAGGATAATATAAACGAAAACAATACAGACGACAAAAATGACCACGATAGAGGAACCTGATGATGATTCTTCACGTGTAATGCCGCCAAATTCGTAACCGTAACCTGAAGGAAGCGTCTGCTTAGCTACCTCTTCAACTGCCTTGATAGCATCACCGGAGCTGTAACCAGCATTGATTGATGCATTCACAGAAATGGTGCTGAATAAGTTAAAGCGACTCAATATTTCCGGACCGTAAGTCTTAGTAAGCGTAATAAACTGCCATACGGGAGCCATATCACCACTAGAAGTACGCACGAACATATTGTTCAGTGATTCCTTGTCCAAACGGTATTCGGCCTTCGCCTGAACCATCACACGATAAATCTTTGAGAAGCGATTGATATTTGAGGCATAATTTCCACCGACATAACAAGAAAGTACATTCAATACATCCGAAGGTGACACACCGGCACGCTTGCATCTTGCAGCATCCACTTCAACGAGATACTGTGGGAAGCGTGTATCAAAGGTAGTTAGAGCACTCTGTATTTCTGGTCGTTCATTCAGTGCGGCGATAAACTTCTGCGTGTGCGAAAAGAGCGTCTCTATGTTTCCACCCTTGCGATCCTGCACATAAATTTCAAGACCATTGCTTGTACCGTAACCCATAATCATAGGTGGTGCAAAGGCAAATACTTTCGCATTCTTAATGTCTGCAGTACGTGCGAACACCTGACCGATTACGGCATTCTTACCATTCTCCTTTCCCTTACGTTCATCCCAGTGCTTTAGACGGATGATAAATGTTCCTGCAGTACTGCTCTGTCCACCGCCCATAAAGTTGTAGCCACCCACGGAGGCAAACAAGTCTATCTGTGGAATCTCCATGATACGTTTCTCCACCTGCGCCATTATCTGCTTGGTTTCGTTAAGCGTGCTGCCCGGTGCAGCGGTCACGGAGACGAAAATAGTACCTGTGTCCTCGTCAGGGATAAGTCCCGTCTTAGTAGTCTTTATCAGGACTACGAGTAATATGGAGGCGACAACAAGAGTTGCTCCAACTATCCATTTGCGGCGGAAGAAAAACTTCACAGCAGTTTTGTATTTCAAGAGCATTCGATTAAATGCAGTATCGAAAGCTATATGGAAACGTGATGAGAACGAAAGTTTTCTGCCATCTTCTGTAGTTATGTGTGGTGTCATAATTAGTGCACAAAGTGCTGGGCTGAGTGTCAAAGCGTTCAAAGCCGATATGCCCACAGCAACAGCCATAGTTAATCCAAACTGTGTGTAGAAAGTACCAGTCGTTCCACCCATAAAACTCACAGGAATAAATACCGCCATGAATACCAAAGTTGTAGTGAAAATGGCTGATGTGATACCGCTCATAGCATCTACAGTTGCCTTATAAGGGGATTTGTAACCTTCATCGAACTTCGCTTGCACGGCTTCCACTACCACGATAGAGTCATCCACTACCGTACCGATGACCAATACCAATGCGAACAGAGTCAATAGGTTAATGGAAAAGTCTGCAGCATAGAGAAACGCAAAAGTACCTATAAGTGATACTATGATACCTATTAATGGTATAAAGGTAGAACGTACACTTTGGAGGAATACATACACCACGATAATGACCAATAGGATAGCTTCAAGCAATGTTTCGATAACACTGTTAATGGATACATCAAGAAAGTCCTTCACGCTCATCATGTCTTCCAACACCAAACCTTCAGGCAGTTCGGAACGTATTTCTTCAGCCATGTCATCTATTGCCTCAATAATTTCATTGGCATTAGAACCTGCGGTCTGTGTTACCATGAACGTTGCTCCAGGATGTCCCAAAACACCTCCGGTGAAATAATACGACTGTGTACCAAGTTCGATGTCCGCAACATCTTTTAAACGAAGTACATTGCCGTTCTCCGTAGTGCGTATCACCAGTTCACCATACTCGTCGCTCGTTTCGTAACGTCCTCTATACTTCAATGTGTATTGGAACGTGTTGTCAGAATCTTCGCCGAGCGTACCAGTAGATACTTCAATATTTTGTTCGTTCAGCACGCCGATAATATCGGCAGGCATCAGTCCATACTGCGCCATTACATCGGGTTTCAGCCAGATACGCATGGCGTAATCGTTACCCATAACCATCACTTCGCCTACACCCGTAATACGCTGTATGCGAGGTACAATATTAATCTTCAAATAATTGGTAAGGAATGTCTCATCGTATGTGCTGTCCTTACTGTAAAGCGACATCACCTTCAGCTGACTATTTTGTCGTTTCGCTGCCGTTACACCAATTTTTGTCACCTCCGAAGGTAGCATACCTTGTGCTTTAGTCACGCGGTTCTGCACGTTTACTGCTGCCATATCAGGGTCGGTGCCCTGCTTGAAATAGACATTAATGGTAGCATTACCCGTATTGGTAGCCGAAGAAGTCATATAGGTCATGTTTTCTACACCGTTGATGCTCTCCTCCAATGGTACAATAACCGATTTCTGCACCGTTTCCGCGCTGGCTCCAGTATAAGTTGCTGACACTTGTATCGTAGGTGGCGCGATGTCGGGATACTGCTCCATTGGAAGATTGGTAAGCCCGATGATGCCGAGCATCAGTATAACACCTGAAATGCACGCTGCTAAAATAGGGCGGTCAATGAATAACTTAATCTTCATATTATGTTCTCCTTTAGTTTAAATTTATTTTTATGCCATCGCGTAACAATCCTGCACCCTCGGCTATTATAACATCTCCGGTTTTTAGACCAGACTCAACTATGTACTCTTTGCCATCGCTAATAGGAAACACCTTGATAGCAGCAGATTTCGTCTTACCGTCCACAATCTTATATACGAATATCTTGTCTTGAAGTTCAAATGTGGCTTCTTGCGGGATGACAATACAAGCTTTTTTCGTGTAAGGCATAAGTACGTTGGCCGCTCCACCGCTGCGCAATATGCGATTAGGATTCGGAAACACGGCACGAATGGACACAGCCCCAGTCTTGGAATCGATAATCCCGCTGATAGCATCAACTTTTCCTTTTTCTGTATAGGTTGAACCATCGTTCAACACAAGTCCGAGACCAATCATGGATTTCATGGCATTATCGGTCGAACCGCTTTTTTGAGTAAGGTAAAGCATTTGCTTTTCCGTCATGGAAAAATAGGCATACATCTCGTTGTTGTCAGATACAGTAACGAGTGGTGTGGTTATCGATGGTCCGACCAATGCACCGATGCGGTATGGTATCATACCTGCTGTTCCGTCCACTGGACTTTTCACTTCCGTATATGATAGATTGTTTCGGGCATTGGTCAGTTCGGCACGCGCCTGTGCCAATGACGCCTTTTGCTGACGTAAGGTATTGCGAGCGGATGTAAGGTCAAAGTCGGAAATAATGCCTTCTTTGAACAACTCAGCCTTACTGTCGGCAGTCATTTGTGCTGTAGCTACACTCGCTTCAGCACTCTCGACATCTGCAAGTGCCGTTTCCAAGGCTGCCTTGTAAGGTACTTGGTCTATAACGAACAACGTCTGTCCCTTCTTTACAGGAGCCCCTTCTGTGATGCACACCTTTGTTATTAAACCAGATATCTGCGGATAAATATCCACATCCTGCTTGCCTTGTATAGAAGCGGAATAGGATGAATAAATTGTCCGGTCAGTAGTGGTCACGTTCAAAGTCTTGTAGCCACTGGATGGTGGTGCAGCACTTTGTTGCTTGCAGGATACCAAACCCAATGCAAGCAGTCCCAACAGCATTAAGCTGTACATTTGATTTCTACTCTTCATAACTGTTTATTTTAGTAATTGTTTCTAATTTCGCCACAAAATTAAAAGCGAATACAAGAAAAAAGCTTGAACTATACGAGCTTAAATTTTCCGTTTTGGAAACTATCATAATAATATTCTCTTAAATTTTCTAATCTGTAAATAGTATTTGAATATTCGGAAACAACTATATCGCAATGAAATGATAAACAATCACATAATAGTTTTGAATTTAAAGCAAATTCATTACTTTTGTATCCAAATTTGAAAATCAAAATGGAATTTAATGAGTTTGTACGGAACCGTAATAATTGCTATATAGCGGAAAATGGGTTTCTGTTTTGGAAAATATTATATGATGGGAATAGTGAGTACTGCCTATTAGATGGAGGAGGTTTCAACATCTTTGTATTCACATTTGTACTAGAAGGAGAATTGGTTGTTCAATCAGAGGAGAAACAATATGTACTTGCTAAAAATTCTTTTGCCATTTTTTTGGGAAAGCCAACTTTTGAACTGTTTTCCTTCTCAAAAAACATCAAGGCCTACTTGATATGCTTGAAAGATTCATATGCAAAAGAATTGCTGCGGTATAACCCGCCATTTCCAGTTTCGTATATAATGGATATACGCAAAAGTCCAGTAGAGATTATGAAAGAGGGTATGCCCAGGCTATTCTCATATAGGTTAGACTGCATAGAAAAGGTCTGTATGGATGAATATCATGTATTCCGGAACGAAATGATAAGATGCGCATTGCGAATGATATTCATGGACATTGCTAACGTACATATCCGTCAAGAGAAACAAGAAAAATCCAGAGGACAGGCTGAGCGTAAGAAAGAACTTTTTATACGTTTCATGCAACTGCTTTCCTCACATGTTATTCGTGAGCACACCGTAGCCTTTTACGCTTCCGAACTTTGTGTAACGAGACAATACCTCAATCGCATTTCAAGACTTAATTCAGACAAGACTGCCTACGAATGGATATGTTTTTTCCTTATGAGAGAGATAACCAAACGCCTTGATACAACAAACGAAACCATGTTGCAAATATCGGAACATTTTAATTTCCCTGATCAAGCATCATTTACAAAATTCTATAAACACCAAACAGGATATTCCCCTACAGAATACAAAAAGAAACTTGCAACTAAGTAATTATTTTTTACACAATAAAAGATAATGCCATAAGAATATAATTTTATAAGAAACTACCCTTGTCACAATTGTGTGTAACAAGGGTAGTGAGTACACTGTATTCTTACAGTTTTATTCCTTTCGACTTATGCTTGTCAAAAACATTAAATCCCGGTTGCCCGATGATAATATGGTCAGCAATGAAATCATCCAACTGGCTATGTCCATTCACCGAACTACTTAATTGAAAGGTATCTTTGGTGTGTTTCTGCATATTTTCTACACTCAAATTGATTTCTTTTCCATCATTCTCCTTTTCTGTGACTTCTAGTATTGGCGGAGCCAGATCCAGCTGTATCTTGCGGTCCAGTGCGGCAAGTTCGGACTTCAATTGTTTCAGCTCGTCCTCCTTCTTCCATGTCTTTCCGGCTATCTCCTGCAACTGCGGGATTTCCCGTTCCAGCAC
>ENA-OPNW01001531-OPNW01001531.1-human-gut-metagenome-genome-assembly--contig:-NODE-1531-length-11304-cov-3.969242_pt1 | contig 11304 bp, 9 predicted proteins | sample MGYA00241540_ERZ501777 | MGnify/ENA primary metagenome ERZ501777 (study PRJEB25962, sample SAMEA2042615) | human gut metagenome | biome: human gut; feature: human-associated habitat; material: faeces...
TGTTGCCGCCAGCGTCACGGTACTGTGGTTCTCGCTGCGAGTGTATCCCTACAGGCTTCCCCGCTCTTTCCGTCAAGCCATTTCAGCAGGAGGCGGAATGGTGCGTCTTGGCGTGGCATTTGTTATAGCCGGAGCCATGGGCAGTGGCGTGGAGTTTGCCGTGCGCGCGTTTATCGCCAATTCAGGCACCCTTGCCGATGTTGGTTTGTACAATGCCGGTTATGTTGTCACGGTGACTTATGCGTCGATAGTCTTTATGTCGATGGAGACCGAGTACTTTCCCCGCCTGTCGGAAGCGTGCAACGCAACGGTCAACCGCCAGATAGAGGTTTCCGTGCTGTTGCTTGCACCGCTGCTTGTGGCGTTTATGCTATTGCTTCCGTTTGTCATTCACGTTCTATACTCATCGATGTTTTTGCCGGCACTTGGGATGATACGATTCGGAGTGGTGGCTATGCTGCTCCGAGCCGTGATGCTTCCGATGGAATATATGTCGCTTGCCAAAGGTCGGCCATGGATTTATCTGCTGACCGAGGGCGTCTACGACATAGCGGCTGGGGGGGGGGGGGGGGCATCGCCGGCGCCGGCGCCGGACTTCTTGTGGCGGCGGTGTTCAACTGTGTGATTGATTTCGTGGCGTGCCGGCATTATTACAGATATAGAATAGCGAAAAAATCCGTGAAGATGTTTTCCGTGCAGATTCTGCCCCTTGTCGCATCCTATTTCGTGTCGGTGTTTTGCACAGGCGCGCTGCAGTGGGTGCTCGGCGTGGCATTGTTTGGCATATCGGCCGCCATCTCCTACAGGGTGCTTGAGCGCGAGTCGGGACTGATGACGGCAATTATCAACAAATTCAAGCGAAAACGCGATGAAGGTATCGATTCTGACAGCAGTTTATAACACAGCCTACTATCTGCCGCAGTGCATAGAGTCGGTGTTGGCGCAGACGCATCGCGATTGGCAACTTATATGTATCGACGATTGCTCGACCGACGGCTCGCTTGACATAATAAACCGCTATGCCGCGACCGACAGCCGCATAACCGTGGTGCGCAACGCAGAGAACCAAGGTCAGGCTAAAGCCCGCAATGCCGGACTGCTCCATGCCGACGGCGAGATTGTTACAATGCTTGACAGCGACGACTGGATTGCACCCGACGCACTTGAGAAGATAGTGGCTGCGTTTGAAGGCAACCGTGACATTGACTGCGTGCTGTTTGACTTGCAGCTGTATTATTCGCCCGACGATGTCAGACCATACCACAACGCCGCCAGCCATACGGTCTCGGGCTACGAGGCATTCCGATTGTCGATAGCATGGCAGATTCATGGAGTCTATGCCGCGCGTCGACAGGTTTATGACAAGCACCGCTATGATGACAGCTGCCGTTCGCACAGCGATGACAACACCACGCGATTCCATTACCTCGACAGCCGCAAAGTGGCATTCAGCACAGCCCGCTATTACTATCGACAGCATGCCGCGTCGTGCACGCATGTTTTCGGCATGCAGCGGTTCAATCTGCTTGTGGCACTCGAGAATCTGCGTAGAGAACTTGAGGCAGACGGCAGGGTAGCCGCCTGCGACCTTCGGGAACTCGACAAGTATCGCTGGCACAACGTGCAGGGAGCCTATATGCTCTACTATGCGCGTCGCCGACAGTTTCCACCCTCCGACCGCCGCAAGGCAAAGTTGCTGCTCAGACAGATGTACAGTAATGTAGACACCACCGCATTGCCGTTGTGGGAGCATTTTCGTTTCGGTTATGCTCCGATTAAATGGTGTCCGGCGCTCTATCGCCTGCAGATGAATGCATTCACCCATTTGCGTCTGCTGTTCGGACTTGACAAGAAACGGTACGATTAAAAAAACAAAAAAGGAACTTTCTCTCAAAGTTCCTTCCTTATAAGGTTTCCAATAGGTATAATTTTTTAAGGTAAAAAAGATTGTTTTAGGTTTGTGACAGCAAATGTCACCCTTTATTTCCGACTCTGCAAGCAATTTTATATGTTTTGCAACATAGAAATTTTTAGCAGAAGCTGGAGAGTGTATGTAAAATCTTGTTAATTGGGCTGTTGGGGTAAATAGTTCTGAAGTGTGAAAATTTCTTAAAACCGCTTGTTGCCGGTGCATTTTCTGGTAATTTGCTCATTATTGAATGTTTTGAGCGCAAGATTCTCGCCGTCAAACACCGCATACGAGCAGAAATGAATCCAGTCGCCGAGAATCACCAATTGGCTGCCGTTGTCGAGTCGCTTGTCGAGCATGATGTGGCGGTGTCCGAAAACGAAGAAGTCGATATGCCTGCCGTCGTCATAGTGCTTGGCAAATTCTTCAAGACACTCTTTTCCCTCGCCGAGATATTGCGGGAAAGAGTCTTTCGCACGGCTTCCTCGTGACCAACCAAGGGCAAACGGGATAGTCCAGCGAGGATGGATAGCAGCGTAAAGTTTCTGACACACTTTGTTGCGGAACACCGACCGCAAGATGCGGAACGATAGTTTGCGCTTCCCGACCGCGTCGCCATGGTCGAGGAAGAAACGCTTTCCGGAAATGTCCTTAACCAATGGACCGTCGACCACCGTGACGCCGAGTTCGGATGGCAGATAGTCGAAAATCCAGATGTCGTGGTTGCCAATAAACCAATATATTTTCACGCCGAGGTCGGAAAGCTCCGCGATTTTTCCGAAAAACCGCGTGAATCCTCGCGGCACCACATAGCGGTATTCATACCAATAGTCGAGGATGTCGCCGAGGAGGTATATTTCTTTAGCCGAGTCTTTTATAGAGTCGAGAAACGCCACCACGCGCCGCTCGTTGTCGAGCGGAGAGTCGAAATAGCGCGCTCCAAGATGGAAATCGGAGAGGAAATATGTCAGCCGGCGTTTTTCCATCATAGAAAACCAAGTTCGAGTTTCGCCTCTTCAGTCATCATGTCCTGATTCCATTCAGGCTCGAACACAAGATTCACGTCGACAGATTTTATGCCCTCGATGCTCTCGAGTTTCATTCTGATGTCCTCCAGAATGAAATCGGCAGCCGGGCAGTTTGGCGCAGTCAGCGTCATGTCGAGTCGCAGACAGGCATTGTCGTCGAGGTCGATTTTGTAAATAAGCCCCAAATCGTAAACGTTTACGGGTATCTCCGGGTCGTAAACCGTCTTCAGCATTTTGACGATTTTTTCTTCCAATGCAAGTTTCTCTGTTGATTCCATAGGTGCAAACTTACTGAAAAGATTTGAGAAAACAATCATAGACGATGCATTATAAATATAATTTATTACTTTTGTGTTTGGATTGCTCCGAAATAAAATACATAAAATGCAGACAAGACCGATAGACCAAGACATAAAACGCGCAGCCCGAACAAAGAAAATGATTCGGGCATTGTGGACAATAAACTTTTGTGGAGTAGCGCTTGTGATGCTTATAGGCGTTATGATTTATCACGGATATATAGGTTATATGCCACCGGTAGAGGGACTTCTCAATCCAGAAGACCGCTTTGCGTCGCGCCTTTTCACATCCGATGGCGTTGAGATGGGACGTTTCTATCAGAGCCGAAACAACCGAGTGTATGCCGACTATTCCGAGATTTCCCCAAATGTAATCAATGCGTTGATAGCCACAGAGGACGAGCGCTTCATGCAGCATTCCGGCATTGACATCATGGCGCTGTCGCGAGTGTTGTTCAAGACAATCCTGCTGCGCCAGAAGAACGCCGGCGGCGGCAGTACGATAACGCAGCAGCTTGCGAAGCAACTCTATTCGCCCGAGTCGGACGGGCTTATGGACCGATTCATTCAGAAACCCGTGGAGTGGGCCATCGCCGTGAAGCTTGAACGCTACTATACGAAAGAGGAAATCATCAAGATGTATCTCAACCAGTTTGACTTCCTCAATAACGCCGTCGGCATCAAAACGGCGGCACACGTTTATTTCAACACCACCCCCGACAGCCTGAAGATAGAGCAGGCGGCGATGCTTGTGGGCATGGCAAAGAATCCGTCGCTCTACAATCCGGTACGCGCCGACCGCAAGGACGCCGCCGTGGGACGCCGCAATGTGGTGCTGCAGCAGATGCTCAAGGCGGATTTGATAACCGAAGCCGAGTGCGACTCGTTGTGCGCCCTTCCGCTGGAGGTCAAGTTCACCAAGGTGGACCATAAAGACGGCATCGCGCCATATTTCCGCGAGGCAGTGCGCCTGATGATGCAGGCCAAAGAGCCGCGACGTGGCGACTATCCCGACTGGGACCAGCAACGCTTTGTCGACGACTCCATTCAGTGGGCAACCAATCCTCTGTATGGTTGGGTAGAGAAAAATCCGAAGCCCGACGGCACCAAATACAATATCTATACAGACGGACTTCGCATCTACACCTCGATTGATTCGCGGATGCAGAAATATGCCGAAGAGGCGGTTATAGACCACCTCAAGAACACGCTGCAGCCTCAGTTTGACAGAGAGAAAGGCAGCCGTGGGCCGTATACCACCAACAGCGCCGAGCTCGGACAGCTGACGCCGCGCAAACTCATCGACCGTGCCATCCGTCAGAGCGAACGCTACCGTGTGCTTAAAAACGCTGGAATGAGCGATGCTGAGATTATGGAAGAGTTTGACAAGCCGGTTGATATGACCGTGTTCTCCTACGATGGCGGACAGGTGCAGAAAACGATGTCGCCTCGCGACTCCGTAGTCTACCAGAAAATGTTTCTGCGGGCAGGATTTATGTCGATGGATCCGTTGACAGGACAGGTTAAAGCCTACGTCGGCGGGCCGAATTTCCATTTCTTCCAATATGACATGGCAGGCGTTGGACGCCGTCAGATAGGATCAACGGTAAAACCGTTCCTCTATACTTACGCCTTCGAGGAAGGCTTCACACCGTGCGACATGTTTCTCAACGCGCAGCCGTCGATCACGCTGCCTACGGGCGAAGTCTGGGCACCGCGCAACACCGGCCATGCCCGAATAGGCGAGATGGTCGACCTGTATTGGGCACTTACCAACTCAAACAACTGGATTTCAGCCCGTCTGATGAGCGAGCTCTCGCCGTCGACGTTGGCGCGCACGATGCACACGTTCGGCATCACCAACCATCTTGACCCCGTGGTGTCGCTCTGTCTCGGACCGTGCGACGTGTCGGTGCGCGAAATGGTGACCGCCTATACGGCATTCTCAAACAAAGGACTTCGTGTGGATCCGATATACGTTACTAAAATCACCGACAACAACGGCAACGTTATCTCGGAGTTTACGCCGCAGTATACCGAAGTGATGAGCCAGGAAGCCTATTTCAAGATGGTCAACATCCTGCAGAACGTAATCAATTCAGGTACTGGTAGCCGCCTGCGCCGAGCCCCTTACAACATCACAGCCGTTATGGGTGGCAAGACCGGTACGACCAACTACAACGCCGACGGATGGTTTATGGGCTTCACGCCCAACCTCGTTTCGGGAGTGTGGGTAGGCGGCGACGAGCGCTATATACATTTCAACAGAATGGCGCAAGGTCAGGGAGCCGCAATGGCATTGCCTATCTACGGACTGTATATGAAGAAAGTGTATGCCGACAAGTCGTTGCCTTACTCGCAGACGTTGCAATTTCCGGAGCCTCCGGCAGGCTTCTCGCCGTGTTATAAGGAGAGTTACGGCGATGCGCCGGCAGCCGAGACGCCAGTTGAGGCAATCGACAACGCTTTTGAGTAGAAATTTTTTGTAGATTTAAAATTTTTAATTAGATTTGCATTATCTATACAGAAATATTTCTGTAATGAAAACCAGTATAGACTTAACATCATTATACCACTTAAAAAATTATTAGTTATGAGTCGTAGTTTAAAAGTAAGGGATTTGACCCTTCGCGATGGACAACAATCATTGTTTGCCACCAGAATGAAGCAGGAAAGCATTGACAAATTGCTGCCGCTTTACAAGGACGCCGGTTTCTATGCCATGGAGGTATGGGGCGGTGCAGTGCCCGACTCCGTGATGCGCTACCTTGGCGAAGACCCATGGGTGCGTTTGAAAACAATCAGCGACGCAATGGGCGGAGTGTCGAAACTGACAGCGCTCTCCCGTGGCCGCAACCTGTTCGGTTATGTGCCTTACCCGACAAGCGTGCTTGAAGGTTTTTATAAGGAAGCCATAAAGAATGGTTTGAACATCATGCGTATCTTCGATGCGCTCAATGACCTTGACAACGTAAAAGAATCAATAAAACTTATCAACGAGATGGGCGGCATCGCCGATGGAGCAGTCTGCTATACAGTAGATCCTAAAACAGAGGCTCCTGCAGAAAAGAAAGGCTTCTTTGCAAAGCTCTTCGGCTCTAAGAAGGTTGAGGAACCGGAGAAAATCTTTACAGATGAATATTTCGTTGAGAAAGCAAAGGGAATGGAAGCCTACGGCGCGAAGATCATCACGCTGAAGGATATGGCAGGATTGGTCAACCCGTTGCGCGCTGCGTCGCTGATTTCAAAGATCAAGGCAGCCGTTAATGTTCCTGTTGACTTCCACACCCACTGTACACCGGGCTACGGCTTGGCATCAGTAGTTATGGCAATGCTTCATGGCGTCGACATCGTGGATACCAACATCTGGTATTTCGGCGGCGGCTCGGCAGCACCTGCAATTGAGTTGGTCTACTTGTTTGCAAAACGTCTTGGCATCGAGCTTGAGGTGAACATGGAAGCCGTAGGCCGCATCCGTGAGCAGTTGAAGGGCGTTCGCACGGCGCTTGCCGACTTCGATCTCCACAAGGGCGATTTCCCACACGATTTCGATCCGTTGAAGGATACTCTTCCAGCCAATATCGAGGCATTGTTTGACAAGGCAGTCGAGGCAGCCAAGGCCAACGACGAGGATGCCCTCCTCGACGCATGCCACGCTATTGAAGACTATTTCAACTTCCCGAAACCAAACTTGCTTGTCAAGAATGCCGAGGTTCCGGGCGGAATGTACTCAAATATGGTTGCGCAGCTGAAGGCGCTCAACGCATCCGACGTGCTCGACGATGCGATGAAACTGATTCCTAAGGTTCGTCGCGACGCAGGTTTGGTTCCGTTGGTAACACCGACAAGCCAGATTGTGGGCAGCCAGGCAGTGAGCCTCGCCATCGACCGCAAGAAAGGTAATGCTGACTATACAACGAAGTCAAATCAATTCATTTCGCTCATCAAGGGTGAATATGGAAAGACTCCGGTTGCCATTACTCCTGAATTCCGCGAGCAAATCACAGGCAGCGCAGTGGAGCGTCCGTATGACGTGGCAAGCTATAAGGCGCCAGAAAACCCGGTTCTCAAGGAACTCGGTGGATGCAAGCTTGCAGAGAATGAGCAGGAATACTTGCTTCTGCAATTGCTTCCAACCGTTGCCAACGGCTTCTTGAAGAAACGTCGTGAGGCAGACCACAAGGCATCGGCTCCGGCTGTTGAAGAAAAGGCAGAGGCTGCAGCAGTGGCCGACGATGCACCTATCACCGGACCGGTGGAGCGCGCTCCGATGGGCGGCAAGGTAGTTGAAGTCAAGGTGAAAGCCGGCGACAAGGTGAAGAAGGGCGACTTGCTTTTGGTTTACGAGGCAATGAAGATGGAGAACGAGCTTGCGGCAGAGAAGGACGCCGTTGTCAAGCGTGTGTTTGTCACGGTAGACGACGTTGTGGGCACCGATGCTCCGCTTGTTGAATTCGAGGCTTAATAAGTTTTATAAATAGAAAAACTCCTGTCGCATCAGTGGCAGGAGTTTTTTTGGGTATGCGTGTGCCGTTTCCTTCCTATGTTGGACAGAGATTGACCGATGCTCCGCTATTTGCCTTTGAATGCGTTTTTCACTGTCAAAGCCGTGACAGCCACATCGACAGAATAAGCAGCAAGTCCGCGCTTCAAGTCTTCTTCAAGAGATTGGTCTTCGGCAGGCATCATGGAGATAACCATCACCGTGCCATCATCCTCCGACACTACAATGCGGCTTGTTTGGCACGACAGGCTAAGGAACTGCTCGGCGACAATTTTTTTCGCTTTCTCAGGCTTCACGCCAAAGTCGCATGCCGAGAACGACGTGCCGACCATAATGAACTGGTTGCTGCCTAGAGAATATCCCTGTGGCGATATTCTGATGTTTGTGTCGCCGAGAGTGTATTCCACCACATCGTTGCTCACTTCCTTTGCCGACAGGAACCCCATGTCGTTCAATTGTTTCACCACCCGGTTTCCGAAATCTTTGAAGCCAGGAGCTGCAAAGTTTTGGAAAAAAGAATCTGTGACATAGTCGGTGCATTTCTCCGCAAGGTCAATCGCCATAGATGAAAAAGTTCCCAATTGTGTGATCTGCATAGCCACATAAGGAGCGCTGTAGGCATAAATCGAAGAAGCGACGCAAATGGCATCGTTTTTATAATAGACCTGTCCGACCCCCGGCAACGCCCAGTTTATGGCATCGGCACACTTAGTCATCTTCTTGGCATTGGTTTTTGCCGGCGTTGTCGACTCAAAGTAGCATACGGCCGGCGGCATGTCGGGAATCGCTGCTCGCTTTCAATCATCATAATGTATGCCTTGCGTTCGGAGCCGGAAGATGAAGTGTAGGTAATCTCGAGGTCTCCGTCGCTGTCGATGCACCACTGTTTGCTGGTGTCGATAGTCTTGTAGTAATTTATAATCTCGTTTCTCAATTCCAGCCACGTCGGAAAGGCGAAGGCGTTGGATGTCAGAGCCGAAAGCACGAAAGCCACAGCTGCTGTGAATAATTTCTTTCTCATAGTCGGTTAGTGATAGAATTAAAAACAGAGTCAAAAGTACAAATATTAAATAAAACCGCAATGTAAAATTTCTTTTTTTCTTTTTTGATGGTGAAAAATTTCTTTTATTGGGAAACAATGGGTAACTTAGCGCAGATATATAGTGGGTTACGGTGGAAAGCCGGAGCCTGACTGTTGAACAATAAAACGCGTCTATGCTGGAAATAATGCTCACAGACTGGTTTTATTGGCTGTGTATAGCGATTTATTCAGCCACGATAATCTCCATCATCTACATTATACTGAAGGAGAACCGCAACCCTGTGCGCTCACTTGCGTGGATTACGGTGCTGTTCTTTCTGCCGGTTGCAGGCTTGGTGCTGTATCTGTTTTTTGGGCGTAGTATAAAAAATAAAGCGTTGATATCCAAACGCTTGAAAAAGCGTTTCGCCCATTCCCGTCCCATCAAGCAAGCCGATATAGGCAAACTGCCACTCACGGCGGAAAGCCGTCAGCAAATCCGCTTGGGGCATAAGCTGTCGGGTGCGATTTATTTTCCTGACAACGATGTGGAATGCTTTGTCAGCGGCGCCGAACTGTTTGAGGCGTTCAAGCGCGATTTGATGGCTGCGCAGTGTGCCATCGACATGCAGTTCTACATTTTCAACGACGACAAACTCGGCACCGAGATAAGCGATATTCTCATTGACCGCAGCCGTAACGGTGTGAAGGTAAGGATTATTTATGACCATGTAGGCTGTTTCGGCGTAAAGAAGAAATTTTTCATGCGGATGGCAGATGCCGGAATCGACATCCATCCGTTCTTCAAGGTGACCTTTCCGGAATTCGCCACACGTGTGAACTGGCGCAACCACCGCAAAATAACCGTAATCGACAACCGCATAGGATATATAGGCGGAATGAACGTTGCCGACCGCTATGTCGTTGGCGACAAAAATGGAATGTGGCGTGACACGCATCTGCGCATCACCGGACCGTCGGTGCTCGGACTGCTGCATTCGTTCCATTCCGACTGGGCATTTATGGAATTGCCCCAATTTGACGACGGCGAGAACTTCTCCGAGTTCCAGAGCCGCAACAACGGCAGGGTGGGCGTGCAGATATTGTCGAGCGGCCCTGTGGGGCAGTGGCACAACATCTCGCTGATGTTCAACAAAGCAATCGCCAACGCCAAAAAATGCATATATCTTGAAACTCCATATTTCCTGCCCACCGAGAGCTTGCTCAGAGCCCTTCAGACGGCAGCCCTGTCGAAGATTGACGTGCGGGTGCTGATTCCTCGCCAGCCCGACTCCATGATGCTCAAGCTCGCGTCGGGCTCCTACATCGGCGACTGCCTTAGAGCAGGGATAAAAGTGTACTTCTACGAGCCGGGAATGCTCCATTCCAAGACCATAGTCATCGACGACGAATTTTTCACCACCGGCTCCACCAACTTCGACTTCCGCAGCATGGAATATAATTTTGAGTGCAACGCATTTATCTACAGCAAGACGATAAACGAGAAAATGAAAACCGCCTTTTTCGCCGACCTTGCGCAGTCGACCCGCATCACGTCATCGACTTGGCGACGACGGCCGTTCGTTCAAAAGTTCAAAGAATCAGTGGTGCGGTTGATGAGTCCCGTGCTGTGACGATATATTTTTAATAAATTAACAATATCTACACATTGTTTTGAACCACCATTACGCAAACTTCGTTAACTTTGCAAGTAGAAAAGCAGGCATCTGCAAATTCAGGTTGGCGCATGTGGCGGCAATGAGGAAGACAGAAATAAAACTATATTTATAAAATACTATTTTTCAGACTTTTAAAAATTAAAAACTATGAAGTTTCTTACAGATGAAAAATTGACAATCGTCGGTGCAGGCGGTATGATTGGTTCAAACATGGTTCAGAGTGTATTGATGCTTGGACTGACTCCAAACATTTGTCTTTACGATATCTATGAGCCAGGTGTACACGGAGTGTTTGATGAAATCCAGCAGTGCGCATTCCCTGGAGCTAACGTAACTTACACAGTGAATCCAGAAGAGGCTTTCTCTGGTGCTAAGTATATCATTTCTTCTGGTGGTGCTCCTCGTAAGGAAGGCATGACACGTGAAGACCTTCTCAAGGGCAACTGCAAGATTGCCGCTGAGTTTGGTGACAACATCAAAAAATATTGCCCGGATGTTAAGCATGTCGTAGTTATCTTCAACCCGGCAGACGTAACAGCCCTCACAGCTCTTATCCACTCTGGTTTGAAACCAGAGCAGTTGACATCGCTCGCAGCTCTCGACTCAACTCGTTTGCAGCAGGCTTTGGCACTTGAGTTCGGTGTTCAGCAGGATAAGGTAACCGGCGCACACACTTACGGTGGTCACGGTGAGCAAATGGCAGTATTCGCTTCTCAGGTTAAGGTTGACGGCAAGCCATTGTCGGAAATGGGCCTTTCAGCAGAGCGTTGGGAAGAGATCAAGCACCACACAGTGCAAGGCGGTTCAAACATCATCAAACTTCGTGGCCGCAGCTCATTCCAGAGTCCAGCCTACAACGCTGTC
>ENA-OPNW01001538-OPNW01001538.1-human-gut-metagenome-genome-assembly--contig:-NODE-1538-length-11286-cov-3.891372_pt1 | contig 11286 bp, 9 predicted proteins | sample MGYA00241540_ERZ501777 | MGnify/ENA primary metagenome ERZ501777 (study PRJEB25962, sample SAMEA2042615) | human gut metagenome | biome: human gut; feature: human-associated habitat; material: faeces...
CGGCGCGGCTGGGAGGAGTTCACCGACGCTACTATCAGCGCACTGAGCAGAGACCGCGACAACCTGGTGTTCATCCTCTGGGGCGGTTATGCCCGCAGCAAGGCACAGCTCATAGACAACTCGCGCCACTTGATACTGCAGTCTGTCCACCCGTCACCGCTGTCGGCCAACCGCGGCGGATGGTTCGGCAACCACCACTTCAGCCTGACCAACCAGTATCTGCAGCAGCACGGCATGGAGCCGATAAAATGGTGAAAAAACGACATTATATCACAATAGACAACGAATATGGATTTACCGATAATACAGGTGGGCGACGTGCTTGTGTCGCCCGACATTATAACAGAGCAGTTCTGCTGCGACCTCGATGCCTGCGGCGGCATCTGCTGCGTGGAAGGCGACGCGGGAGCTCCGCTGACGCTCGACGAAGTGGGTCGCCGCATCAAGCTTGGTTCGTTTAAGGAGATGAACATCATTGTCAAGGGTGACGTAGACGGTTCTGTCGAAGCGCTCTCCGATTCGTTCATCAAACTCTCAACGGAAAACATCGCCGTCAACGTCATCCACAAGGGCGTCGGCCAGATTTCCGAAAACGACGTCACCTTGGCTGCTGCCTCTCAGGCCGTCATCGTCGGTTTCCAGGTTCGTCCTTCACAGGCCGCCCGCAAGCTCGCTGAGCACGATGGTGTTGACATTCGTCTCTACTCTGTCATCTACGATGCCATTGAAGAAGTCAAGGAAGCTATGGAAGGCATGCTCGAACCAGTCATCAAGGAAGAAGTCACAGCTACTATCGAAGTGCGCCAGGTTTACCACATCTCTAAGGTGGGTTACGTTGCCGGTGCTTATGTCATCGACGGTAAGGTTAAGCGCACCGACAAGGCCCGCTTGATTCGCGACGGCATTGTCATCTTCACGGGCGAAATCAACGCCTTGAAGCGTTTCAAGGATGACGTGAAGGAAGTGACAACCAACTTCGAATGTGGTATCAGTCTCACCAACTGCAACGACATCAAGGAAGGCGACATCATCGAAACCTTCCAGGAAGTTGCCATTAAGCAGAAACTCTGATAGCCTTCTTATAGATATATGGAGTGTTCTAAAATTAGCTTGAGCAAATCCTAAAATTACTATAGAACGCCCCATATTATATATATGACAATAGTGAATCGAAAAAATGCGGTTCACTATTGTTGGCTTTTAAAAGAAACATAGCATGTATATAGATATATTCTTGGTCGTATTGCTGCTTTGGGCTGTATTCAACGGCTGGCGCAACGGCTTCATCAAGGAATTGCTTAACACGGGTGGTGTTTTGAGCGGCTTGCTCCTCTCGTTGGGTTGCTATGCCCTTTTAGGGAAATACCTTGCAGTCGACGGCACGAAGGTCAACATGGTGTTGAGCATCATAGCCTTCTTCATTCTCTGCATCTTCCTTCCCATCGCTCTGGGGTTCGTGGCCAACCGTTTCAACGACCTTTTGTGCCATCTGAAACTCGGTCTCCCCAACAGTCTGCTCGGTGCCGCCGTGAGTGTCGTGAAATTCCTGTTCGTCATCAGTTTTGCGTTCAACATCATGGAGAACCTCAACATCATGAATCCCGAGCGCACAGTCGCCTCACGCCTTTATGAGCCTGTCCGTAGTTTCCTCGGTTTCGTGCGCGACGAGTCTGCCAAACGTCTGCACCGCCAATCAGACAGCAGTGCCGATAGCGTCAAGACCAAGAGCGACACGACCTACGTCTTTTTCAACCACGACGACGTGAAGGCCAAGGCCAAGAACTCGGGCAAACTCTCTGATTGAGATTGCAAGAGCGTTCTGATGTTTCCTGATAGAGCGTGGGGAAGTGGATTCTTCCGTCTCTGAAAATCAGAGAAATAGTGGCTTAGTAATGTTGAAAGAATAAGTTCCGCAATTTTGCACCTGCATTTTTGAGCTATTTTTGAGCTTATTCGAAGGAGCAATGCGAGCATTGTGACTGAGAATAAGTTCGAAAAGAGCCGAAAAGGCAGGGGAGCATATAATATATTACTTGCCAACGGCAAAATTGCGGAAGTTATTTTTTCAACATTACTTAGTAATGGTATTAACAGACAAACCTTATGGAACAGAATAACAACGGCACCGAACAAGGCGAGAAAAATCAGCTCGTGCGTGAGGTGGCCGACAAAAAATACGAATACGGCTTCACCACCGATGTCCATACGGAAATCATCGAGCGAGGCCTCAATGAAGATGTCATTCGTCTCATCTCCTCGAAGAAAGGTGAACCAGAATGGCTGCTCGACTTCCGCCTGAAGGCCTATCGCTATTGGCTCACATTGGAGCAGCCCAAATGGGGACACGTCAACCTGCCAGAGATCGACTATCAGGCCATCTCTTATTATGCCGACCCGACCAAGAAACAAAAGGAGGAAGGCAGCAAAGAGATTGACCCCGAACTGATGAAGACCTTCGACAAACTCGGCATCCCTCTTCATGAGCGTTTGGCACTCTCTGGTGTGGCCATTGATGCCGTGATGGACTCCGTGTCGGTCAAAACCACCTTCAAGGAGAAATTGCAGGAAAAGGGCATCATCTTCAGCTCCATCAGTGAGGCCGTGAGAGAAAATCCGGAACTCGTGCGCAAATACCTCGGCACGGTCGTTCCCTATCGCGACAATTATTTCGCTGCGCTCAACAGTGCCGTCTTCTCCGACGGTTCCTTCGTTTATATTCCGCGCGGTGTTCGCTGTCCGATGGAACTCTCCACCTATTTCCGCATCAACGCGCGAAACACGGGACAGTTTGAGCGCACCCTCATTGTCTGCGACGACGGTGGTTACGTCTCTTATCTCGAAGGCTGCACCGCTCCGATGCGCGACGAAAACCAGCTTCATGCCGCCATTGTCGAGATTGTGGTGAAGGAAGACGCCGAGGTGAAATACTCCACTGTGCAAAACTGGTATCCTGGTGACGCTCAGGGGCGTGGCGGTGTCTATAACCTCGTCACGAAACGTGGGCAATTGCGTGGCAAAAACTCGAAACTCTCCTGGACACAGGTGGAAACGGGTTCTGCCATTACGTGGAAATACCCCTCCTGCGTGCTCATGGGCGACAACTCACAGGCTGAGTTCTATAGCGTTGCTGTCACCAACAATTATCAGGAGGCCGACACGGGAACAAAGATGATTCACATCGGCAAGAACACGCGTTCAACCATCATTTCAAAGGGAATCTCTGCAGGACACAGCCAAAACTCCTACCGTGGTTTGGTCAAGGTGGGCAGTAAGGCTGAAGGAGCACGCAACTATTCTTCCTGCGACTCACTTTTGCTGAGCAGCACGAGCGGTGCGCACACATTCCCCTACATAGACGTCAACAACCCCGATGCCATTGTGGAACACGAAGCCACCACGTCGAAAATCTCGGAAGACCAACTCTTCTATTGCAATCAACGTGGCATCCCCACAGAGGCCGCTGTCGACCTCATCGTCAACGGATATGCCAAGGAAGTCATCAACAAACTCCCGATGGAATTTGCCGTCGAAGCCCAAAAACTCCTCAGCGTCTCGCTTGAAGGAAGTGTGGGATAATGCTTGAAGATGCGTTTTCCTTCGTAAAGGAGCACACACAAAAATCGCCTGCTTACCCATCGAGTAAGCAGGCGATTTTTGTGTGATTTTGGTAATCTGTCAATTACATATTCATACCGCCGTCAACCTGGATAACCTGACCGCTGATATAGCTTGACATGTCAGAAGCCAAGAAAGTGGCAACGTCAGCGATGTCTTCTGGTTTGCCGCCGCGGCGCAAAGGAATAGCCTTCATCCATTCCTTGCGAACCTCTTCAGAGAGGGCAGCCGTCATGGCCGTTTCGATGAAGCCCGCCAGGAGCGATGGCGTTGGCGCGGATGCCGCGGCTACCCATTTCCTGGGCAACGCTCTTTGCCAGGGCAATCAGTCCAGCCTTAGAGGCGGCGTAGTTGCTCTGTCCAGCATTACCGTGAACACCGACCACGCTGGCCATGTTGATGATAGAACCCTTGCGCTGGCGCATCATGATTGGTGTGCAAGCGTGGATGAAATTGAAAGCCGATTTCAAGTTAACGGCAATCACGGCATCCCATTGCTGTTCGCTCATGCGCATCATGAGGCCGTCTTTTGTGATACCGGCATTGTTCACCAAGATGTCGATAGAGCCGAAGTCAGCGTGTACTTTCTCCACCACTTCAGCTGTCTGAGCGAAGTCAGCAGCGTTAGAAGCATAGCCGACGCACTTAACGCCCTTAGCTTCGATTTCCTGGCGTGTTGCTTCGCCGTTTTCGTCGATGACGAGGTCGGTGAAGGCAATGTTGGCACCCTCTTCTGCGAATTTCAAGGCGATGGCCTTGCCAATGCCGCGGGCGGCACCTGTAATCAATGCGGTTTTACCTGTTAAAAGTCCCATATTAATATTGTATTTATATTGGTATTACTTATGTCAGCGGGTTCATCCCCAAGGCACGTCTGACGATGCCCATCACGATGGGGCGCGTGTCAGCGTCCGTCAGTCCTTCGCCCAGCCGGTCGTAGATATAAGGCACTTCCAGTCCCTTCACGCTATAGTGAATGATGTCTGCCATGAGATTGACGTTGTCAATGCGAAACTTGGCGCGGGCGATACCTTCTTCCAACACGCGACGCAGGATGTTGCGTTCCTCCTCGTCAAATTGGCGGCGCACTTTTTCCACCAGCCAGATATTGCGGAAAAACTCAGCACGCAGCGACCCGTTGCGCGTCACCACTTCTTTGATGACGCTCAAGTGTGTATAGATGAGCGTGAGCACCTTCTGTTCTGGTTCGGCTTCAATGCTGGCCACTTCGTCAATTCGTTCAGAGAGACGTTCCAGTTCCGTTTCAATCACGGCGGCATATATTTCCTCCTTGTTGCGGAAATAGGTGTACAATGTGCGTCGTCCCTTACCCGAATTGGCGGCAATATCGTTCATGGTCGTTGCCTCCAGGCCTTTGCGGGCGAAGAGTTCACGAGCCACTTCCACTAATTTCTGACGAGTCTTGGTGATGGACATACTTTTGAGGTCTTTGTTTATGGCCGCAAAGTTAACGTTTTTCCTTCACACTGACAAGGGAAATGGTGGTTAAAATGCACACAGATAGGGTGGTGTGCGCAATGTAATTATAGGAGTGGGTCGTCAGAATTATATTTATACAGGCATCACCCCTGGCAAGTCATTATATATAAATGTTCTGTCAATGCGTCGACACGCCTCCCCTGTTTGCAGTCAAAACCATGCGCTCAAATATCCCGATGCGAGCCCTCCCCCTCAAATTTACGCCGACTTGTGGGCGCATTCAATAAATTTGTGCTAATTTTGCTTGGTTAAGTAGGTGGTTGGATAATCTGCGGAGGCCGACGGACAGAAAACCGTTCCCCGGCGGAAAACACCCTCCACATCACTTGCCGATAAAGTATGCACCCCGTTCCCCTTCTTTCCTCCGCCATCGAGCGCGGCATGATGAAGGGTGCGAGCACAAAAACTGTTTGATGAAAAAGGAAAACGATTTCAAATATCTCAACCACATCGATTCGCCCAAAGACCTGCGTGCTTTGGGCGTTGAGGCGTTGCCCGACGTCTGCAATGAACTCCGCCAGGACATCATCAACGAGCTGGCCGACAATCCAGGGCATTTCGCTTCGAGTCTCGGTGTGGTGGAACTGACCGTGGCGCTCCATTATGTCTTCAATACCCCCTACGACCGTATCGTTTGGGACGTCGGACACCAGGCCTACGGACATAAAATCCTTACCGGCCGACGCGAGCAATTTTCAACCAACCGTAAGCTCGGTGGCATACGTCCGTTTCCCTCTCCGCTTGAGAGCGAATACGACACATTTGCCTGCGGACACGCCTCCAACTCCATCTCGGCAGCCCTCGGTATGTCGATGGCTGCTGTCAGGAAGGAAGAAAACAACCGCCATGTGGTGGCCGTCATCGGTGACGGCGCAATGAGCGGCGGACTGGCCTTTGAGGGCTTGAACAATGCTTCCGACACGCCAAACAACATGCTCATCATTCTCAACGACAATAACATGAGCATCGACAACTCGGTGGGGGGCATGAAGGAATACCTCACGCATTTACACACCAGCAGAAGCTATAACAAACTGCGTTTCCGCATCTCCAACCGCCTCTCTTCGTGGGGCGTGCTCAGCGATGAGCGTCGCCGGAGCATCCTGCGTTTCAACAACTCCCTCAAATCGCTGCTCACCAATCAGCACAACATCTTTGAGGGCATGGACATCCGTTACTTCGGCCCAACCGACGGCCACAACGTGAAAGAACTCGTGCGCATCCTTTCTGAAATCAAAGACATGAAGGGGCCGAAGCTCCTCCACATCCACACGGTCAAAGGAAAGGGTTTCAAGCCCGCTGAGAAGTCGGCAACGGAGTGGCATGCGCCTGGCAAGTTCAATCCAGAAAGCGGATGCCGCATCGTGAGTCAGAATGCCGACGGCGTTCCCAAATTCCAGGATGTCTTTGGACATACGCTCGTGGAACTCGCAGAAAAAAATCCGCGCATCGTTGGTGTCACGCCAGCCATGCTCACGGGCTGTTCCATGAACCTCATGATGGATGCCATGCCTGAGCGCACCTTCGACGTGGGCATCGCGGAGGGACATGCCGTCACCTTCTCTGGCGGCATGGCGAAAGAAGGCTTGCAACCCTTCTGCAATATCTATTCTTCCTTTGCACAGCGTGCCTACGATAATGTCATTCACGACGTGGCCCTGCTCTCGCTCCCCGTTGTTCTTTGTCTGGATCGTGCCGGACTGGTTGGCGAAGACGGGCCGACGCATCATGGTGCCTTTGATCTGGCCGCCTTGCGTCCCGTGCCCAACCTCACCATCGCCTCGCCTTATGATGAGCGCGAATTGCGTCGCCTGATGTTCACGGCACAACTTCCGGGAAAGGGGGCCTTCGTCATCCGCTATCCCCGTGGAAAAGGGCGTCTCAGCGATTGGAAATGTCCTTTGGAGGAAATCCCCGTTGGCAAAGGCCGCTGCCTCAAGTGCGGCACCGATGTGGCGCTCATCTCCTTCGGCCCGATTGGCAATGTCGGTGCCGATGCCATTGTCGAGGCCGAGGCCAAGAGCGGACTTAGCATTGCCCACTACGACCTCCGCTTCCTAAAACCCCTCGATGCCGACTTGCTCCGCGAGGTGGGAGAGAAATTCTCCAAAATCGTCACCATCGAAGACGGCGTACGTGCCGGTGGCATGGGCAGTGCCGTGCTCGAATGGATGTCCGACAACGGATTTTCGCCGCGCCTCACGCGTCTCGGGCTTCCCGACGAATTTGTGGAACACGGAACGGTTGCACAGCTCCGCCAGATTGTCGGCCTCGACAAGGAGAGCATCGTCAATGCCCTCGTGAAATGAAAGAAAAAGCCTTAGCTGGTGGTCGAATTTACGGATTGCCCACCAGCATCATACCCATTTATCTATAATGAAAATCATTATCGCCGGGGCCGGCGCTGTCGGCACCCATTTGGCAAAACTCTTTTCGCGTGAGCGCCATGATATCACGCTCATCGACGACAACCCGGAGCGCCTTGAAGGCATCGGGTCAAACTTCGAGATGCTAACCATCTGCGATTCCCCCTCGTCCATCGAAACCCTCAAAAGGGCCGATGTGGGCAAGGCCGACCTCTTCATCGGCGTCACCCCCGACGAGGCACACAATATGACGTGTTGCATGCTCGCCTCCAAGCTCGGAGCCGCGAAGACTGTGGCGCGTGTTGACAATTATGAATACACACGTCCGGAACATCGCGACTTCTTCAAAACCGTTGGCATCGACTCCATCATCTATCCAGAGATGCTTGCCGGACGCGAAATCATGCACAACGCCTGCCACAGTTGGGTGCGCCAGTGGCTTGAAATCCAAAGCGGCGCCCTCCTCATGCTTGGCATCAAGGTGCGCGAAGATGCCCACATCCTCGATGTGCCTCTCCGCCGCCTTTGCGGTCCGGAGGCGCCATACCACATCGTGGCCATCAAGCGTGGGTCCGAAACCATCATTCCCCACGGCGATGACTGTGTGGAGGCGGGCGATATGGCCTATTTTATGACCACGAAGGAATATGTCGACTATCTGCGCGATATCACTGGCAAGATGGACTATCCCGAGGTGAAAAACCTCTTCATCATGGGCGGCGGTAGCACCGCTGTGCAGGCTATCTGGTATATGCCGGAGAACATACATGCCAAGGTGGTGGAGGCCGACGTTCACCGTTGTGAACGTCTCAACGAGCTCATCAGTCGCCGCCATGTGCTCATCTTGCACGGTGACGGACGCGACCTCGACCTCCTCGTCGACGAGGGCATACGAAACGCGCAGGCTTTTCTCGCCCTCACCGACAATTCCGAGGCCAACATTCTCGCTTGCCTGGCCGCCAAGCGCCTCGGCGTGCGCAAAACCGTGGCAATGGTGGAAAACACCGATTATATCTCTATGGCCGAAAGCCTCGACATCGGCTCCATCATCAACAAGAAGACCTTTGCCGCCAGCCACATATATCAGATGATGCTCAAGGCCGACGTCACCACCATGAAGACGCTGACCGTTGCCAATGCCGATGTGGCAGAATTTGTGGTGAAAGAAGGCTCTCGCATCACGCATAAGCAGGTCAAAGACCTCGATCTGCCGTCAACCGTCACCCTCGGCGGTCTCGTGCGAAACGGCAAAGGCACACTCATCAATGGTAACACATACATTCAAGCAGGCGACACCGTGGTGGCTTTCTGTCTGGAAAACACCGTGAAGCGCCTTGAGAAGTTCTTCAAATGATAAACTATAAGATAATTCTGAAGGTGCTCGGCTCCTTGGTGATTCTTGAGGCCGTCATGTTTGTCTCCTGTCTCATCCTTGGATTCAGCTATGGCGAGCGCCAGTGGACCGACTTCGGCATTCCGGCCATCCTGGCCACCGTCTTCGGCATTTCGCTGCTCGTTCTTGGCCGTAAGGCCGAAAACCGCATGAGCCGCCGCGATGGCTTCCTGAGCGTTTCGCTTTCTTGGATCATGTTTTGCATTGTCGGCACCATGCCGTTTCTCATCAGCGGCTACGAGCCCCGTTTCGCCGCTGCCTTCTTCGAAACCATGTCGGGATTCACCACCACCGGCGCCACCGTGCTCAACAACATCGACCAGCTGCCCCATTCCCTCTTACTATGGCGCAGCATCACGCATTGGTTTGGAGGTATGGGAATCGTTTTCTTCACCATTGCCATCCTCCCGACGATGGGCACTGGCGACCTCAAACTCTTCTCGGCTGAGGCTTCTGGCTTGAAGCTCGACAAACTCCATCCCCGCATCAGCACCACGGCACGCTGGATTCTCGTCGTTTACATGGCGCTCACCCTGAGCTGTATCGTGGCCTATCATTTGGGCGGCATGACGGCTTTCGATGCTGTCAACCATGCCTTCTCCACGGTGGCCACCGGCGGATTCTCCACCCATCAGGCCAGCTTCGCCTATTTCCATTCTCCGCGTCTTGAGTTGATAGCCTCCGTGTTTATGATTCTCTCTGGAATCAACTTCTCGCTGCTCTATCTGCTCATCATCAAGCGGCGCTTCAAAAAAGTGTTTACCGATGGAGAGGTGCGCTATTTCCTGACCATCGCCCTCACCTCCACGCTCATCATTGCCGCCTTGCTCATTTTCCAAAAACACGTCGGCATCTTCGACGCTCTGCGCCAGGCCCTCTTCTATGTCGCCTCGTTCCAAACCACCACTGGTTTCACCAGCGTCGACCCTGAAGTGTGGCCGCCATTGGCCATCATCGTCCTCCTGCTTGTCAGTGTCTGTGGAGCCTGTGCCGGTTCCACCAGCGGTGGAGCAAAATGCGTGCGTGTGGCCGCCGCCGTTAAAATCTTTGTCAACGAGTTTCGCCACATCCTCCATCCCAGCGCCGTGCTTCCCCTGCGTCTCAACAAGACTACCCTCTCAGCCAGCGTTGCCACCACTGTTTTCGCCTTCTTCATGGCCTATCTTCTGCTCATAGTGTTCGGCACCTTCGTCTATCTCCTGATAGGAGCGCCCCTGCTTGATGCCTTTTCCATCAGCATCTCCTGCGTGAGCAATGTCGGTCCGGCTTTCGGCACCATGATTGGTCCGCTCGACACTTGGGCGGCCATGCCCGACACGGGACTCTGGGTCAGCTCCTTCCTCATGCTCGCCGGACGTTTGGAGATTTTCTCCATTCTCCTGCCCTTCACGCCTGCTTTCTGGCACGACAATTGACAATTGAAACAACTCAGCCTATGAAAAAGAATATTCTTTTATGCGTGTTGGCCCTTTGTGCCGCTGCATTCACCGCCTGCGATCATAGAAATATCAAGCAGGTGGTCAAGGAAATCGCCGAAGCGCCTGCCGACACCCTCGGCATGGTCCGGCAAGTGGTGCAGACCAATGATTTCTCCGTGGTGGAGGTCGACTGTTTTGCCGACGTCACCTTCCATCAGACGGCTTCTGCCACCGCCCCCTACGTCGTCCTCCGTGCCCATCGTGACGTCTTGCCTCATGTCGGTGTGAAAACCCTGGAAGACATGGTCATCATCTCCACCGACCGCCGCTACCGAATGCCCGAAAGGGCCGTCGTGGTCATTGATATCTACGCCCCGTTCATCAGCAAATTCATGCTCAACGGTGGCAAATGTATCCGTCTGGGCGACATCCGCTTGAAATCGCCACTCACCCTGGAAATCGACGGCGTCGGTGCCATCACAGCCAATGTCTTGAAGGCACCAGAAGTGGACGTCTCCATCGATGGGGCTGGCAGCATCGACTTGAAAGGCATCGAAACGGAACGCCTCGCTGCCAGCATCAATGGTGCTGGACAGATGTTTCTGGCGGGCCATGCCTGTGAAGCCGCTGTCGGCGTACAAGGCACAGGCGGAGTGGATTATTCCAAACTGAAAACCGACAAACCAGTCGTGGGACTGTAACGGTTTTTGCGTGGGCTAAAAGTCCAAACGTCCGTTGCGTCGCCATTACAACGAACTGATTTCTATTAGTCCCAGACGGCGTAATAACGAATTACACGAATTGACGAATTTCGTGGCCGCAGGATGAGGCGCCAGTGAAACAACGAAATATATTTAGCCTCAGACGGCGTAACAACGAATTACACGAATTAACGAATTTCGTGGCCGTAGGATGGGGCGCCAGCACTGTAGCTCACTTTGCTCGCAAAGTGAGGGCCACGGACACGTCGCGAAAATGCTAAAGTTCGCTATAG
>ENA-OPNW01001540-OPNW01001540.1-human-gut-metagenome-genome-assembly--contig:-NODE-1540-length-11278-cov-2.917224_pt1 | contig 11278 bp, 8 predicted proteins | sample MGYA00241540_ERZ501777 | MGnify/ENA primary metagenome ERZ501777 (study PRJEB25962, sample SAMEA2042615) | human gut metagenome | biome: human gut; feature: human-associated habitat; material: faeces...
GAATCCGCATGGTTACAAGCGGTATCTGGCGTCCTGTGACTCTTCGTTTTTATGATGTTGCCACTATTGCCGATTATCATGTGAAACAGTTGAGCCTGACAGATCAAGTCGCAAAACTTTCTAATGAATTGGAAATTAATAGCATTTCAGAGAAGGAAAAATCTGCTGAGGTTTTGATCTCTTATTCATTGCAAGGAGGGAAAGAAGTAACAGTAAAGGAGAACGTGACGTTAAAACCGGGTTTAAATAAGATTCATATTCCGTTGGATATTCAGAACCCTGTGCGTTGGATGCCCAATGGATGGGGAGAACCTCATTTATATGATTTCTCAGCACAAGTGATATGTGACGGTAAAACAATTGCCTCGCGCCAGCATCGCATCGGACTTCGTACGATACGGGTGGTAAACGAAAAAGATAAAGAGGGAGAATCTTTTTATTTTGAAGTGAATGGTATCCCGATGTTTGCCAAAGGAGCCAATTATATCCCTGATGATGCATTGCTTCCCTGTATAACCACTGAGCGTTATAAGACTCTGTTCCGGGACATGAAAGAGGCCAATATGAATATGGTACGTATATGGGGGGGAGGAACTTATGAGGATGATCGTTTCTATGATCTGGCAGATGAAAATGGTATTCTTGTTTGGCAGGATTTTATGTTTGCCTGTACTGCTTATCCCAGCGATCCTACTTTCTTGAAGCGGGTAGAAGAAGAGGCTGAATATAATATCAAACGTCTGCGCAACCATGCTTCATTGGCCATGTGGTGTGGAAATAATGAGATTCTGGAAGGATTGAAATATTGGGGATGGCAGAAAAACTATACTCCGGAAGTGTATGAAAATATGTTCCGGGGGTATGATAAGTTGTTCCGGGGATTACTTCCTGCCAAAGTACAGGAACTCGATGAAGGTCGTTTTTACAAGCATTCTTCTCCTTATTTTGCAAATTGGGGACGTCCGGAGTCATGGGGCATAGGTGACAGTCATAATTGGGGAGTGTGGTACGGCAAAAAAACATTCGAATCATTAGACACGGATTTACCGCGATTTATGAGTGAATTTGGTTTCCAGTCGTTCCCGGAAATGAAGACGATTGCTACATTTGCTGCTCCGGAAGACTATCAGATTGAATCGGAAGTGATGAATGGGCATCAGAAAAGCAGTATTGGTAATGACTTGATACGTACCTATATGGAACGTGATTATATCGTTCCTGAGAAATTTGAAGACTTTGTGTATATCGGACTTGTGCTTCAGGGACACGGCATGCGTCATGGGATGGAAGCACATCGTCGTAACCGCCCTTATTGTATGGGGACATTATATTGGCAGCTTAATGATAGCTGGCCGGTAGTTTCCTGGTCCAGTATAGACTATTATGGCAATTGGAAAGCGTTGCATTATCAGGCAAAGCGTGCTTTTGCGCCGTTACTGGTCAATGTAATACAGGAAGGCGATAGCTTGAATATTTATCTGATATCCGATATGTTGGAAAAGCAGAGTCAGCTTACACTTGAAATGAAAGTCATTGATTTTAATGGCAAGACATTAGACAAAGAAGTCATCAAGGCAGTTGAGGTAGCGATGAATACTTCTTCTTGTATCGTGCGTAAACCGTTGGACACTTGGGTGAATCCGGAACAGCGAAAGAGCAGTTTTCTACTACTTAGCCTGAAAGATAAATCGGGTAGGAAAGTGGCTGAAGAAGTTTATTTCTTTGATAAAACCAAGAATTTGGAGCTACCTCAGACAGCTATTTCCATGAAAGTGAAACAACTCGATGGGAAGTGTGAACTGACCTTGTCATCTCCTAAACTGGCAAAAGATGTCTTTGTCCAGATTCCTGTTCAAGGAGCCCGTTTCACTGATAATTTCTTCGATCTGTTGCCGGGTGAAAACAAAAAAATAACGATAACGTCTCCGGAGATTAAGAAGGGAGAAAGCTTGAATATCACAGTGAAACATGTACGAGATACCTATAACTAACACCTATTAAATAATTTGTATGAGAAATCTTTTTAAAATTGCCGGTTTACTGGCGCTCACGGGATTTATTTCTTCGTGTAACGACAAAGAAACTACAGCTAATTACCAGGTAATTCCTTTACCTCAGGAAATTACGACTGCTCAAAGCCAACCATTTACATTAAATGGTAGTGTAAAAATCATCTATCCGGAAGGAAATGAAAAGATGCAACGCAATGCCCAATTCCTGGCTGATTATCTGAAGAAAGCCACAGGTAAGGATTATGCCGTTGAAGCAGGTACTGAGGGCAAAGGTGCTATTCTGCTTAAGTTGGGTATGGAATCAGAAAACCCCGAAGCTTATCAGTTGAGTGTGAACGCAGATGGTGTAACTATTGCTGCTCCTACTGAAGCTGGTGTATTCTATGGTATCCAGACTTTACGTAAGTCTATTCCGGTAGCTATCGGTACAACTCCTTCATTGCCGGCTGTCGAGATTAGCGACTATCCTCGTTTTAGTTATCGTGGTGCCCATTTTGATGTAGGTCGCCATTTCTTCACAGTAGACGAAGTAAAGACATACATCGATATGATGGCTTTGCATAACATGAACCGTTTACACTGGCACTTAACCGAAGATCAGGGATGGAGACTTGAAATCAAGAAGTATCCTAAACTGACTGAGATCGGTTCAAAAAGATCGGAAACTGTAATCGGACGTAATTCCGGTGAATATGACGGAAAACCTTACGGTGGTTTCTATACTCAGGAAGAAGCCAGAGAAATCGTAGCGTATGCTGCAGATCGTTATATCACTGTTATTCCTGAAATTGACCTTCCGGGACATATGCAGGGAGCATTGGCCGCTTATCCGCATTTGGGATGTACAGGTGGACCGTATGAGGTTTGGAAAATATGGGGAGTATCTGATCAGGTGCTTTGTGCCGGAAACGACAGTGTACTGACTTTTATTGATGATGTCCTGACAGAAGTAATGGATATCTTCCCTTCTGAATATATCCATGTCGGAGGTGACGAATGTCCGAAGACTGAATGGGCGAAATGTCCGAAGTGCCAGGCTCGTATCAAGGCCTTGGGAATCAAGAGTGACGCTAAACATTCAAAAGAAGAATATTTGCAGAGTTTTGTTATCAATCATGCAGAAAAATTCCTGAACGAACATGGACGTCAGATTATTGGCTGGGACGAAATCCTGGAAGGTGGACTGGCTCCGAATGCTACAGTGATGTCATGGCGCGGCGAAGACGGCGGCATTGCCGCTGCCCGCATGGGCCACCACGTATTGATGACGCCCTCCAACAAAGGATATTATTTCGACACCTTCCAAAGCGACCCAGCAACGGAACCCGTTGCCATCGGCGGCTACACCACCCTAAAAAAGGTTTACGACTATGACCCAATTCCGGCCACCTTGCGCCAGAACCACCAGGAGAACTATGTGCTCGGCGTGCAGGCGAACTGCTGGAGCGAGTATATCTACAACGCTGCCAACTTGGAATACAGACTGTTTCCACGTGCATTGGCCTTGGCAGAAGTGGCATGGTCGCCCGTAGAGCGGAAGAACTATGCCGACTTTGTGCGCCGCGCAGACAACGATGCCTCTAAGCGTCTGAAGGCATGGGATGTCAACTATCACATTCCCGTTCCGGCACAAGTTGGTGGAAGCCTAAACCACCTCGCATTTGTCGACCAAAAACAGGTGAGCCTCACCACGCCACGCCCATTGCGCATTGTCTACACCACTGACGGAACGACTCCCACTCTGGAATCGCCCACATACACAGCTCCCCTCACGCTGACGCAAAGCACCCGATTGCGCGTTGCCTCTGTCCTGCCTTCCGGCGACATGAGCCCCGTCCGCGACATCGAGGTCAAGAAAAGCAACTATCTCCCCGCACAGGAAGTAGGCCGCACGCTGCTCAGCGGACTAAACCTCTCTGTATATAAAGGTACGTATCTAAGCCCCTACCAATTGCCGCAAACGCCAGACTATACAAAAGAAATTGCCGATTTGCGCCCCATCCGCACGCAGACACGTGTTCCTGGCAACGTACGCAACGTCGAGAACTACGCAGCCATAGCCGAAGGGTTTGTCAACATCGACCAAGACGGCGTTTACGAATTTTCAAGCAACAACAGTCAGGTTTGGATTGACGGTCAACTGCTCATCGACAATTCGCAAATGCCTTGTCCACGCTATTCGCCCAACAACGCCGAAATAGCCTTGGCCAAGGGCCTGCACCGCTTCAAGGTCACCTTTGTCGGCGGCATTTTCGAAGGATGGCCCACCTACTGGGACGACGCTTCAGTCAAACTGCGTCCCGCTGGAGGATCCTGGAAAGCCGTTGACGGCAATATGCTTTTCCGATAAACAGACAGCATACCAAATAATGGTAAGTAATGGTAAAAAAATAACTTGACCAATTTTGAGAAGTAAGAAGTTATTTTTTATGCCCTGTCTTTTCGCCGTTTTTGAAATTTGTCATCGGTCACATAGCCCGCTATGCTCCCTCTTCCAAATTCCAAAACCAACAAAAATATAGGTCAAACTTGTTCAACTTATTCTTTCACCCTTACTTAAGGGGAAGTGTCCTAAAAATATTCGGCTTGGAACACTTCCAAACGGTTATGATAATGATTGTTCTGGGCAATGGATGAGGCGTAGGTTGGTGGTCAGAGTTAGTCAGACACCAACTTGTCAAGGCATCGGGCCTCCCAAGTCCTCTTCGCCAGAGAGCCCCTGGCAGAGGTCGCGCGAGATGATGTTGAGTGTTTGGTGTACTTCCTCGATGGCCTCTTGTGGCGTTTGGCATGTGTCGGTGTAGACCGTCTGTTGCGGTATCATCCAGCACCACACGCCGACGGCAAGAGCAGCGACACTCGCGGCGATGCTCGTCATGGTCAGCCATCGCGTGGCACGCTGATGGCGGCGGCGTTCACGCTTTCGGAGGCGGTTGGAGATGCGCATCTGCAAGCCCACAGGCATAGGCACGTCGGCCGTTTCCGACAGGGCCATCACCACTTGGCGGTCGGGCTGCAGGTCTTCGGGGCAATCGTTCGTGCGGAACCACTCCCGCAGCGAGTGTTCCTCGGCGTGCGTCGTTTCTCCGTCGTAGAAGCGTTGCAAAAGTTGGCGTATGTCTTCAGATGTCATCATTTTGTATTGGGTTTTTGTGTTGGTTAATGTTGGGGCCGTCGGATTATCCGTGTTTCATTTCCTCTTCGTAGGCCGCCCGCAATTGTCGGCGGGCGCGGGAGAGAATCATTCTCAGGTTCACCTCCGTTTCCCCCGTAATCTCTGCCATGTCGTGGAAACTGCATTCTCCAACGTGGCGCAGGGCCACAACGCGGCGCGACCGCGGGGAGAGCCGCGCCAGGAGGCGCTTTAGCAGGCCGTGCGTTTCGCGGTGTTCCATTTCAGCCTGTGCTGTGGCGGCGTCGATGTCCGTGGGTGCGTTGTGCGCTTCAGTGATGTCGGCGGCGGCGTGGCGGTTGCGTAGCATGTTGAGACTGATGTGGCGCAGCGTTGTCATGAAATAGCCCTCGGCATTTTCCATGCGTTCAAGTTCATTTCGCTTTTCCCACAGGCGGGCAAACGTGTCTTGCACGGCGTCTTCCGCATCTTCCGCATTGCCAAGAACAGAAAAGGCCACGCTGTAGAGGCGCGGAGTCAGTTGGAGATATTTCTGTTCGAAGCTTTGCGTGTTCATGCCGTTGAGGTTAGAGCCGAAGTGTAGGCCAGAGGAGACTGCCTTCCGTGGCGTGTTTCTATTGTTATAACACGAAGGGATGGATTTTGTGACAAGAAAAAGAAAGTTTTTTTAGGCCGGTGGTCAAAAATATTGTTTTTTGAAGGATGGCCGAGAAAAAAAGACAAGGGGGCGCTCCAAACTATGCGGTTTGGAACACCCCCATTGTCGAAAACTTAGTGGTGGTGAAAGTATAATGCTTTCAACATTGCGTAAAACCACCTACTCAAAATAGAAAGAGAGCACCACCATTGAGGTCGTGGCGCGGTCGATGCTCTGTGTATAGACAAATTGCGTGGGGTCGGTGAGGTCCTTGCGATTTTTCTCTAAAACGTTTCCCAGCCCGAAGCAGAATTTGATTTCTGGGATGAGTTTGAAGAAAGGAAGGTAGAGGTCGCATCCGATTCCCGTTTCAAGCATGAGGTTGAAGGCTTTGGTGCGCAGGAGCGTGTGTTTGTTGGCCGTCAGGTCGTACATCGGCGAGACTCCTGCCACAACGTAGGGCCGATAGTTGTTGAAGCGCGGCGCACTCACTTTGAGGTCTATGGGCAGTGCCACGTAGGTCGACTTCATGTCTTGCGAGTTGCGTCCTTCGTCGGCCAGATTGCGGAAGCGTATGTGCTTGCTGCCGAAGTGGAGCGAGGGGATGAGGCGCAGGGAGAACGTCGGATTGAGTTTCCATTCGCCGAGCACGCCGACAGAAAACCCGAAATTGTGGCGGTCGTTGGCGGCAACCCACTGTGCTCCCGTTGCGGGGTCGATGAAACCGTTGTTGGTCAGAGAGAGCCCCTGGTCGTGCAGGCCGACGGTGAATCCGTAATGGAAGCGGCGCTCATCAATAAACGGTTTGTTTTGCACCTTGCGTTGTTGGGCACAGACCGACAGGCTGCAGCCCGCAAAGAGCAGCAGCGCCATAATGCGGCAGACGCTCGGAAGGAGTTTCAAATGGTTGTGCATAGGCAATGGGGGAGGGTTGGCCTCCGAGAGGGAGGGGGTTAGTAATGGTTACCATTACTTAGTTGACGTTCATGCTGAACGACCATGTGCCGTCGTTGTCGTAATATTTGCCAGAGTAGGTGCTGCCGTTGACGTAGCCTTCATAGCGGCCGCCGCCATTCTCGTAGATGAGCAGTTTCTTCGAACCGTCATAATAGTTACCCGAGATGTCCAGTGTGGTGTTGTTGAAACTGACCGTTCCGCTCACTTCGCTGTCGTTGTCAACGGTGAACACGAGGCGTACGTAGCACGATTTGTCGCCGTCGCTGTGGTGGAGATAACCCGTGATGACGTTGGTGTTGTCGTCGCTGGAAGTGCTGGAGGAATGGCTGTTTGACGCGTCGTCGGTGTTGTTCACTTCTTCAACGTCGGGCTCAGCCAGCGTGTCGGCATCGTAGGTGTCCGATTGTGTCGGCGTGTCGTCGGTTTCATAATCCACTACTTCCACATCGTTGCCGATGCTGTCTTCGCTGTTGTCGTTTGATTTAGAATCGTCGCCCAGCACCTTGGTGGCGATAAACCACGTGGCCCCGATGAGGATGATGGCGCTCAGAATGCCGATGACGACCCAGAGCACCGTGTTGTTGCGGCGCGGCGGCTGGTTGAAAGAACCAGAGGGCGGCACAGTTCCAGGATTGGAAGGCGGCACGGTTCCAGGATTTGAGGGCGGTACGGCACCAGGGTTTGACGGCGGCACGGCACCAGAGGCCATGGTCGCAGGGCCAGAAGGTGGCACGGCGCCAGGATTGGAGGGCGGCACGGTGCCGTTGCTGACGATGCGCGTTTTTGGTGAAGCATCGACTTCCGGCACCGGCGGGATGTCGTCGGGCACAGGGGGCGGCGTTGTGCCGTTGTTCGTGTTAATGGTGGTGTTGGCATCGGCGTCAGGGGCCGGTGCGCCACACACGGGGCATTCCTTCAGATCGTCGGGAAACTGATGACCGCATATAGAACAAGTCTTCATGATGTTTTTTGTTTTTTAGATGGCAGGCGCAGTGGCAGTTGCTTTCGGTTGGGGTATGCAATGCTTTATAGTAATGGTGAAAGATTTTTTACCATTACTTAGGTCGGCGCCTTGATTATATAGGACAATAAACGGAAAGGGAGAAGGGCTTCTTAGCAGGAGGCAACAGAAATGCTGTGAGAATTGATGATGGGCATCCCTTGTCGTTCCGTCAGTATTTTCTCCCGATTCTATGAACAAGCAAATTTAAGGAAAAGGCTTGAAATGGGCGAATGGTGGGCCGATTTTTTGGGGGACGCGTTGGAAAACGAGGTGGGGCAAACGGGAGAGCGTGATTAACGGGTGCGCGTTAAAAGCGGGCACCGTCCCTTGCTTGTCACAAGTTTGGTGGGCACCCGCTTTTGTTCCATGAAAACGCTGAGTGTGCCGTTCATCCCATTGTTCTGTGTGTGGCACACGAGATAATATATGAATAAATGTTCCTCAAGAATAAAAGGCTTTTGGCGGGAGCATTGCAGCGGCGGCTGCCGCATCCCTTTCTTGTTCTTTTAATTTGTGGGGGCATTCTTGACTTGCTCGTTGCCCTCATATAGCCTTCCTTCGCTAATACATTCTGAGAGGTTTTCGTCTTGAACAGCGGCACCTTTGCCGTTGTCCGATGTGCAAATTAAGTAAAAACGAATGAAACCGGGCAACCAAAAAGGTGTCCGGTTTCGTTCAAATGGTAAAAAATGCCTGATTTCGTATCATTTGGAAGTAAATTTTACGATATGGAAGTGTGGCGGGAGGTCCTTTCGAGCAGATAATTAGTATTTTGATTCCCTGTTTGTCTTGCCGCAAACGTGAAGCGGCATGGCGCCGCCGCGTCTTCCTCCTTCGGTTTGGCAGAGCTGGCGTCCCTTCTCAAAATGGTCAAAACGGCCAGATGAGCGGCACGAGCAACACCGTTAGGATGAGGGCGATGAGGTTGAGGGGAAGCCCCACTTTCACGAAGTCGGCAAAGCGGTAGTTGCCGATACCCTGCACGATGAGGTTGGTTTGGTAACCGATGGGCGTGGAGAAACTTGCCGATGCCGCCATGCAGATGGTCACGAAGAAAGGCATGGGGCTGACGCCGAGGTGTTGCGCCATTGACAGAGAGATGGGGAAGGCCAGGGCCGCCGCGGCGTTGTTCGTCATCAGTTCGGTGAACACGTTGGTGATGACAAACACAACGGCGAGCAGCACCAGCGGCCCGTGGTCGTTGCTCAGACCCGTGGCGAAGGACGCCACGGCGTCGGCCATGCCGGAATTTTGCATGGCGCGGCTGATCGCAAAGGCCGAGGCAATGGTGATGAGGATGTCCCAGGAGACATATTTGGTGTATTTCCGTGCGGGGAACATGCCCAGCCATGCCATGATGATGGTCGTTATGCTCACGAAGAAAAACATGTCGAGCGTCATGCCAGGACAAGCCTGCTTCACGGCGGGCAGTTCGCCAATGGTGGCCCCCAACACCATCAGCACCATGAGGCCGACGGCCAGCCAGCGTTTCGATTTGTTCATCGGCGCTTCTTCTTTTCGGCCGTCCGACACCATGAGGAAGAACGAGGAGTCGCCCCAGTTTTCCATGAAAGACTTGTCGGCCAGCAAAACAAGCGTATCACCTTCGCGAAAGCGCTCCTTACGCATATCGTGGATGATGATGGTGTCGCCGCCGCGTCGTATCTCCAAGATGGTGGCACCATATTTTCGCTTGAAGTCGAAGTCGCGTACGCGGCGGTTGATGGCCGGGAAGCGGGCCGCAAGCACCACTTCAATGCGTTGCAGACCCTCGCGTCGCTCTTCGCTCGTGATTTGCTCTTCGCGGTCTTCCCGACGGTCGGGGAGCAGGCGCGGCGAGGCGAGGTATATATAAAGGAGTCCGACAACGGCAATGACGATGCCCACTTTTCCAAGTTCAAACATGGAGAAGCCGGTATATCCAGCATCAATGACCATGCCGTGGACAACGAGGTTTGTGCTTGTTCCGATGAGCGTACACACGCCGCCAAGGATGGTGGCGTATGACAAAGGGATGAGGAACTTCGTTGGCGAAAGTCGGTGGCGCTCCGCCCAGCGTTTGATCATCGGGGCGAAGATAACCACCACTGGCGTGTTGTTGAGAAAAGCTGAGATGAAGGCCACGGCGGGCAGCATGCGAGCCTGTACGCCCCGTATGGTGGCGCGGCGTTTGGGCAACAGGTGCTCAAGGAGCGTGCTGAGCAGTCCGGAGCGCCGCACGCCTTCGCTCACAAGAAAGAGCATTGCCACGGTGATCATGCCCTTGTTGGAGAAACCTTCAAGAAGTTCCTTCGGGCTCAAGATGCCGGCACACATGAAGGCCACGGCACCCGAAAGCAGAATGAGGCCAGGGCGCATGCGGTCTTTGATGAGCGCGATGATGAGCACCGACAATATGATGATGACAAATATGGCTTGGAATCCCACGGTGGTTGTTTAAAAGAGGAGGTGAACGTAGCGTGTTTAAGATCTGGTATATTTTGGGGCTTACCCCTTCTGTGTAGCTGGGCGAACGATGAAGAACGGGTTGAGGAGGTCCTCTTTGTTGTAGACCACTGGTTTGCCGTCTTCAGCTTTCACCACTTCGCAGCCAGCACCGAGGGCAATGGCGTGTCCGGCAGCCGTGTCCCATTCCATGGTGGGGGCGAGGCGCGGATAGATGTCGGCGCGGCCTTCAGCCACGAGGCAGATTTTTAGCGAACTGCCCGCAGAATGTAGTTCGAGGCCAGGGTGGGCTTCACGCTCACGGGCCACGAAAGCTTCCGTTTCTGGAGAGAGGTGGGAGCGTGAAGCCACCACGATGTAGGGCCGCTCGGCGTCATCGTTGAGCGGCAGGGCCGTTTGTCCGACGAGGCTGCCCGTTTCGTCCACTTCGCAGCGCCAGGCCGCGATTTGTCCGTTGAATGCCTCCGTGTGTCCCCAGAAAAGCGTGCGCGACACGGGCACGTAGATGACGCCCATGACAGGCACACCGTCTTTGACGAGGGCGATGTTGACAGTGAACTCCCCGTTGCGCTTGATGAACTCCTTCGTGCCATCGAGTGGGTCGCAAATCCACAGCGTTTCCCATTGTTTGCGAACGGCATAGTCCTCGTGACAGCCTTCCTCGCTGAGCAGAGGGTAGGGCGTCATGTCGAGCGCCTGCGCGATGACAGCGTGTGAGCGACGGTCGGCCAGGGTGAGCGGCGAATTGTCGGCTTTGCGTTCAACTTCCCAGTCCAAATCGGGATGGGTGTATATTTTCATGATGGCCTCGCCAGCTTCCACAGCGGCGGATAATGCTATTTGAAGAAGAGTTTCTGGTTTCATTTGTTTGGTGGATGATTGGAAATTGTCAGGCGTTACTCCTTATAGGTAGGGTGTTAAAAATATAGATAAATATCTGCGCGGTTTTGAGCCAAATAGCATGGCGGTTGCGGCGCACGCTGCCCCTGAAAGGGGCTCATATTTAGGGTAGGGGCTTGCCCCTACCTCTTGAGGCCGATTTATGAACCTCGCCCCTGTAAGGGGCTCATATCTCGACAGATATTGCGGGG
>ENA-OPNW01001541-OPNW01001541.1-human-gut-metagenome-genome-assembly--contig:-NODE-1541-length-11276-cov-4.874432_pt1 | contig 11276 bp, 9 predicted proteins | sample MGYA00241540_ERZ501777 | MGnify/ENA primary metagenome ERZ501777 (study PRJEB25962, sample SAMEA2042615) | human gut metagenome | biome: human gut; feature: human-associated habitat; material: faeces...
TTCATTATACAACAACGACGATAAATCATCAATCTTATTAAAAAGATATTAGTATTACAGCAAAATCTCTGGATACTTGATAAACGTAGCTATCGTCAAAACCGTATTTCCGTATTTTACCTATGGTTGGATGAGAAGATAGTTCGTTCAGAGGAACGAGAATCTTGCCGGCAATTTGATTACACTTCATTTCCATTACATTCTGAGAAACACTGTTTTCGTTAACATCGTTACAAATTCCAGATGTACGGGTAACAATATGAACTAACTCATGGCAGAGCGTGAATAGTCTCGCAGATGGTTCATCTTTTCGATTCAAAGCAATAATTGGCATTCTCTCATATGCGATCGACAAGCCACGCATTTCAGACGGGGCGATTTTTGTTGCTTGAAAAATAAGAACATCCCACTTTTCAAGAACTCGAATGCAATGAGATAGAGCGACTTCTGGCTTTCTGAACTTGCATTGGATATCTTCCGTCAGTTCTAATAGGTTTCGTATAGCTGCCGCTATTTCCTCCATATCTGCTCCAGCACTTAGCTTTATTGGAAAAGAAAGAGGCTCTCTTTTTTCTTCCTCATAAAGAGACAATACTGCATCGCGGCGATCCTCTATATCACGGAGAAACCAACGGAACTCGCGAGAAGTTATGATGCTGTTTCCATTATTTCCGAATGTCCTGTAGTCAGTTTTTTCAAGGCGTTTTAGCTTTTTCGGCGTGTCCGGCAAATAGAAATATACGAATGGAACCCTATACTGTTTTGCCAAATTTTTTGCTTGAGTTACTGTCGGGTACGAAGTTCCCTGCTCCCATGACAGTATCTTTTCAGGTGCCGTATGCAGCTTCGCGGCAATGTCATCAATAGTAATGCCGTCAAGGTTCCGCGCCCAGGCCAGCACTTCCGGCGTAATTATAGCAGGAATAGACTTTGCCATATTTACTCCCCCTTTCTCTTTTTGAATTTCTATCGGTGAAGGAAAACACCTTAAGAGTGCAATGTATACAGGTAGAATCTATCAGTCATCATCGCTGCTGCCGTTGTTTTTCTCATACTGCTGTTGTAGCAATTTTACGGCACGGTCAAAATCACTTTCAAGTTGCTTCATCTCTCTTGCACGGTAGATTTCAAATTCCTTCTCGGCTTTTTCAACAGCCTGCTTGTGAGAAACTCGCCCCTTTCCCTCCAAAAGCTTTCTTCTATTCGACACAATCTGATTATCAAGAGCGTCAATCCAGTTCTGCATAGTCATAGGTATCTGCTCCAAAGCCTGCAATTCCGCAAAATCGAGAAATTGTGCGACAAGAAGATTGAGTCGCTGCAGTTCTATTTCAGAGAGATAGTTTTTCGCAATTTTCACATCATCTTTGGTGACGTAGTCGCCCTTGAAATTGGTCATACCCACCAGCGGCTTTTCACTGTCCACCCGATCATAGATAACCTCGGCTGCTGTGTGCTCATGAACAGCGTAATGGAGTTTGTTTTGCACGGTAGCAAAGAAAGCTCTCGTCAAATCCGATCTCGGATCATAGTCCGTCGCTGTTGCATAGATGTCCGTCACCTGCTGATAAAAATTGCGTTCAGAGGAACGAATATCCCGGATACGCTGCAACAGCTCTCGAAAATAGCGGGAGCCGCCCTGCTTCAAGCGGTCATCGTCCATTGTGAAGCCTTTTTGAATATACTCATGCAGCCTTTCTGTTGCCCATCGACGGAAGCGGGTCGCAATCTGCGACTGCACGCGGTATCCGATAGCGATAATCATATCCAGATTGTAGTGGTCGATGTTTCGCCTTACCTGCCGGTTGCCCTCGGTGCGAACCAACAAGAATTTCTTGTTAGTTGCCTCCGGCGCAAGCTCACCATCCTTGTATATGCCGTCAATATGCTGGCTGATGTTCTGCTGTGTGGTGTCATAGACCTCAGCAAGCTGCTGCTGTGTGACCCAGATATCTTCATCGGAGAAACGGACAGAAACCTTCGTGATTCCGTTCTCATCTTGGTAAATCATCACATTGTTATCGTTCATGAGCAACACCTCCGTCTCTTTCTTCTCTGATACTTTCCGTCAGGCTACATGTTTTTTATGTCAGTTTTTTCTATTTTGCACGGGTATTTCGTACGGCTTTCCATCCTTGTTATAGGTCAAATTAAATACAAGATCAGACAGCCATTTCTTAAACGAAGGATTATCCTGGAACTGCTTAAACAATTCCATATTGTCCGCCATAATTGAAAAGATGACCTGTTGCAACGCACGTTCGCTTTCCAAGCGCGCACTCTGCTCATCAGAGTTTCTCATGGCATTCTGATATTTTTCGTCCTTAGAGACCATGGCCGGTATCTCAAGGATCTGCCGACGCACATTATCCGCATCATTCCAGTTGATATTACCAAACATATCATTGAAGTTGGAGAGAATGACAGACAACAAATCCATTTCCGGTTCAACGATATGCCCAACCTTTCCCGCCGGTACGGGAGCCACCTCCGTATCGGCATCTTCCAGGCGAATGGACATGACCTCACGCGCTTCGTTGCGGTAACTTTCGAGGTCGATCTTTTCAAGAATCCCCTGCGAAAGATCGTTCTCTCGTGGAGACGGTAACTTTGGTATCAGCAAATTAAGAAAGATGGACAACCGTTCCCAGTCTGCGTTACCATACGGCAAAATCGCTCCGAGAAAGCCATAAGTACGCACGAACGCCTTTGCTGCGCTCTTAAATTTAATCTGGTCATCCGTGTCAAGCTGCTTGTAAACGGCAGTGCAGGCATCTAATGTGGGATCAAGTTTGTCGCGATCCGCTCCATCCAGGTACAAATTGACAAGCCGCTCGACATCTTCGTTGGAGAACACCTGGTATTCCTCCATTGTTGCAACAAGGTCGTATAGCTTGTTCGGATCGGTTTCGCCGGACAGAATCGTGGTGCGGTAATATCGCGAAAATGATTCCTGAATCATCTCCGGTTTGTTGGCAAAGTCCAAGACGAAGGTATCGTACTTTTTCGGGCAGCAGCGGTTCAAGCGGGAGAGCGTCTGTACCGCCTTGATGTCATAGAGCATTTTGTCCACATACATGGTGTGGAGCAACGGCTCATCAAAGCCCGTCTGGAACATATCCGCAACGATGAGAATGCGATACGGGTCTTTTTTGAACTCCTTCGGTATCTTGGCATCTGGGAAGCCGTTCAGCCCTGCCGATGTCAGCGGCGGTTCCTGCCCTTGATACTTGTTCTCGCCGGAAAAGGCGATGATTGTCTTATACGGACTGCGCCTGTCCGCAAGGCATTTATTGATGGCGTAATAATACTCGATACAGCGGGGGATGCTGGAGGTCACGACCATAGCACGAGCTTGCCCGCCTATTTTTCCTTTGGCAATGACTTGTTCGTGAAAATGATCTACCATCATAGCCGCTTTCTTGGCAATGGTATAGCTGTCGCTTTCCACAAAGCTGCGCAGCTTCTTCTGCGCCCGCTTCTTATCGAACATCGGGTCATCCTCGACGGTCTTCATCAGCTTATAGAAGCTGTCGATAGGCGTGTAGTATTGCAGCACATCCAGAATGAATCCTTCCTGGATCGCCTGCTTCATCGTATAAACGTGGAAAGGTCTGTGTTTAACATCGTCGCCGTCCTGATACGGAACGCCGAAGGTTTCCAGTGTTTTGTTTTTCGGGGTTGCGGTAAACGCAAAGTAGCTGGCATTGTTCAGCAGTTTACGCCCTTCCATCATGGCGTTGATCTTATCCTCGTTATCCATCTCGTCATCAGAAGCAAGCCCTGAAAGTGCAAGGTTCATCTGCGCGGAGTTTCTTCCGCTCTGTCCGGAATGAGCCTCATCGATGATAATGGCGAAATGGTTATCCTTGTGTTCTGCTCCAATCTGTGGAACGATGTACGGGAACTTCTCAATCGTGGTCACGATAATACGCTTTCCATCTGTAATGGCTTTCGTAAGATCGCCGGAGTGCTCCGCCCACGCGACCGTGTTGCCGACCTGCATAAACTGCTTGATCGTATCCCGAATCTGCTTGTCGAGAATCCGGCGGTCAGTGACTACGATAACGGAATCCAGCATCGGGCGACCGTCCTGTTCAAGCCCAATCAGTTGATGAGCAAGCCAAGCGATAGAGTTGGATTTGCCGCTGCCTGCGCTGTGCTGAATAAGATACTTTTTTCCGACACCATTTGTTTTCACATCGGCAAGCAGCTTCGTTACAACATCGAGCTGATGGTAGCGGGGGAAAATCTGCTTTTCCTTTTTCTTTTTGGTGTCCTCGTCCACCTCGACGACGACCTGCGCGTAGTTTTCTATGATCAGCGTCAGCTTTTCCTTGGTGAGGATATCCTTCCAAAGATAATCGGTCATAAGGCCGTCTGGATTCGGCGGGTTACCTGCTCCATCATTATATCCCTTGTCAAAGGGCAGAAACCAGCTGTCTTGTCCGGCAAGTTTCGTGCAGAACTTGATGCGGGCATCGTCTACGGCAAAATGCACCATGCAACGTTTGAACTGGAATAGCATCTCTCTGCAATCACGGTCATCCTTGTACTGCTGAACGGCATCATCAACATTTTGCTTTGTGATCTGATTCTTTAGTTCAAATGTAATAACCGGGAGGCCATTGATAAATACGCACAGATCCAGTGCCAGTTTGGCTGCATCCTGTGAATAGCGGAGTTGTCGGGTGACGCTGAAAATATTCTTTTTGAACAACTCCTTAGCTTTTGCGTTGCCCTCAGAGGGAGTCAGGTAAAACATGATCAGGTCGGCGGGGTATACTTTGATGCCGTTTCGCAGCACGTCAACTATGCCACGCTTGGAAATCTCTCCCTGTAAACGATTGAGGAATTGTGCATATTTCTGATGGCTTTTCCGAATACCAAGTTTCTCCAACTGCTCCGGCTGCGTATCTTGTAGGAACCGAAAAAGCCGTGTCTCATCAATGGCGTATTCTTTGTTGTAGTCGGTGTTGGATCCTTCTTCATATCCGTTGTGCTCAACAAGCCATTTTACGATAAGCATTTCAAGTCCGCTTTCCTTCGTATTTGCAAACATACCATTCCTCCTCTCCAATAAAATCAGAACGGCAATTCAGGTTCTGGCTCTACAACCTTAATATCGGAGATTTTAGCAATAAAGTTATTTAGCACAAGAGCCTGTGATTGTGGTGTTGCTGCGCGGAACCAGTCCAAAAATTTTCCGACCGTTTCATTTGGGATATTCACTCCATTGTTATAACGGTAACCACAGTCTACAACACTACTAATTACATCGGCATTCTTTTGAATCATCGTTTCAAACAGATTAGTAGTAAGTGCTTTTTCCAATCTGGAAATAAAAATCGCACAGTCAGTATTGAATCGGGGTTCCGACATATAAGATGTTAGAGACTTATAAATTAAATTAGTAAACTCCTGATAGATTTCCCTGTCCTCATCAGATATTTGCATATGAAGGAAATCGTGCTTTCCTATGGCCTCTCGTATAGCAGCAAAACTTTCAAAACGATTTTCAGGCTTTTTCTCCATCATTTTATTCAAAATGTCATTGTATGAAAAATCTGTCCGATCACAGCTTCCTGCGTTATCGATTAACCGACCAAACAGTTCTGCCAGATAGAACATATCAGTAAGGCTGGTATAGATACCATCATAATATTCCTGCGGCAGAGTGTCAGATGCAGCACGATTAATGTCTGCCACAAGGCTGTCAGCGTCGCCACCATCTACCCTTGAAGCAATCTTTCCAATCCCGAAATCAATTACTTTCACCGTTCCACTTTTATCTACGAGAATGTTTCCCTCACGAATATCCCGGTGAATGATTCCGTGCGCTTCTATGTAGCAAAACGCATCGATAAGCTGCAGAAAAACATCATCCAAAGTGGTTTCTGCAAACGGGGCAAAGTAATCACTGATAAAGTCCCCTATATTTTCCCCGTCAATGTACTCCATAAGGATATAGCCCGTGTAAATATTTTCATAAGCGTAATAGTTATAAATACGGACAATGTTTCTATGGTTGAGTTTGTAGAGAATCTTGATTTCATCAAGAAAATTCTTATAGAATTGCTCCTTAATTCCATCGTACTCTGGTTCATATTTTTTTGCGACAAACAGTTCGTCTATAAACGGATCTTGGAGTAAGACCGTCTTTCCGAACGAACCACCGCCGAGATCATTATTGACCATAATGTAATCCTTCTGCTTTACAAAAGGAATAACATCTCCGTTTTGTTTAGCAACAGCCATGTTTAATCCTCCTGTTCTTCAGTATCTTCTTCACCATCGTCCTCATTATCCGCATCGGCATCTTCATCTACAAATTCATATTCGGGAATCTCAATGCCACGGACATCAATCTTGCCGGTGACGCTATCAGCGACAAGGCGCACCCGGTATTCTCGTAGCACAGAAATTTCATCGGTCAAAACAGCAATGGCTTTTTTAACCTGGTCAATGATTTCATTTATTATTGCTACCACCTTGTTTTGATCAGCTTCTCCTGGAAGAGTGATGATTGTGTTTCCCAATGCTGTCGGATAAATGTGAACAATGATATCGCCCTTGCCGTTAATGTATCTATGCTTTAATGCAGCCTGACTATAGAGCTGATAAAGAAGATACTCCACATTTATTCCTCCATTGGGATGGAAAACGATAACATCTCCGCCGACAGCAACAATTTGGTCACCCATATACAAAATGGATTTGCCGATTTCATCCTTCGTTTCACCGGTTCCCGCCATCACAATATCGCCCTTCAATATTTTTCTTGATGCTGAATAAGCCGTTCCATCAATGTGATGCGTGATTATAGATGTTTTGTATTCGTACTGCGTATAAATATCTCCATAGAGAATAGCTGGATATTCTTCATCCTCTACGAGATTGTCTCTTGAGAAACCGCCACCTTTGAAAAAGGTACCGAGTTGCTTGAGCCGAACCACGCTAACCACAGGATACGCACATAACTGCTTCTCAATTTCAGCCTGCATAAACTCTTTAAGCGTAGCAATCTGCTTCTGTTTAACAGCAATCAGCTTGTTTATTCCTGATACCTTCCAATCCAGAAATCGAACAATCTGATCCTGCTCCTCACGGGGCGGGACAGGGTAAAATTGAGCCGCAAATACTTCAAAGCGAAAATCTGATGACCGCTCTCTTATACCTCGATACAGCGACTGGATATACCCTGAACGTGCCATTTCCCGAAGCAGCAAGGCGTAATATTGATTATTACTATTGCCTTTCGCTTGGCAGACACTATAAACAGGAGTACCTTTTCCATCAGAATCAGAAACGCCTATCGAACCAGCAAAAGCATCCATCACATGGATAACAAGATCGCCTTTTCTTATTCCTTGATAGCCGATTTCTTTCAACGATTCTGTGAAGCCAGTTGTTCTACGGTTTTTTCTTAATGTTACAGTGCCATCACGAAAACAGGTAACGACTTCATCTGTATCACTGGTTGGGCGTTGCATTTTCTGATACAGATTCTTTCCACGCACCAGTCCCCAATGTCCCGGCATCTGCTTGATCCACGGCACGGGAGACAGTGTGTAATTCTCATATCCGCTCATTGCACGCCCTCCATGATGCCAGCCAACAATCCGTCGGCTTCCTGCTCAAGGGTAGACAGACTACTCAAAATATCACTCATGTCCCGCAGTTCCACGGGCTTGTAGAAATACTTCGTAAAGCTTATCTCATAACCAATCTGTGTTTTCTTCTCATCCACCCAGGCATCCGGCGCATAGGTCAGCACCTCGTTTTTCATAAACGCATCAATATTGCCCTCATATGTGAACGGAATGTTCTCTGTGTCGCGCAGGTCAACATCCGGATCGCCCTCGATGGGCTGTGCGGCCGGGTCTTTTTCTGTGATAAAGGGGCGCACCTTTTTCAACGCGGCGGCTTTCAGCTTGGTAGCCTTGGCAAAGGTAGTCCAATCATCCAACGGTGCTGTTTTTGCAGCCTTTTCGATAGCTGCAATCACGCTGTCGTATTCATCCGACTTCTTGAATGTATCCGCCGGGATTACTCTGTCAGGATACACGCGCAGACGCAGCGGCCGCTCCACCGTCACATTCCAATAACCGAAGTCCTCGTTGTTCAGAATCATGCTGACTTCGCTTTCCTCCATTGCGAGGAAAATACGGACGATCTCCTTGCGGATTTCTTCGGTAAACTCACAGTTTTTCTTGCCCATGTTCTTGCGCAGTGCCGACTTCATCGCCGTTGCGTCGATAAGCTGAATTTTACCCTTGCGGCGATCCTCCTTCTTATTGGAAAGCACCCAAATGAATGTGCCGATGCCCGTATTGTAGAACATATTCTCTGGCACAGCGATAATGGCCTCCACCAAATCGTTCTCAATCATATAGCGGCGTGCGTTGCTTTCACCGCTTCCCGCATCGCCCGTGAAGATGGACGAACCGTTATGTACCTCCGCAATGCGGCTGCCGAGAGGCGTGTCTTTCTTCATCTTCGCCACATTGTTCAGCAGAAACAGAAGCTGACCATCGCTTGTGCGCGGAATCATCGTAAGCTGCTCGCCGCCGTCCAGATAAGTGTTGAAACGGCTGTCGAGGATTTCCTTCTTGCCGCCTAATTTTTCGGCGTCGGTTTTCCAGCTCTTGCCGTAAGGCGGATTTGAGAGCATAAAGTCAAACTGCCGGGTGGCATTGCCGTCCAAGGACAGCGTTGAGCCGTAGCTGATATGTTCTGCCTGGTCGCCGTCACCCTTGAGTAACATATCCGCTTTGCAGATGGCATAGGTTTCCGGGTTGATCTCCTGCCCAAAAAGGTGGATAGAAACATTTTTGCCGCGCCGTGCCGCCAGTGTCATAAGCCGATCCTGTGCAACGGTGAGCATACCACCCGTTCCGCAGGCTCCGTCATAGCAGGAGTAAGTAGCGTCCTTGATCTGATCCGCAATCGGCATAAAGATAAGGTCTGCCATCAGCTCAACAACATCACGGGGCGTCCAGTGTTCGCCGGCTTCCTCGTTGTTCTCCTCGTTGAACTTACGGATCAGTTCCTCGAAAATCGTACCCATGCCGTGGTTGTCCAGACCGGGATGCTTGAGAATGGTCTTTTCTTCGTCTTTGTACACCGGGTTCGGACTGAGGTTAATATCCGAAGATATAAATTTTTCAATGACTGCACCGAGGATATCTGCCTCGATCATGGTGTCAATCTGATTGCGGAACTTGAACTTCTCCAGAATCTCCTGCACATTCGGAGAGAAACCGTCAAGATATGCTTCAAAATCCGTTTTCAATGTCTGCTTCTTCGCACGGCTGGTAAGGTCGCGCAGACGGAACGGAGACGCATTGCAAAAAGCCTGTCCCACCACGTTGCACAGTGCAGGCCACTGGTTATCGATACCTGCCGCATCCAACTTTTTCTTCATATCCAGGGCAGCCTCTTTACTGTCCTCCAAAAGAGCATCCAAACGCCGGATGACCGTCATCGGCAAGATTACATCACGGTACTTGCCGCGCACATAAACATCACGCAGGCAGTCATCTGCGATACCCCATATAAAACTAACTATTTGATTATGCACCTGATTGTCCATATTTCTTCGTTTCCTTTCGTACTGTGATGAGATTCCGGCGCATTATTTCTTTCATATCGCACGGTGCAGCTCGTCCCGTTCCTGCTCTTTCTTTGTATCAATCATCGGTCGTATGCTCCTTTTCCTCAGGTATGAACTCCAGAATATCATCCACGCCACAGTCAAGGGCATAGCAGATTTTTTCAATGCTGTCTAACGCCACATAGTGGTCACGCTTTAATCTGGTTATGATGTTTGCGCTGAAGCCCGCCTTTTCCATCAGCTCGGCGTTGGTCACGCCCTTGTCGATCATCAAATGGAACAGCCTCTTATAGCTTACCGCCATTTTTCGCCCTCCTTTTTTCGCGATTGACTTAAAATTTATTATATCACGCAAATGTGAAATAATCAACATATACGCCGTAATATTCGAGTTGTATTCTTCCCTGAAATGCCCGATTCCGCACGGTCAAGGCAGGGTATGGGTTTATACGCGCTCATACGCTCACGGTCAAAAAAGCGGGTGCAGATGCTGCGTTTTGATTGTAAATGCACCCTAAACGCCGCATTATTCTGTCCGACTCTTGAAGCCGTTCTGTTTGGCGTTCTCGCTCGCTTTTTGTCTGCGTTCCTCGCTCATGGGCGGTTGCAGACGGATGGATAGTCGGGACTTGTCCAGCACATAGGAAACGTCGCCTTGCTCATGGGTCTTTTCCTGTCGGCAGAAGTCAGGGTACTTTTTTGCGAACATCGCCAGCCGCTTTTTCAGCCCGGCATTGAAGGTGTAGATGCTTGCCGTGTCCGCTCCCTCGTTGAACAGAATGATGGTTTCTTTCTCATATTTTGTCAGCTTTGCCATAGGATCCTCCTTAATCTCCGAAAATGAAAAGCGGCAGGGACTTCACAAGGAAATGCCTGTCGCTTTTGCTGCGGTATGAAATTAGCGGGTCTGAACTTGGAATATCAGCAATAAATCAGCTCATGCTTGATAATTTCCTCGGCTCGGCTGCGGGTGGAGTTCATGGACTGCACCCATAGCATCTGGTCGGAGGCTTTCAGGGTTTCGTCCACTCCCTCGGCTTCTGCCATCTGCTCAATGATAAGGCTGCATCTTTCCGTTGCCTGCTCGTTCAGGTCGGCAAGGTAGGTGTGTAGCTTGCAGGAGAGAACGAGTTCACTGTAAAAACCGGGACGGCACATCCGCAGGTAGGCTTGATGCAGTCTGCCCCAATGCCCGACAGGGCGTATTTCCTCCGGCAGCTTCCAGTCCGGCACATAGTAATCGCCCACAAGAATGTAGTTGATGCCGTTTTCGTGGATTCGAGGTTTCAATTCCTTCATAATTATCATGCTCCTTTCGGTTTTGCGACTTTTGGCTCTGCTCTCGGCAGATTGCAAACGGGATCGAACACGCCCTTTGCAATATCCTCCGCACGAATGGCGGCTTTCTTTGCGTCGATGTCGGCTTTACGCTTGTCCTTGATTTTGTTCTCGTAGGCTTGATGTTTTCCGCTGGCTTTGCGCTTCAAGTAGTTCTGATGCAGTCTGTCCTTGCGTTCCTCTTTCTTGCGGCGTTCCTCCAATTCCTCCGGGGTCAGCTCCGCTTCTCCGAACGCCGGAGGGACGAACCGCCCGACGAAGTTGAAGTAATGCTCTTTCACTGGGGAGCAGGCTTTCCCGTTGCAAGTTGCTGTCCACCATG
>ENA-OPNW01001542-OPNW01001542.1-human-gut-metagenome-genome-assembly--contig:-NODE-1542-length-11274-cov-5.154203_pt1 | contig 11274 bp, 8 predicted proteins | sample MGYA00241540_ERZ501777 | MGnify/ENA primary metagenome ERZ501777 (study PRJEB25962, sample SAMEA2042615) | human gut metagenome | biome: human gut; feature: human-associated habitat; material: faeces...
CGCCATGCCCCAGGCGGTCAGGATGGAGCCGTGAATAGAGGCGAGCTGCTTCACGCCGAAGAGATCGGATAGGAAGGCAGGCATGCAGGAGAAGCCGCCGCCGTAGCAGGAAATCACGGCGAGTACCAGTATCTCGAAGAGAAGCGCATCACTGACATGGGCAAGTGCATAAAAAGCGAAGACCTCGAACGCAAAGAAGATCATGTAGGTCACACCGCGGCCGATCCAGTCGGAGACGGATGCCCAAAGGATACGGCCGGCGCCATTCACGATGCCGATGATACCGACAAGGGAAGCTGCCTCGGCCGCGCTCATGCCGATGATCTCCTGCGCCATGGGCGAAGCCACGGCAAGAAGGCCGATGCCGCAGGTGATATTCGTGAAGAAGATCCACCACAGCACATACCATTTCCATGTGTACATGGCCTCCTTGCGCGTGAGACCTTTGGCCTGAGCTGTCTTTTCCCCATCCTTTCGGATCTCTTCCTCAAGCACCTCTTCCAAAAGCATCGGGATCTCACCCTTCCTCGGCGGCCGGATGTAGGAGGCAGAAAGGATCATGACCAGCGCATAGGCAGCGGCAAGGATGAGGAAATTCTCCGTGAGCCCGAAGCGATCGACAAGATAGCGCATGGCAGGACCTGCGATGAGCGCTGCGAAGCCGAACCCCATAATGGCCAGCCCCGTCGCAAAGCCGCGATGCCGGGGAAACCATTTCACAAGCGTAGAGACAGGCGTGATATAGCCCGTGCCAAGACCAATGCCCCCGATGGCTCCGTAGAAGAGATAGAGCAGGAAAGCGGACTGACAGTGAACCGCCGCCGCTGTCCCAAGGAGACCCGTACTGAAAAAGACGGCAGAGACCATCCCGCTCCGGGACGGCCCCAGCCGCTCGACCAGAGGGCCTAAGAAGCCTGCCGAAAGCCCCAGAAACAGGATCGCGATCGAGAAGGCCCAGGTGGTCGCAGAAAGCGAGAGCCCCATCGTCTCCATCACAGGGCGCGTCAGGACGCTCCATGCATACACACTTCCGATAGACATGTGGATCCCCACGGCCGCCAGAGCAGTGAGCCAGCGATTTCTTTTCATCAAAAAATCCCTCCATTTTTGAAATGAAGGGAAATCTGCGCGCTCCCGTCTCTGCGATGCCATTTAGCAGGCATCGCAGGGAAACGAAAACCGCCTGAGCAGATTTCCCTGCCCAGACGGTCGGCTTTTTCATGAGGCCCGCAGTCCACGTGGTTCATTCCACCTATTTCCGTCAGTTCCGCGGCTCATCTATATTGTATATCTAGCCTAGCATGGATACGAGAGATTGTCAATGGGAAGCCCCTCCAAAAACATCTTCTCCCTCCGCTCAAGAGGCGCGCACGGGACATGCCTTGCCAATGCCATTTGCCAGTTTCTTATTTTTTAATGAAAACCACCCTCCAGATCTTCATCATCCTCTATGCATCATATGCATTGGATACCTGCCTTTTCCGTATTTCGTTTGCTAATTACGCAATACAAATTGTACGGTATGATATTATTTATATGTCATAATGCCTAATTTTATCGAAAAATTCGCAGATTCTCCGTATCCCCATACCCCCTATAGGTATCTTCCCATGTTTCATTCAATATTTATTGTCATGTATAAATATTTGTGCTAATTATTTGTTTACCTGTTATAATTTATATGATATAATTTGTAAGAAGTTGTAAGGAACTGCTAAACAATAAGAATACGATCTCATGTTCTGCCGCTTCTGCCTTATTCTTTTTAAAGAGTAACCTGGGAAACCACTCTTCATCTGTTATCATTAAGCCAACAAGGTCCCCTTCCCGACCTTGTTTTTTGGTGCCTTTTTTCAAGAGTCATCGAAAGTGACGGGTTTGTAAGAGCCGGCGAAGAGCTCTCTCCTCGCCGCTGTGCCAGACAGCGAAAAAACGGCTCTCCCGTCGCATCGGCAGGGGAAAGATACAGATGATAAAATCCCAGTCTTTATACCATTTTATATTATCAAGAAATTGGAGATGATGAGTTTGTCAATGAAGCAGCTTGGGATGCGATTGGGCGAGATGGTTCTCGTCTTGATCGGCATCAGCTTCATTACCTTCTGTCTGATCATGCTCTCTCCGGGTGACCCCGTCAGGCAGATGATCGCCGGTAATGAAGATATTATTGTTAGTCAGGTAGAGATCGACGCACTCCGCCATGAACTGGGTCTGGATAAGCCGTTCCTTCTGCAGTACCTGGACTGGCTCGGCAGAGTCGTACAGGGTAATTTTGGTTTCTCCTTCATGATGAAGAAGCCGGTCATTGATGCAATCATGGAAGCCCTCCCGGCATCCGTCATTCTGGCGCTGGCCTCCTCCCTCTTCATGCTTGTCTTCTCCATTCCGCTCGGCATTTATACCGCTGTCAAGCAGAATACCTGGTTTGACTACCTCGTCCGCGGCTGCACCTTTGCCGGTGTCTCCGTCCCGAACTTCTGGATGGGCCTCATGCTCCTTTGGGTCTTCGCACTGAAGCTCTCCCTCTTCCCGATCGTCGGTGGTTCGATTTCCCTCGAAAATCTGATCCTGCCGATGTGCACCCTGGGCATCGTCATGGCATCGAAATACACCCGTCAGGTACGTGCCACGGTGCTCGAAGAACTGCATCAGGACTACGTCATGGGCGCACGTGCCCGCGGCCTCTCGGAAAGCCACATCCTCTGGCGTGAAGTCCTGCCGAATGCCCTCCTCCCGCTGGTCACCCTCTTCGGTCTGGCCTTCGGCTCTCTTCTGGGCGGTGCCGCTGTCGTAGAAATCGTATTTTCCTGGCCGGGTCTGGGCTACATGGTCGTACAGGCCATCACCTACCGTGACTTCCAGACCGTACAGGCCATCGTTCTCTGGATCGCTTTCATGTACATGATGATCAACCTCATCGTCGACCTGTCCTACAACCGTCTCGATCCAAGACTCAGAAAGGGAGGTCACTGATATGGAAAGCTTAGTCAAAGGCTTCAAAGAAAATAAAGCCTTCCGCTTCACCTCTCTTCTGGTCGTCCTTCTTCTGGCGATCACACTCCTTGCTCCTGTCATCGCTCCTCATGACCCGCTCACCGCTGTCATGAAGGATGCGAACCAGGCACCGTCTGCGGCGCATCTCTTCGGCACAGACAAGCTCGGACGTGACGTACTCTCCCGTATCCTCTACGGCGCGAGCTACTCCCTGACCTCCGTCATCGCCCTCGTAGTCTGCATCTTCGTCGTAGGCACCACGATGGGCATCATTTCCGGATACTTCGGCGGCATCGTCGATATCGTCATCATGCGTATCGCTGATATGATGATCTCCTTCCCGGGCGTCATCCTTGCGATCGCCATCGCCGGTATCATGGGCGGCTCCCTCATCAATGCGATGATCGCACTGACTGCGGTCACATGGACCAAGTATGCCCGCCTCTCCCGTTCCATGGTCCTCAAGATCAAGCGTCGTGAATTCGTCGATGCGGCTGTCGTATCCGGCGGTTCCGTAGCGCATATCCTCTGGGTCCACATCCTTCCAAACATTCTCCCGCTCATGGTCATCACCGCGGCTGCTGATATCGGCGCCATGATGATGGAGCTTGCCGGACTCTCCTTCCTCGGCTTCGGCAGCCAGCCGCCGGCTCCGGAATGGGGCCTCATGCTGAATGAAGGCCGTCAGCAGCTCCAGACAGCTCCATGGCTGATGTTCTTCCCGGGTCTCTCCATCTTCATCACCGTCGTCGTCTTCAACCTTTGGGGCGACTCCCTCCGCGATGTCCTTGACCCGAGAAATGAAAGATAAGGTTCAGGGTTCAGGGTGGCGGCATCGCCGCGAATACATATGAGACGATGCCCGAAAGTGGTATTTAAGTGACTAGTCACTAGTCACCAATCCCTAATCCCTAGCCACAAGACACTTGTCACTCACTCATGTTTATTCCCATTATTTTTTATATCATTTACCCGAAAGGAAGCGTACACGATGAAATCTATTTACAAAAAAGGTGCCCTCTTTGCAGCAGCTGCTCTCATGGCTTTTGGTCTTTCCGGCTGCGGCGGTGACTCCGGCAATGCCTCCAAAGGTCCGAAGGACACCCTGACTGTCGGCGTTACGAACTTCGCAGACAGCCTCGAACCGACCGACAACTACTTCGGCTGGCAGGTCATGCGTTACGGCATCGGTGAATGTCTCGTTCACTTCGATGACAAGATGAATACAGAACCATGGATCGCTGAAAGCTGGAAAGTCTCTGACGACAAGATGTCCTGGACCTTCAAGATCAAAGACATTAAATTCTCCAACGGCACCCCGGTCACCGGCGAAGCTGTCAAGAAATCCATTGAACGTACCTTCGCAAAATCACCGCGTGCGAAAGCGATGTTCGAACTCGACCACATCACCGCCGACGGTCAGAATGTAACCATTTATACGAAAAAACCGATGGCTACCCTGCCGGGCATACTGGGGGATCCCCTCTTCATCATCGTTGATGCCGATTCCGACGGCAAAGTAGACTTTGCAAAACAGGGTCCGGTCTGCACCGGTCCATACATGGTCAAGACCTTCTCCAAAGCAAAGACCGAACTCGATGCAAACCCGAACTATTACGCAGCTGTTCCATTCAAGCACACCGTCGTCAACACCATCGACGACCCGAATACCCGTGCTATGTCTCTCCAAAAGGGTGAAATCGATGTGGCTGTCAACATTGCCGCCGGCGATATGCAGCTCTTCCAGGATAAGAAGAAATTCACCATCAGCAGCATTGCCTCCCTCCGCGACTGTCTGGCCCGCCTGAACATTTCCAACGGAAAGCCTCTCGCTGACAAGAAAGTCCGTCAGGCACTGCTCCAGTCCCTCGACCGCGACACCTACTGCAAGGTCCTCCTGAAAGACACCTTTATCCCCGGCGGTCCCGTCCTTCCGCCGTCTCTGGATTTTGACTTCGACAAACTGAAAGCCGAATATCCGGACAACTATAATGTGGAAAATGCGAAGAAACTGCTGGCAGAAGCAGGCTGGAAGGATACCGACGGCGACGGCTATGTGGATAAGGACGGCAAGAACCTTGAACTGGATTTCGTCTATTACAGCGGCCGTGCGGAACTGCCTCTCTTTGCGGAAGCCACCCAGTCTGATGCCAAGAAAGTAGGTATCAAGGTGAACATGAAGAATGTGGACTACAACGTTCTTTACGGCATCGGCACCCGCGGCGAATATGATCTCCTGATCTCCAACATCCTCACTGAACCGGCAGGGGATCCGGAAGTCTTCCTCAACATGTACTGGAAGACCAATGTGAACGGCAGCAACCCCGAGAACGCCGCCGGCTACTCCAACCCGGAATACGATGCACTCTCCGATCAGCTGGCTTCCGAATTCGACCCAGCTAAGCGTAGAGACATCATCATCAAGATGGAGAAGATCATCCAGGATGACGCTGCGACCCTCGTCTTCGGCTACCCGCAGACCAATATGATTTCCAGCAAAGCCGTAGAACATGCGGACATCAAACCGTGCGACTACTACTGGATCACCAAGGACATCACTCCGGCAAAATAATTTGTTTAGCCAGCAGTTTGCTCTAAGCAGTAGGCGGCCAGCCATTTGCGGTTTGCTGCCTACTGCTTACTGCTTACTATTTTTACAAGGAGACTTTCATGCTATTAGAAGTCAAAAACCTGGGAATTGCCTACGGCGACAAGCCCCCCATCGTTCAGGGCGTCACATTCAACCTGGATGAGGGCGAGATCCTCGCCATCGTCGGCGAATCCGGCTCAGGGAAAACCACCGTCATCCGTGCTATCCAGCACGTCCTGCCCGGCGGCGGTCATATAGCGGAAGGTCAGGTCATTCTTGAAGGCGAAGATACCCAGAAGCAGACCCCTGAAATGCATCGCGCACTCTGTGGCACAGACGTCTCCATGATTTTCCAGGACAGCGGCGCTATGATGAATCCGATCCGCACCATTGGCACCGAATTCCGTGAATTCCTCGCCGTCCATGGCATCAAGGACGACAAGGAAGCCCATGACCTGATGATTTCCATGATCGAAATGGTGCGCCTTCCGAACCCGGAACACATCCTGAAATGCTATCCCTACGAGCTTTCCGGCGGTATGCGCCAGCGCGTCGGCATCGCTATGGCGATGGCCATGAAGCCTAAGCTCCTCTTGGCCGATGAACCGACCTCCGCTTTGGACGTCACAAACCAGGCCATCATCGTCAAAGAAATGATGAATGTCCGTGACCAGATGAATACCGCCATCATCATCGTCACCCACAACATGGGCGTATCCTGCTACATGGCGGACTACATCATGGTCATGAAGAAAGGCCGCGTCGTCGAATACGGCAAAACAGAAGATGTCATTTATCACCCGAAGGAAGAATACACCCGTATGCTCCTTGCGGCGGTTCCGAAGATGGGAGGCAAAGACGCATGAAAAACTACGGAGAAGAAATCCTCCAGATGGTCGACATCTGCAAGGTCTTCGACCTCGGTGACGGCAAGAAGCTCCATGCAGCCGAAAATGTCAATGTCACCATCCACAAAGGGGAGACCGTCGGTATCGTCGGGGAATCCGGCTCCGGCAAGTCCACCCTTGCCAAGATGCTGACCCGTCTTTACTCCATGACCAGCGGGAAAATCATTTTCCACGGCAAAGACATCACAGATCTCAAAGGCGAAGCCCTCCGTCAGCACCGCAAATCCATCCAGATGGTCTTTCAGGACCCCTCCACCGCTTTCAATCCGAAGCAGCGCGTCAAGGAGATCATCTGTGAACCGCTCGAAAACTTCGGCATGATCGATAAGAAAGATGTCGAAGCCAAGGCGAAGGAAATGCTCCGTCTGGTCGATCTTCCCGAAGATTTCGCCGATCGCTATCCGAACAACATGTCCGGCGGCCAGCGCCAGCGTATCGCTATCGCACGTGCTCTGGTCCTCGAGCCGGAGATCATCGTCTGCGACGAAGCCACCTCTGCTCTTGACGTATCCGTCCAGAAGACCGTCCTCGAGCTGCTTGATCGTCTGCAGAAAGAGACCCACGTGGCCTACATGTTCATCTGCCATGACCTTGCTCTCGCAAACAGCTTCTGCGACAACATCGTCATCATGCAGCATGGCAAGGTCGTAGAAAAGATCCATGACCTCAGAGAAGCGAAGGATCCATACTCCAAGAAGCTCCTTGCTTCCGTCTTCACCATCGAAGAAGGAAAGAACAAGGTCCTTCCTGACGAATTATTTAACTAAGAGTTTGCTTCGTCAAGGATTATATTCCAATCATCTAACAAAACCAAATACCGCTAGTCTCAAGGTTATTTCATTACCCTTGAGACTAGCGGTATTTTTTTACATATTCCGTAAAAATATCATTTTGTTAGTTGCTTGAACAAATGATTTCCTAACATGCTAAGTGAAGTATTTGCTACATCAAGCATAATCTGTATCATATCTTTGTTTGTCCAATGTCCACCATTTCCCTGTGTATAGATAGATGCAGCTTGCAACATGATTGTCCGATTATTGCAAAAAACAAATTTATTTTTGCAAAGATTAGTATTTATTTTCATACCATAATTGGCGGCAGTAAGGCGATCAAGGCGGTTAAGAATGCCTGTATCATAATGCAATGTATAACTACTTCCATCTGGCCGCATCACTTCTATATCCTGCAACATGAAATTGGAGCCTTCTAAAAAGAGGATATATGGAAAATACGATTCAGATAACATATAATTGGCTATTTCACAAATATTTTTATGTGCACGTTCGATTGCATTTCCAGCTGCCATTAAATCTTGGTCATTATGCGGTCCTACTTTTATTCCAGCTTTGATATTATCTATATCTTTTCCTTGAAATTTAGCCTCTGATACAACTACCACATGCCACTCATCATGGTCTCCCTTTACCTCAATAACACCACCATCTGGAATAATTTTAGCTGTCTTTAAAAATAATGTCTGCCCTAGTTCCCTATCAATATGAGACAAAGCAGCATTTATTTCCTTTTTAGATATATATTTCCTGTATCGGAATTTCAATTTTGGATATTTTTCCTGGAGAAGTTGCATTACGATTTTAGAATTATCAGATACTTTCCTATCATGTTTTTGTGCTTCTTCATCGAAAATGCCAATAACACCTTCAGCCGACTTTTGCTGCTTAGTTAAACGGTCGGATTGTTGATTTCCTTTCATTTAACCTACTCCTCCTTCTTCTTTACTCTTCAATATTGCAAAAAAGTCTTTGATATTATCTACCATTATATAATCTGCATTAAAAAGTCCACGTCCCATCAAATCAAGATGTTTCTGGAAAAAGTTTTCCGTTGTTATATCTTTATCACACATTAAACAATGACGACCATGTTCAATACAAACTCTACCAGTTGTCCCACTACCTGCAAAAAAATCAAGTACTAACGAGCCTGGGTAAGAAAGTGCTTTTACTAAACGTTCTATGATTTCAACAGGTTTTTGCGTAGGATGCCCTACACGTTCTTTACTATTACCATTCAACCTGCCGATCTCCCATACATTAGTAGGATTTTTACCTTTTTTGGTATTTTCTGGATTTAATCGTTTATCTTTCAGTGCCAATTTTAACTGTTCGTCAGTATATGGCACCCTTACCGAATCTAAATCAAAATAGTAATTATTGGTCTTTGCAACCCAAACAATTTCTTCATGTCTATTAGCAAAATAACGATGTGCAGACATTCCATTTTTGTAATGCCAAATAATTGTATTAATCAGCTTAAATTTTGTATGCTTTCTAATATAATGTATTATATCAATCAAATCTCCTGATTTAGCATCCCTAAATTGTATACCTCCAAAAATGACCATATTCCCTGAATCAGCTAAAACTCGATAAGCCTCATCCAACCATTTGGAAGCCCATTCAATATAATCTTCATAGATATCCCATCCAGCAAGTTCCAAATTGTAAGGTGGGTCAATACAAATTAATTGAATAGAACCATCGGGAATTTCCTTTAAAAAATCACAGCAATCCATAATTTTTAAACAAACTACCGATTTCTTTGGAATATCAAAATCTATTGCTGTTTTATTTTTTAAGGTATTCTCTTTTCTCATTTTATTTAGAGTCATCAGTGCATGATTTGAATGCGATTTGTTATGAATTGCCATCATTTTCCTCTTTCTCATAAGACAGATTCCAGCAAACTGAACTATATTCGTGCCTATCATAAATTACAGTTAGTTTTATTTATTGTATCATGATTGACTTCATTTAAGATAGGAATTTCACGCAAAAAATCCCCCCATGGAATATTCCATGGAGGATCAGGCACCAAATATTATATTCCTCGAGGCTATATGGTGGGTGGGCAGTAATTCTCTTTCTTTAAAAAAGTGTATAGTGAGAAGCGGAAGAAGGAAAGAACAAAGTCCTGCCAGACGAGCTCTTCAACTGATCTCTGCATCATAAAACCGCCAGCCTTTTGATTGATGGAGACTAGTGACTGGTGACTAGTAGCTAGGGATTAGTGGCTAGGGATTAGGAGCTGGAAAGCGCTAATGCCACGAGAAATCCGTCGAAGCAGATTCCCTTATCCTAAGAATCCCCTGGTCTTCTCCGCTTCTACGACGCGGGAGAGGGCGAGCATGTAGGAGGCGAGACGATAGGTCACATGGTATTTCTCCTTCAATGCGTACACATCCTCATAAGCCTCGCGCATCTTTTTGGCAAGACGCTCATTGTACTCTTCTTCCGTCCAGTAGTAGCCGGTGCGGTTCTGTACCCATTCGAAATAGGAACCCACAACGCCGCCGACATTGCTCATGACGTCTGCGAGGACCTCGATCCCCTTCTCTTCGAAGTAGGCATCGGCTTCCTCCGTGGTCGGGCCATTCGCCCCTTCCAGGATGAGACGGGCTTTCACCTTGCCCATGGTCTTTTCATTCAGCTGGTTCTCCATCGCGGCAACGAAGATGACATCGACGTCCTGCGCGAAAAGTTCGCTGTCGGGGATCATGACCGCCCCTTCCTCCGTATAGCCTTTGAGCGAGCGGCCATGGCTGTTCGCATAGGTGTACATCGCTTCGATGTCAAGACCGCTGTCCTTGTGCCACGTACCATTGATATCGCCGATGGTGGTGATCTTGACGCCCTTCCTGTGCATGAGGAGAGAGCCGACGGAGCCGACATTGCCGAAGCCCTGCACGACCATGGTGAGATCCTTCATGTCCTTATGATTCTTTTCGCACCATGTTTCCAGCGTAAAGAGCAGACCGCGGCCCGTCGCTTCATTTCTGCCGAGGGAGCCGCCCACGGAAAGAGGCTTGCCGGTGACGACACCGGGCTCCCACTTGCCGGAGAGTGCTGTGTATTCATCGGCGATCCACGCCATGATCTGGCCATTCGTATTCACATCCGGTGCCGGTACGTCCTGATCCGGTCCGATGATGGGATAGATCTTTCTGATATAGCCGCGTGTCAGACGAGCGAGTTCGCGTGTGGAGAGCTTGTGCGGATCGACCTTGATACCGCCCTTTGCGCCGCCATAAGGGATATTGCCGATGGCATTCTTGATGGTCATCCACGCGGCGAGGGCTTTGACTTCATTTTCATCGGATGCGGGATGGAAACGGATGCCGCCCTTCGCTGCGCCTCGTGCGGTGGAGTGCTGTACGCGGTAGCCGGAGAAGACTTCGACATGCCCGTCATCCATCTGTATCGGGATGCTCACAGTGAGCTCGCGCTCCGGATAGCGGACAAATGCGTAGTCGCTCTCCCCGTAGCCAAGCACCTTCGCTGCCTTGTCGAGGATATGAAGCATGTTTTCATAAGGATTGTAGCTTGCCATTTTTGCCTCCAAAAGGAAATTGGAACCTTGTGCATTCTTAGATCCATCGTGTATTCTTAGATGCACATGAAAATCCATAGTTCTACTATATCACGTTTTGCGTGCTTTGAGAACATGAGCGCATGTATGAATGAGTATTTGGCATAGTAGCGCATTCATTATGATAAATTCATCATACAGAAATAAAAGCTGCCGGTTCGCCTCGACCATGGATACAGGGCATAAGAAATTCTGCAGGTTCCATGGGTTCAGGGTTCAGGGTTCAGGGTTCAGGGTTCAGGGTTCAGGGTTCAGGGGTGTGGTGGCGGCTTCGCCGCAAATATATATGAGGCGATGCCCGAAGGTCTTATGAACTGCTGCTATGCTCGTATCGTCAGCCACCCTTGCGGTAATGCTATTAAGTTAAGCGGCAGAACGTTCTTGGCTCCC